>PPYE01740473.1_pt1 | contig 16530 bp, 9 predicted proteins | sample 1559881 | NCBI WGS metagenome assembly PPYE01 (sample SAMN08240022, study PRJNA423297) | Human gut metagenome, whole genome shotgun sequencing project. | reverse complement strand
GTAATAACAAAGCCCCAGCTTGTGAAAGTCGGGGCTTTGTGCGTAAAAAACAGAAGGTGTGCATTTTGACACACCTTCAGTGAAACATAAAACAAACAGGCGTTTATTCTTCGGAAATGAACGCCTGTTTGTTTATGTTTTAAATGGTTCTATACTGCCAGCTTGGAGAGGTGTGAAAAGTAGAACTGTTTTTTTGATGGCTCTTCCAATTTCATATCATATAGAGCTGGAATGTGAAGCTTAATTTACAAATTTTCAAGCTTGTCTTATTGGCATAATTTATTTATTGTATATATAGTCGTTAATTTTAGCTGCTTGGTATCTGCTTTAGTGTGTTTAGTGTAAATCTTGACAAATGATGGTTTTTTGAATATAAAAGTTGCAATACATTTGCAAATGTAAACTTATAGAGTCAATTGTTACGAAGTATGGAAAAGACAATTATTGCAGCACTTTTAATGCTGATTTCGTTAATATCGTATGCACAGGGTTTAATGTGGACTGCGAAGGCTGAACTCAATATGAGCAGCATGTCTAACGTAGAGGAATCTAAAATGCATCCAGGTTTCTATGCAGGAATAGGAGCTGGGTATGTTATTGATGAAACTCGGTCTGTCCGTCCTTCTTTATTGTTCACTATGAAAGGAGTGAAACAAGATTACAAATTTTAATAAAAATACTGCATTATGAAGAAACTGTTTTTTATCATGGCTATGTCCGTATGTGCATTCACGGCACAAGCACAAACTACTTCCGGTATTCGTGTGGGGTTAAATATGACCAGTGCTACAGGGAAGTATAATGATCTTATGGCAGATCAAGATTATAATAATAAAAGCTATATGGGTTACAGTATCCATTATTTTATAGATGTTCCTGTGATTGGAAACTTCAGTATTCAGCCTGCTGTTGGACTTTCTATGAAAGGTATCACTTATGAGTACGATAAATTTACCACTAAAAAGTCGCATCGGCTCGATTTGGATTCTTATAAGAAATATGATGTGACGGAATCTCGCGGCACTAGTGTCACTCAAAAACATAATCTGGGATATTTGGACGTTCCTATTTTATTTGCTTATGCTTTACCTTTGTCAGAATCGTTTAGGGTTCAGTTGGGAGTGGGGCCTTACTTCTCTTATGGGTTGTTTGGTAAGTTTAAATATGAGTCGGATAAATATTTGACAGTATCCCCCGATAAATATGGAGAAAATAAACATACCATAACCAAAGATGATTGTCCCTCCTTTGGCAAGAATGATGATGCGGACGATCCTAAAGGTAATATTAACCGTTTTGATTGGGGAATTGCCGTACAGGGCAGCATTTATTGGAAACGCTTGTTTTTGAATGTCGCTTATCAAAAAGGTTTGAAATCGGCTAATATTACTGACGAGAAGAATGAAGGGAAAGATAAATTGGCCCTTTCCAATTTGTCGTTAGGGTTAGGCTTTATATTTTAAGTTGTGAACAGGCTGAGGAACTGCTGGAAAATAGAAGAATAGAGAGGCATCAGAAATTTGATGAAACTTGTCCACCCTTTCTTGCCGAAATGAAGAATCTGTCGGATGTAAATGGAGGTTCATTTGGAAACGTATGTGTAGAAACCCGTTTCCGGTCACTGTTCCGTATCGTTCCGAAAGTCTTTATTCTTTTCGGAAAAGACAAGGACGTTTACAAAAAAGATGAAGACGTCTGATAAAAAGAACAAGACGTTTCATTCCAAAGATCTATATCTTTCAATCTTTAGTTTAAGTCTTTCCGGCTCTACCGGTTTAGCCTTCTCCTCCGAAAGGGAAGGATGCTGGATGTGACGGCAAAACTTGGTACAGGATTTCGTGGAACTTGCTGCAAGATCCGACAGAACTTGTATCAAGATTCTGAATACTTTAGCAAGGAAAGTCGCAGTTTCGAGGCTGCACAAGCTTACCGTGTTTATTGCACAAGCCTGCTTTGTCCACCGGACAGGGCAGGCTTGTGCAATAAACACGGTGGATAAAGTGGTGGCTGCAGGCATTTTTCTTGCATAAAATAATGTATTGCCATCACCTCTCTAACTCCCTATTCATAGGGAGTACAGGGAAAAGGTGACAGCAGTGGCAACAGAATTATAAAACTCTGTTGTAGGAAAGTGGGTCAATTGGAAACGACTCCTCTGTACAACACACGTTATCTTTTATTTTCTTTTTCCGGATAATGAGGTCCATAAAGCATGGTCTTCTCCTTGACCACCAATCGGCCGTCCTTCACGAACTCTTCGCCGCGTTCACTTAAGTGGCGAGTCATTTCATTACGCATTTCCGTCAGCTGCTTCCTGTATTTTTTGTCATTGACGGCATTGTGCAATTCCTGAGGGTCTTGGGTCAAGTCGAATAACTCTTCGGTACCGGTATGGATACGCCATATATATTTTATTTTGCCGTCAGTCAGTGCACACCAATAGTTATCATCACTGTAACAGGTGGCATGCTCCAGATCCAGATACTTGCGCCAGTTTGTTTCCATGCCTTTGGCAAGCGGTAACAAGGAACGGCCGTCCATGTCAGTGGGGATGGTCACATCGGCTGCATCGAGGAAAGTGGGAAGAATATCACGCAACTCTACGGGAGCGTCTGTTTTTCCCGGTGTAACGTGGTTGGCAGAAGGCCATTTCACGATGTATGGCACATGAGTGGAGCCCTCGTATGGATAGGTCTTTCTCCAGTGATAATGGTCGCCCATCATATCGCCATGATCGGAAACGAAAACGATTAATGCGTCATTATACATATCCTTTTCTTTCAATGTTTGGATAATTCTGCCTATCTGTTCGTCAATGAAAGTGATGTTGGCATAATAATGACGTCTGGAATTGCGTGCATATTCATTGCCAAAATTACCGTATGGAGCGTCTTGTGCCGTTTCTTCAGGATTTAGTTTCTTGGCGTATTTGCCACACCAGTCTCCGATGGCAGGATCGGGTATTAGGGCATCCTTATACATGTCCAGATATCTTTGTGGTGGATCATACGGACTGTGCGGACGGGCAAAAGAAACTTTCAGAAATAACGGTTTGTTGGTCGGATCGTAGTTGCTGATAAGTTCACAGGCCATTTCTCCTGTCCAATAGGTAGGATGGAGGTTTTCGGGCAATTTATAGATACTTGCCGTATGGTCGTTCCAGCCTATGCCGGTGGCGTCAGGATTCTTTCCGGGGGCTTTTGTTTGGAACCATTGGCGGTAATCACTGGTGAAATTCTCGTCCTCCACGCGTCCGCTTTCATCTAGCAGAGTGCCTTCGAAACCATGTTTTATCCGTTGGGGATGCCAGTGCATTTTCCCGATTCCAAAAGTATAATAACCAGCGTCTTTTAGCATCTGTGGCATTTCGTATTTATATTCGGGAGATACTTTTCCATATCCCAACAAGCCATGATGCCAAGGAGAAAGTCCGGTCAGCAGACCTGCACGTGCCGGAGTGCTGCTTGGACAAGAAGAATAACCATTCATAAATAATGTTCCCTCGGCAGCTAGTGCGTCCAGGTTAGGGGAGATAACCGCATCGTTCCCCATACAGCCTATGGCATCAGCTCGCTGTTGGTCGGTCATTATCAGTATGATATGAGGATGTTTTTGTGCGTATGCAAAAGAGGAGCACACTCCGGCTGTGACAGCCAATGTGTATTTCAGGTTGATTAGAATATTCATGTTTATAGGTTTTTCATAATGTTATGTGCAAAGGTAGGAAATTTTTGGTAACCTTAAGCCATAAATGGTGATGGTTACAGTAGAAATACTTGAAATTGAAGTCTTGTTTTGTACATACGTATGGGTGACCTCATATATACTAATGGTAGAAAAGGCTATAAAAAAAGGCTTGTTCCATACAGAACAAGCCTTTTTTTATATGCATGTATCAGAGATTATTCACCCCAATTCATTGCTTCCATACGTTTGTAAGAAGCATAACGTTTCTTGGCCATTTCTTCGCAAGCAGCAAATAGATCTGCTGCTTCAGCAGGATACTGTTTCATTACAGAAGCAAAACGAACTTCGTTCTTCAAGAAATCCTGGAAACCTTCCCATTTCGGTTCTTTAGAGTCAAGCATGAATGGATTCTTGCCTTCTTCTTCCAAAGCGGGGTTGAAACGCCACAAGTGCCAGTAACCGCATTCTACAGCCTTAGCCTCTTCAGCCTGGCTCTTACCCATACCTGCCTTCAAACCGTGGTTGATACACGGAGCGTAAGCGATAACCAATGACGGACCGGGGTAAGCTTCTGCTTCACGAATAGCTTTCAAAGTCTGAGCTTGGTCAGCACCCATAGCAATCTGGGCAACATATACATAACCGTAAGTAGTAGCGATCATACCAAGGTCTTTCTTACGTACACGCTTACCTGAAGCGGCAAACTTAGCGATAGCACCCAGCGGAGTAGCCTTAGATGACTGACCACCGGTATTAGAGTAAACTTCAGTATCCAATACCAAAATATTTACATCTTCACCGGAAGCAATCACGTGGTCCAAACCACCGTAACCGATATCGTAAGAAGCACCGTCACCACCGATAATCCATTGGCTCTTCTTAACCAAATAGTTCTTGAATTCTGCAATGGTAGCGCAGTTCTTACATTTATCTTTAGCAGCTTCCACCATTGGAATGATCTTTTCGGCAGCAGCTTTGCTCTTGTCTGCATCGTCCTTACCGTCAATCCATTCCTGGAATGCTTCTTTGTATTCTGCCGGACAAGTATCACTGGCGATAGCATCCTTCATAGCAGCTTCGATACGTGCACGAAGTTTCTTGTCAGCCAAAGTCATACCTAAACCGAATTCGCAGAAATCTTCGAACAATGAGTTAGCCCAAGCAGGACCTTGACCCTTTTCGTTCTTAGTATAAGGAGTTGAAGGAACAGAACCGGAGTAGATAGAAGAACATCCGGTAGCGTTAGCAACCATTTCACGGTCACCGAATAACTGGGAAATCAGTTTCACATACGGAGTTTCACCACAACCTGAACAAGCTCCAGAGAATTCAAACAACGGAGTAGCGAACTGAGAGTTCTTCACATTGGCTTTGATATCTACCAAATGTTGTTTGCTCTTCACGTTCTTAGCGCAGTATTCCCAATTGGCTGCTTGAGACAACTGGCTTTCCAAATGTTTCATTGTAAGAGCCTTGCCTCCCTTCTTCGGATTGCCCGGACAAACATCGGCACAGTTACCACACCCCAGACAGTCAAGCACGTCAACCTGGATACGGAATGTCATTCCGTCAAATTGTTTACCTACAGCTTTCAATGTCTCGAAGTCTGCACCCTTCTGTTCTTCAGCGTCAAGAACGAACGGACGGATGGAAGCATGAGGACAAACATATGCACACTTGTTACACTGGATACAGTTTTCAGCATTCCATTCAGGTACGAATGCAGCTACACCACGTTTTTCGTATTGAGCAGTACCTTGTTCCCAAGTACCGTCTTCGATGCCTTTGAATGCAGATACCGGCAACAAGTCACCATCCTGAGCGTTGATAGGACGAACTACTTCGTTGATGAATGCAGGGTCATTGTTAGCAGCAGGAGCTTCAACTTCCAGATTAGCCCAAGCCGGATCAACAGCCAATTGTTTGTATTCACCACCACGGTCTACGGCAGCATAGTTCTTGTTCACCACGTCTTCACCCTTCTTGCCATAAGACTTAACGATGAATTTCTTCATCTGTTCTACAGCCAAGTCAACAGGAATAACGCCTGTGATACGGAAGAATGCTGATTGCAGGATGGTATTGGTACGGTTGCCCAAACCGATTTCCTGAGCAATCTGAGTTGCATTGATGTAGTAAACAGTGATATTGTTCTGAGCGAAGTATTTCTTCACTTTGTTAGGCAGGTTCTTTGCCAGTTCTTCACCTTCCCAGATAGTGTTCAGCAAGAAAGAACCGTTCTTACGCAAACCACGGGTTACATCGTACATGTGCAGATAAGCCTGTACGTGGCAAGCTACGAAGTTCGGAGTATTTACCAAGTAAGTAGAACGGATAGGAGTATCACCGAAACGGAGGTGAGAGCAAGTGAAACCACCTGATTTCTTAGAGTCGTATGAGAAATAAGCCTGGCAGTGCTTGTCGGTGTTGTCACCAATAATCTTCACAGAGTTCTTGTTGGCACCTACAGTACCGTCAGCACCTAATCCGTAGAATTTAGCTTCGAACATGCCTTCACCGCCCAATGCGATTTCTTCTTCCTGGGGAAGAGAAGTGAAAGTTACATCGTCTACGATACCCACAGTGAAGTGGTTTTTCGGCATTGGCAGAGCCAAATTCTTGAATACAGCGATGATTTGAGCCGGAGTAGTGTCTTTAGAACCTAAACCGTAACGACCGCCTACGATAACCGGGGCGTTTTCTGTTCCATAGAAGCAGTCTTTAACATCCAGATACAAAGGTTCACCGTTTGCTCCCGGTTCTTTAGTACGGTCAAGAACAGCGATAGTCTTGGCAGTCTTAGGTACAGCAGCCAAGAAATGTTTAGCAGAGAACGGACGGTATAAGTGTACAGAAACCAAACCTACTTTTTCACCTTTGCTCATCAAGTAGTCGATAGCTTCGCGGGCAGCTTCTGTAACAGAACCCATTGCGATAATTACGCGTTCAGCGTCTTCAGCACCATAGTAATCGAACAAACCATGAGGACGGCCTGTGATTTTGCTGATTTCGTTCATGTATTCTTCTACGATAGCCGGAACAGCTTCATAGAAGTTATTGCAAGATTCTCTGTGCTGGAAGAAGTGATCGGGGTTTTCAGCCATACCGCGTGCAACAGGGTTGTTAGGATTCAACGCGCGTTGACGGAATTCTGCCAAAGCCTGTTGATCAATCAGACCTGCCAGATCTTCATTCTCCAGCATTTCAATTTTTTGGATTTCGTGAGAAGTACGGAAACCATCGAAGAAGTTGACGAATGGCACGCGAGATTTGATAGTAGCAAGATGGGCTACAGCAGCCATATCCATAACTTCTTGTACAGAACCTTCGCACAACATGGCGAAACCTGTTTGGCGGCAAGACATGACGTCCTGATGGTCACCAAAGATACACAATGCGTGTGAAGCCAATGTACGAGCCGATACGTGGAATACGCAAGGCAGGAATTCACCGGCAATTTTGTACATGTTAGGGATCATCAGCAACAGACCCTGAGATGCAGTGTAAGTGGTAGTCAACGCACCTGCCTGAAGAGAACCATGAACAGCACCTGCTGCACCGCCTTCTGACTGCATTTCTTGTACCAAAACTGTTTCGCCGAAGATGTTTTTACGACCTGCGGCAGCCCATTCGTCTACGTATTCAGCCATAGTAGACGACGGAGTGATGGGATAGATAGCAGCTACTTCAGAGAACATATACGAGATATGTGCTGCTGCCTGGTTACCATCACAAGTGATGAATTTTTTTTGTTTAGTCATACAATTACTAATTATTAGGTAATAAAATTTATTCTCTATCTCTTAATATAAAAAGCCGAAAAGCCATAATGGGATCATATTTCCGTGTCCTAATTCCAATTTGTGTAGGGCATAATACACGTTTGGATTATTTTTGAACTTGCACCCTTCTGCGCAAATACGGAAATGCAGTCCGTTGTCTACCATAAATGAAGTGCCTTTATCGCCTTTATATAGTTTATGGTCCTTATACAGGGTATTCATGAAAAATGTATCCAGAACATCCTGTTCTTCGACCTTTACCGGATAAATGGAGTACATCAGGTTGGTGTTGTGCATCATCAGTTTGGAAGGTTTCTTGGGAAATTCCTCTCCCTTGGGATAAACCATATTGATAAGACGCGCATCTGCCAGATACTTAATGTAATTCATCACCGTGGCACGTGAAGTTTGAATCTCCGTGGCCAGCTGGCTGACGTTCGGAGCAACGGGTCCGTCCACAGCTAGCAAATATAGTAATTTTTTTATCTTTGAAAGATATTTCAGCTCAATTTGTTTGATAAGAAGTATATCTACTTCTATCATCATATTCATGGTTTTTAGCAGATTCTCCGAAAAGTTACGTTTTTCCAGAAAGAATGGGTAGAAACCGTGATGCAGATAGTCTTGAAAATAATCCAACGGCTTCACGTTGCGCAGGATGGTTTTCGCTATCTGTTCGTGATTCTCCAAAATTTCTTGTAAGGTATAGGCACGGAAACAATTACCGCTTTGCAGATTCAGGTATTCGCGGAATGAGAAACCTCTCAGGTAGTATACCTTGACAATGCCGCTCAGTTCTGGATTTTCTTCTTTCAGTCGCATCACGGATGATCCGGTGAATATAATCTTCAGAGTAGGAAACATTTCATAGCAAGCACGCAGGTCGTGGCTCCATTCGGGATACTTGAACACTTGGTCTATCAACAAAACTTTTCCTCCTCGTTTTACGAATTCTGCGGCAAACTCCACTAACGTATATTTAGAGAAGTAAAAGTTATTCATGTTGATGAACAGACATGAGTGATCCGTTCCGAACTTTTCTTTTGCATATTGCAGGAGGAAAGTCGTTTTTCCTACGCCACGAGTACCCTTGATGCCGATCAGTCTGTCGTTCCAGTCTATTTCGTCCATCAAGTCCCGGCGAACAGGAGCATTTGTATGTTCCACCAGATAACTGTGTGTTCTGTAAAAGGTTTCCATGGTTGCTTTTTTATCGGTTGCAAATATAGCAATACTAATTCAAATTGCAAACTGGAGATAGCAAAATATTATTTTTTTTCAACTAAAAGACGAACAAGAGAAATGGTTTGTACTCTAAAACATTTATCTTTGTGTCCGGAAATGGAAGCGCTTTATTTATTCAATCCGGAAAATGATATGGCATTGGCTTGTGGTGATCCTTATTATATGGCACCTGCCAGTGCCCGGCGAATGGCGGCCGAGCTGTCCGTGTTGCCTGCATGGTATGCAGAACAGGGAGGAACTGTATGGCTGGATTCTGCTCTGCGTATGAAAACAATGGAAAGACAATCTTTTTTGCCGCTTTCGGTCAATTGGACTTCAGAATTCCTCCCCATTTATAATAAGGTGATTCCTTGGGGATGGAATCCGTCTTTGGTGCGTCGTTTGCAGGAAGCTGGATTTCCTGATACAGCATATCCTTCAGTAGAGCGTATGAAGCGTATCCGTCAAATATCCGGACGTCAGACGGCTGTAAAAGTGTTACGACGCCTTTGTAGGCATATAGGTGGGAATATTCCCACATTGGGGGAGGCTTTTGTATTGTCATCAACAGAGGAAGTGAAGGCTTTTGTGTTGTCTCATCCTCGTGCTTTGTTAAAAGCGCCATGGTCTGGTAGTGGGAGAGGGATACAATATGTTTCAGGTAGTTTTACCATCCCTCTGGAAGGGTGGGTTCGACACATACTTACCACTCAGCATGAGGTGATAGGAGAGCCTTTTTATGATAAGCTTTTGGATTTTGCCATGGAGTTTTTTGCAGACGAGTGGGAACAGGTACATTTTATAGGGTATTCTTTATTTGAAACAGACAAGAGAGGTGTTTATAAAGAAAACTTGTTGGCTGCGGATCGGGTTATTGAAGCGAGGATATCCACATATGTTTCTGCGGAAATCTTACATCAGGTTGGGAGGATGTTACAGGTAGAGTTGGCGGAAGTTATAAAAGGGAGTTACGAAGGCTATCTGGGGGTGGATATGATGATATGCCGTACCCAAAACGGCGGGTATGCCATTCATCCGTGTGTGGAAATAAATCTTCGTATGAATATGGGAGTGGTAGCACGTTTGATATATGATAACTATGTGTGTGATGGCGTGCAGGGACGGTATGTTATAGAATATTATGCAAAGCCCGGTGAGGCATGGCATTCTCATCTTGCGCTTCAAGAAAAGCATCCTTTATATTTGGAAAATGGAAAAGTGAAGTCGGGTTATTTGTCACTTACACCGGTAGAGAACAATACGTCTTATCAGGCATATATCTTAATTTGATTTTCCGGATAAAGGAAAATCAAATTAAGAGGGGATGGTTACCATCCACCCCCTAATGCTTTATACAATTTTACTAATGTAATTTGTTTGTCTCTTATTGCATTACTTAATCCTATTTGTGCATCGAAATAGCTACGTTGTGCATCCAATACATCCAAATAGCCTATTACTCCATTGATGTATTGCAATTGGGCCAGTTCCATTGTTGCTTTAGAGGAACGTTCCAGTTGCAGACGCGATTCGTAGATATCTTTTATCTTATTGAAGTCCACAATGGCATTGCGGGCCTCTTTGAATGCAGTCAGCACTGATTTTTCATAGCTGTAGCATTCCTGTTCGTATGCGGCTTTCTTAGCCTTTAGGGTTGCTCTGTATTTTCCCATGGCGAAGAGAGGAGTGAGAAGATTGCCACTGATATAATGAATGGGTGATTTAAAGAAATCAGAGAATTCTTCACTTTCTACGCCATATTGTGCTGTGAGGCTGAGTCGTGGGAATATATTGGTATAGGCAATACCTACACTGGCATTGGCTGCTATTAATTTCTGTTCTGCTTCGCGTACATCGGGACGACGTTCCAACAGAGTGGAGGGTAGACCTACTGGTAATGTTTCAGGTAGTTTTACCTCTTCGGGTAGAATGGAACGCTGTATGCGGTGCGGGTATTCGCCTGCCAGGAATGCGATATCATTTTCTTTCAATGAAATTTTCCTTTCCAGTTCAGGAACTAAAGTTGCGGTACGTGCATACTCCACTTGTGCCTGTTGATAGGAAGTTTCTGAAGTTAGTCCTCCTTCAAAACGAAGCTTTGCCAGGCGTACTCCTTCTTTACGGGCATAGAGTGTTTGACGAACGATGTTCAGCTCATTGTCTAATGCGACCAATTCAAAATAGGCTTGTGCCACTTCGGACACAATACTCATTTTCAAAGCACGTTGCGCCTCGATGCTTCCCAGAAATTGTGCTATGCTTTTGTCTTTTGCCCAACGCAGGTTACCCCATAAGTCTAATTCCCAAGTCACGGTAAGTTTACCACCCTGTTCGGGGTCATTTTTATAGTTGTCACCACCATAATTACTTCCTTCTTTTTGGGCATAAGCGCTTCCGTTCAGTTGGGGGAAAAGGTTGGCAAAGTCTATGCGCTTCATTGCGGCAAGTTCTTTTACACGTGCCGCAGCTATTTTCATGTCTTTGTTGTTATCCAACGTCTTTTCTATCAGGCTTTGCAAGGTTGTGTCCGTATAGATTTCCCACCATTGCATATCGGCTATAGATAATGTATCCTGTTGTCGTAATGTATCTAATTGTTGGGGAAGATGTAAGTCGGGACGTGTGTAGTGCTTACCTAATTGGCAAGAAGTCAGCAAAGTCATTCCTGATACGGCTATATATAATAATGTATGTTTCATCATTTCTTTCATCTTTTTATATCCTTATTTTTGTTTCATCTTCGCTTTCATCTTGTATATCAGTACAAAGAAGAAAGGTACTAACAAAATTCCCACAGTTACAGCAAAGATCATTCCGAAGAATACACCTGTACCAATAGCCTGACGGCTGGCTGAACCTGGCCCGCTGGCAATGACCATAGGTAACATACCTAAGATGAATGCCAATGAAGTCATCAAAATAGGTCGGAAACGGAGCTGTGAAGCATGAAGTGCAGCTTGTACTACATCTACTCCTTTGTCTACTTGTTCTTTGGCAAACTCTACAATAAGAATTGCATTTTTGGCGGCTAGTCCTACCAGCATCACCAATCCGATCTGGAAATAGACATCATTCTCCAGTCCACAGCCCCATACACCTAGATAAGCACCTAATGCGGCTACAGGCAAAGAGAGTAATACTGCAACCGGTACCATCCAGCTTTCGTATAAGGCAGCAAGGAACAAAAATACGAACATGAACACTAATGCCAGCACCATGCCGGTCTGTCCACCTGCCTGTTTTTCCTGGAAGGATAGTCCGCTCCATTCTACACCGATATTTTCCGGTAGGTGTTCGCGGGCTATTTGTTCGATAATTTCCATAGCCTGTCCTGAACTGTAACCGTCTGCGGCCTCACCGAGAATCACAGAACTGTTGAACATATTAAAACGTTTGATGCTGCCCGGACCAGTGGTATACGAAGTGGTACCCAGCGAGGTGAGCGGTATCATGGCATTGTCTGTACCCCGTACAAAAAACAGGTTGATATTCTCCTTATGTTCCCGGTAGGGTGCTTCTGCTTGAATATATACACGGTAGATGCGGTTAAACATATTGAAATCGTTTACATATACCGAACCTGTATAAGCTTTCATAGTCGAGAATACATCGGCTAAAGGTACTCCTGAGAATTTTACTTTGTCACGGTCTACATCAAAATAAAGTTGGGGGATATCCGCTTGTAAAGCCGAAGATAAACCTGATAATTCCTTACGTTTTGATGCATAATACATCAATGTATCCGTAGCTTGTACCAAATTTTCGAAAGTGGCATCTCCACGTGCTTCCAATTGCATTTCGAACCCGCCCGAACTGCCCAATCCCGGAATAACGGGAGGGGTGGAAAGATATACCTTGCATTCGGGGTATTGTGACATGTCTTTTTTTACCTGTGCCATAATATTGTCAATAGTTTGCGAGTCACGTTCCTCCCAAGGTTTTAAGATGACAGTCAGTTCACTTCGTGCCTGACTGGTTCCTACACGCGGACTGCTTCCCGCCACACTTTGCACATATTCCACTGCCGGATTTTTCATCAGGTATTCCACAGCACGTTCTGTTACGATACGTGTACGTTCCAACGTTGCACCTTCGGGTAGCTCCAACTCTATTTTAAAATACCCTTGGTCTTCGATGGGGAGGAAGCTGGTGGGAATGATGCGATGGATTAACAGGATGGCGATCAATACCATGCCGAATGTGCTCAGTACCCGACGCGGGTGTTTCACAATGTGTTTGATAAGCCCTACATATTTATGATTGCCGATAGCCAGCCACTCATTGATACGGCGGAATACGATATTCTTTTTCTTGTTCGGATCTTCCGGTTTCAGGATAAGCGAACACATGACTGGACTCAATGTCAAAGCTACTACCGTAGACAGCAATACGGATACTACGATGGTTACCGTAAACTGGCGATAAAGTTGTCCGGTAATTCCACCTAGAAAACTTACGGGAACAAATACTGCTGCCAGTACCAAAGAAGTGGCGATAATGGCTCCTGTAAGTCCTTCCATAGCTTTCTTGGTAGCTTGGTAGGGAGATAGTTTCTCCTCTTCCATGATACGCTCCACATTCTCTACTACCACGATAGCATCGTCCACCACAATACCGATGGCAAGTACCAACCCCAACAGGGTCAGGATATTAAGCGAGAATCCGAAAATCAACATGAATCCGAAAGTTCCAATCAGTGAGATAGGTACGGCAACTAGTGGGATAACTGTTGCACGCCAGCTTTGGAGTGAAAGGTATACTACGATAATAACCAGTATCAGGGCTTCAAACAGTGTTTTGTACACTTCATGAATAGATTCCGAAATATATGTGGTCATATCGAAAGGTATCTCGTAACTCATTCCTTCGGGGAAATTCTTGCTGATTTCCTCCATAGCTTCTTTCACGCTTTTTGCTACTTCCATAGCGTTGGCTCCCGGTAACATATAGATGGCCAATACCGCTGCATTTTCTTTGTTAATGGCACTCTCGGTATTGTATGATTGTGCTTCGAGTGAGATGCGGGCCACATCACGTAAACGGATGATGGAACCATCGGCATTGGCACGGACTACGATTTCCTCAAACTGGCTTACAGTAGATAGACGTCCCTGAGTAGTGATGGGAATGGTTACGTCTAATCCTTGTACGGGTTGTTGTCCCAGTACACCGGCTGCTGATTCCCGATTTTGGTCTTTCAGTGCATTCTGCAGATCGGCTACGGTCAGACCGAAATTGGCCAGTTTGTCGGGCTGTACCCAAATTTGCATGGCGTAATATCGGCTTCCGATGTTTGAAACACGTCCTACGCCAGGGATACGGCGGATTAGGTCCAGTACATTCAGAGTAGCAAAGTTGCTAAGGTATATTTCATCGAATTTCGGGTCGGTAGAGGTAAGGCATAGGGTTAGCAATTGACTGGCAGCCTGTTTCTCTACCGAAATACCATTTTGTATAACTTCTGCTGGAAGACGTGATTCTGCTAACTTGATACGGTTCTGTATTTCTACTGCCGCCAGATCGGGATCTGCCGAGATATCAAAAGTGACGGTGGCTGAAAAACCTCCCGAATTGGAACTGTTTGATTCCATGTAAAGCATTCCTGGAGTACCGTTCAATTCCTGTTCTATAGGAGTGGCTACCGCTTGTGATACTGTCAGGGCACTGGCACCCGGATAGGATGCGCTGATTTTCACTACCGGCGGGGTAATCTGCGGATATTGGTCAATGGGTAGCATCGTGAGACCGATGATACCGACAATGACTATTAATATGGAGATGACAGCTGAAAATACCGGTCTGTCTATAAAGAAACTAACTTTCATAATGTCTATTGTTTTTTTGAATGCGTAAATTTTCCTCCATAGGGGAATTCGTATTCGGGAGTGAAATTATCCGATCGTATCTTTTTCCTCCGTTTTTTTGTCTTCTACAGCAGGACTTACTTTTACTTTCATGCCTGGATTCAGCTTGTGGTATCCTTCTATAACAATGTCTTCTCCGGGAGCCAAGCCTCTTTCCACCACTACTTGATTCTGGAATTCAGGTCCTAATTCAATGAAACGTCTCTCTACTGTAGAATCTTTGCGCATTACATAAATATAGGCACCGCCTTTTTCTATGATAACGGACTTTAACGGAACTACCGTAGCTTTTTCTCTGACATCCAATAATAGTTTTACTTTGGTGAACTGTCCAGGAAGTAATATCCGTTCTGGATTCGGCATTTCGGCACGTACGGAGAATGTACCTGTGCGTGGATCAACTTGCGGTTCGGCAAAGTCTACCAGTCCTTTGTATGGATAAATAGTATTGTCTGCTAGAGTAATGGAAACATTGGGTTGCCAAGAGCGGGTAGAGTCTTTTTGACCTAAGTTCACATTACGCTCTTTGCTTTTCAGATAGTCTAGAGCTGTCATGCTGAAATCCACTAATACAGTATCACTTTTTACTACGGTGGCAAGCAGTGATTTGCCACTTGGACCTACCAATGTCCCTAAATCCACGTGGCGTTCACTGATATGTCCTGCTAACGGAGAACGAACTATCGTATAACCTAGTTCCAGTTCTGCTTGATCAAGGTCGGCACTACTCATAGCTACCGAGGCTTCTGCTGTTTCATATGCAGCAGTAGCATTGTCCAAGTCCAACTGGCTGGCAGCATTTTGTTCATATAGCGGACGGATACGTTCTAAATCGCGTTTTGCTTTTTGTGCCTGTGCTTCATCTTTTTTCAATTGGGCACGCGCTTTGTCAGCTTTGGCTCGATATTGATCTTGATTGATAACAAACAGCACTTGATTCTTAGTGACATATGTACCTTCTGCGAAAAGCATTTGTTCTAAATATCCCTCTACTCGGGCACGTACTTCAACGAATTGCTGTGCACGTACGCGTCCTACATATTCACCATATATTTCCACATCGTCTTGCGTTGCCGGTGCTATGGCAACTACTGGAAGTTCCGGCATCTTTGCCGGTCGATGGGAAACAATCAGGTAAATCCCGATAACTAGTCCAATACCTATTACTACAAGCGCTGTTCTTTTCTTTTTTAGCGCAATTTCTTTGTGTGTAAAAAATAGTTTCATACTTTAGTTTTGTTATTGTTTAAGATGCCGTCAGTAGGAATACAAGCAGCGTGCCAAACTACTGTAAATAGCCTTTCCTTTTCATAATCAGTGTTTTATTACTGCCTTTTGTTGATAGGGAAAGTGTGGAAAACAGGCAACAGCTGTAGAATAATTCCACAGTAGGCGAATTAAATTTAGTAGAGGATTATCGATTTGGATGCAAAAATAGTAAAATAGTGGGTAATTTTAAAATATTTATTCATTATTCATTATGATGAGGACGATGTTGTAGTGTTAGCAGATATGTATGTAATTTAAATTTTGCTTGAGATCGTCATATCTGCAACCTTGTTGTTTTGAAATACGCTCCCTTTCATTTTGAAAAGGGTAGTGTTTCCCTTTTTTTTATGACTTCATATAATATCTGTTTGTTTATCAATAGTTTATAATGTTGTTTTTCATTTTGGCATAGTATTCGCTATATACTTGTCGAATATAAAAGGTATAAAAAGATGGGAGAATTTTATAATCCAGATAAATTATATAAAGGTGGAAGCCGGAATAATAGCTTGATAAATAAAAAAATGATATTCCGTGTATTGGGGGTATTACTTTTTATTGAATCTGCTATGTTCCTGCTTTGTGCGGCTGTTTCCTTATGTTACGGTGAGCAAGATTATCAATATTTTCTATATCCTTAATTCCGCAACTGTTTCAATAAATCGCTTGTTGGACTCAAAAATGTCATTATGGTGTCTTGGGGC
>PPYE01433207.1_pt1 | contig 16535 bp, 12 predicted proteins | sample 1559881 | NCBI WGS metagenome assembly PPYE01 (sample SAMN08240022, study PRJNA423297) | Human gut metagenome, whole genome shotgun sequencing project. | reverse complement strand
TTTTATCATACCGTTTGAAGCTTGTCAAGAACTTTTTCAAAAAGTTTTTTTCAAGGCTTTTGCCTTTTTGCGACAGCCACGATAGATTATCACATCTTCAAGGCTTTGTCAAGAACTTTTTTTAAAAGTTTTCAGCCGGCGGTTTTGTTACCGCCCTGTCTCGCGACAGCTTAATCAATATAGCACATTCTTCATCTTCTTGTCAACTGTTTTTTCCAAAAAAGTCAGGAAAAGTCAAAACAGGATATTTCTGTACTCCAAAAGAAGATTTTTATTGAAAGGGCAGCAAAAATAAAAGCGTGCAGCCCTTCATCTGTTAAATATATTCCATTGCCTCTTTAATATTTGCTACACCGATCAGACGTATCTGATACTTGCCCTGCATAGCATCTATATTCGCTTTCGGCATAATACAAGTGGTAAAGCCCAGCTTCTCTGCCTCTCTTACCCGGTTCTCCGCCATGCTGACTCCACGTACCTCTCCGGAAAGACCCACTTCTCCAAAAATCAGGATCCCCTGATCCACAACTTTATTCTTATAGCTGGATACAACTGCCAGCACGATCCCAAGATCAATTGCCGGTTCTCCAAGTTTCATGCCTCCTGCCAGATTGACATAGGCATCGCAGTCTCCCAGATGCATGCCCGCCCGTTTTTCCAGCACCGCCATGAGAAGATTCACCCGGTTATAGTCAATCCCCACAGAAGTTCTTCTGGGAAGACCAAAATTAGTCCTTGTCACAAGTGCCTGGATCTCAATCAGAATAGGACGCGTTCCCTCTATAGAACAGACCACTACAGATCCCGAAGCATCTGTGGGACGGCCGTTCAGCATTGCCTGAGAAGGATTTTTCACCTCTGCCAATCCCTTTTCCTGCATTTCAAAAACACCAATTTCATTGGTTGATCCGAATCTGTTTTTAACGCTTCTTAAGATTCTGTAGGCGACCTGTCTGTCTCCCTCGAAGTAGAGCACAGTATCCACCATATGTTCCAGAACTCTCGGTCCTGCCACGCTTCCGTCTTTTGTTACATGTCCTACGATAAATACGGAGATCCCCATTCCCTTTGCGATCTGCATAAGTACTCCTGTAGATTCCCTTACCTGAGACACGCTTCCGGGCGCAGAAGTCACCTGCTCATTGTACATGGTCTGTATAGAGTCAATGATCACAGTCTCTGGTTTTGTCCTCTCTATGGTACTGCGGATTGTCTCCAGATTTGTTTCACATAAAAGAAGGAGATTCTCGTTAAATTCTCCGATCCTTGCTGCCCTCAGTTTGATCTGGCGCAGGGACTCCTCGCCTGATATATAGAGCACTTTATGCCCTTTCCCCGCAAGCTGACCACATACCTGCAAAAGCAGGGTTGATTTTCCGATTCCCGGATCTCCACCCACCAAAACCATGGATCCGGGAACAATCCCCCCTCCCAGAACCCGGTCCAGTTCTTCTATATCGGTCTTTATTCTTTCCTCCTCAAGAGCTGTGATATGAGAAAGAGGCACCGGATCCATTCTTTTTCCCTGCTGTCCGCCTCCTGCCCCATAAGCAGCATTCTTGGCCACGGGACTGACTGTCTCCTCCACAAAAGTATTCCACTCCCGGCACCCCGGACATTGTCCCAACCATTTTGAAGATTCGTATCCGCAGTTTTGACAGAAAAATACTGTCTTTTTTCCTTTTGCCATTTTTCTCCTTCCCACATGCCAGTTTGACTGCCATGAAGCCTTTCTCTTGCTTTTTCCTCGCACACAGATTTTTTCTTTTATTGTACACAAAATTTTCTATTTGTAAAGCCTTTCTGCTTTTCCACTGGAAAGGTTCCCAATTCCTTTTGAAATATATTGATTATCAATATTTCAGTTTTATTTTTTTATATCTTATTTTTATATTGGATATAAATTATTTATTTTATTATTTTCGCATTCTAAATAAATAAGATAATTATTTTCTAAAAAATATTTATTTATTTACAAATTATCTTTTTTAGACGTTTTTTTAGACGTGTATAGATATATAATTCAATCAAAAATATATCTATTGACTAATCTTTAACTCCACAAGTTTTGCGTAAATTAATTTCTACTTCAATTATTAGAAAAATTGATCTTAAATCTGCGTGATTTAAAATAAAAAACCAAAACAAGGAGGAACGTTTTATGAAAAAACGGAGATTATCAAAAGGAGCAATGGCAGCGATAGCAGCGCTTGCAGTTGCTTCCACAGGCTTTTCGCCGACACCTGTTGAAGCGAAGCCAAATTCTGCAAAAACTAATTGGAGCAATGCAGAAGAGTGGACTAAGCGTCATACTGTAGACGACATTTACAACATGCTGGCTGATCTGGAAAAGCATTATCCCAAGTATGCGGAGCTTGGTTCTCTGGGAACCACACAGAATAACAACGAAATTAAGGTCCTGACCATCACCAATGAGAAAATATCCGATGAAGAGAAAACAGGTATTGGATGGTTTGCCAACATTCATGGAGATGAACGTGAAGCCGGAGAATGTGGCGCATATGCAGCAGCATGGATCTTAGAAAATTTAGACGACCCCACAGTACAGCAAATTCTGGAAAAACACATCCTATATGTAGTTCCCATTTTAAACCCTGACAGCCATAATATTTGGGATTACTTTGTCCGTGGAACAAGCCAGCCTCTGGATAAAAACGGCGATGGCATACCAAGCAACGATGTATATGCTGATATCACTGGCGATGGTTGGATCGGCAGCCTCAGCACAAGAGATGCAGAAGGCAATAGAACCGCTGATCTCGGATATGAATCCAAAGATTTAGATGGAAATGGATATCTTGGTGATGATTCCTGGGCAAGCGGAGCAGATATCAACCGTAACTTTGATTTTATGTGGGAGGAAGGCTTAGAATTCAATGGCAAAAGCGCGGGCGAATATGCTGCGTCTGAAGTAGAGACACAGATGATCCAGAACTTTATGGCTGAACATCCAATGTCTGCCCTTGCTTCTCTGCATACTGGCATCCAGACTGTATTATATCCATGGTGTTACCGGGACGTAGATACTTCCAACGCAGAAGAAGTGGCAGATATTGATTTTATGGCAGCTACTGCTGAAAAGATGAGATCTGCTTTTGAGCAAACTGCCCAGCGTAATTTCTATACTATGTCATCATATAAAGACTACCAGACATATTGTGAACTTATTGACTATGCTTACGGCACATACGGCACCCATGCTTATACCATTGAAGTTTACCAGCCAGGCGGAAGCGAAAAGACAGCGTATAATCCAGATCACGATCCGGCTGATGCAAGTGTATGTGCATGGAATGAAACAGATTACGAAGGAAGCAAAAAAGACGATATTCCTTATGACGAATTTGTAGAAATGCTGAAAGCAAATGGTCTGACTCCTGAAAAAGTAAAAGTAACGGGAGAAGAAACAACACTTGCGCAGCTTCATGATCAGGGCAAGGCTGAAAGCATCTATGTCAATGCCAGCGACAGATGCCAGAGAAAATGGCATGTTCCGCAGGATCAGGATATGATGGTTGCCGGAGCAAAAGATGCCATGCTTCAGATGATTTATGCAGAAGGTAAAGTACAAGATCCAAGTATCAGTGAACCGGAGGAACCTGAACATCCAGGCAACGGCAATGCTTACGGTAAATATAAACCGGACAATCCTAATAAAGGTCCCGGCAACAACAGTTCCAATAAAAACAAACAGAAATGAGCATAACTGCTGTTCCGAATCAGTGAGCCTTAAAAGAGCAGAGCCTGTGACCCTTTTATGGAGTCACAGGCTCCTCTGTCGCCTAAAAAGACAACCTCACATTCGTTTTACGAACAATGCTCCAGAATAAACTTCCCCATTTCCTCAATACAATCTTCGCATTGAGGATATACTCCTGTATTGTCAAAAAAAGCATGTCCAAATCCTTTATATAGGACCATTTTCGTTTCAACCCCTGCTTTATGAAGTTTTACCCCATAGCCAAGTGTCTCAATTTTCAAATAATCATGTTCTCCCACTGCCAAAAATGTGGGTGGATTGTCCTTAGCGTTTCTCGTATAAGGATTCAGATAATCATTCCTCACATCTTTTGTGCCTAAGATCGGCTCCAGACCGGCTGACATCCCGCCGAACATTCCTATCATTTTTGCAAGCCCTCTTCGCTGTTTAGGCGCTATCTCGAAGTGCTCCATGCCAGGCTTGAAATACTCATCCTCTACCCCTGCCATATTAAGAGTCGGGTACAAAAGAAGCTGTCCCTTGATCCAATGGCGCCCCTCTTCCCAGTCACGTGTACTGCAATACTGTGCCAGATTCCCTCCTGCGCTGTCCCCCGCCACAAAGATATGCCCTTTATCACCACCAAAAGAACCGCAGTTTTCATAAATCCACTCTAACACCGCAAAGCAGTCCTGATGCCCTGTGGGATATGGATTTTCCGGCGCCAGACGATAATCCACAGATACAGCGCAGATCCCTGTCTTAGACACCAGCATCTTCACAGATTCCTCCACCACATCCGGAGATCCACCGAAAAATCCTCCTCCATGAATGTAATAAAGGATCGGTTTCTTCTCATCTTCTTTCTTTTTCCTGTAAATCCGCACCGGTATTTGATATCCGTCCGCCGCCGGAACTTTTCTCTCTTCAATATGAATTTCCTCATTCACACAGGGGATACTTTTCTTGGCATTAAATGCTTTTCTCAGATTTGCGATCCCTTTCTGTGAGGTATCCATCTTAAACAGCTTTGCCGGCATCCATGCCAGAATACGAAGCTGTTTCTTCATATCCTGATAAAGGCGCGGGTCCATGGCACCCTATTCCTCACAATCAGGCAGATTTTTGACAAGAAGCGGAACCCCATGAAATTCCGATATTTTCTGTCTTTCTTTTAATTTTTCTAATAATTGTTCATTGTACTTTTTAGTCATCCTTTCTCCTTTATGAAACGATATCCGGGGACTCTTTCCTCTTATCCTGTTTCGTATACCTGCAGGTTCTCACATCTGAGATCACACCTGAAAAGTTCATTCCATACCCGAAATCATAAGTATGTCCCTGGCTGTCCGTATAGCATTCCATGTCAAACGCCACGTCCTCTTTCTGGCATTCCACTGTCTTCATATCTTTTGGAATCTGAAGGGGAAGCAAGCCCTGAGGCTCAAACTTTCCTGTCAGTACGTCGAGAACAACTGTGGGAGTGACACCATATTCCACCAAAACAGCATCTGCATATGGCTCAAACTCTGTCATTACCATCGGATTTTTCAAAGACACAGCTGCAATGACCGGTTTCCCTTTCAGCGCTTTTTTCGTATTTATCACATTGTCAAGATCTGTTTCATTGGCCGCTGTGTTCCACTTGTTTTTATATCCCCGGTTGGCAGAGATCTCTAAAGGATCTCCTCCCGCAATACTTTCGCTTCTGGTATCTTCGGCTTTGTAGGGACGGTACTGCAAAGTAATGGGGACATATCCGTTTCCTCCCTCTTTTCGATCCTCAGGATCATATCCGATAGAAATCGGAGACTCTATGAAACAGATCGCCGCATCTGCCTCTTCCGGGCTTTTCACAACCATAAAATACTTTTCCGCCGCTTTTTTTCCCGGTGGAACGATCGCCTGGTTCCCTGTAGGCATACTCATAAAGTTCAGGTAAGATCTGATGAATCTATCGGGAATATATACTTTGGTCCCTTCTTTTAAGGGCAGCACATTCTCTTTATTTTTCAGCATTGTGACAGACTTTAGCTGGGATTCGTACCCTGCTTTTACAAACGCTTCACATCCCACTGTTTTCTCTGATTCTTCCAGATCCAGATATGGATTTTCAAAAAGTCCTGTACGAAAAATATTCAGAAGCAGCCTGTATGCAGAACGTCTGAATCTGTCATCGGTTTCTTCCTTGCCGTATTTTTCACACGCCATCTGATAGGCTTCCATAACTGGAGCGACCTGATTATTTCCTCCGAACTGATCCACGCCTGCCTCCAGCGCTTTCAGGTGACGCTCTGCTTCCGTCAGCCTCTCTACACCCCAGCATTTTCCGGCAAATTCTTCCTCTGATGCACCGATATCATGGGTGATCCCCCAGTCGGTACAGACAACTCCATCGTACCCCAGTTCTTCCCTAAGCAGATCCTGGATCAGATATTTATTATAAGAATTCCCCACGTTTTCGCCGTATTTTTTATCCAGATTATAAGAAATCGTATAATAGGGCATCACTGCGCTCGCCTTTTTTGTCTTTCCATTAAGGGCAAAGGCGCCTTCTGTAAATGGCCTTAGATGCTCCTTGTCATTATTTCCCGGATAAACTGCGTATTTTCCATAGGCATAGTGGGCGTCTCGTCCTGCTTCTCCTGATCCCCCGCCCGGGAAATGCTTTACCATGGTATTTACACTGTCTTTTCCCCATCCGTCCCGGGTGCCTTCTGTAGTCTGGAATCCATCACAGTATGCTTTTGTCATATCAATCGTCATCTGCGTATGCTCCCCGAAGGTATCTGCAAAACGCATCCATCTGGGTTCTGTGGAAAGATCGATCTGAGGGGAAAGTGCGGTTGTGATTCCCAGCGCCCGATACTCTGCAGCACCCATCTCACCGAACTGTTTCACTATCTCAGGCTGAAAGGTTGCCGACAATCCGATCCCATTTGCCCATTTAGAAATCGGTTCTCCTGTTACTCCCATGTATTCTGCTGTAGATCCTGCTCCATGCCTGGGATCCGAGCTGTTATTGATAGGGATCCCAAAGCCTGATTCCTCTGCCAGCGCCTGCATCTTATTGTTCCAGCGGACAGCAGCTTCTGTACTTTCTAATTTCATGATCAGAACATGACGGACCCTGTCTTTTATAACGAACTCTTTCTGCTGGTCTGTCAGATCCCATGGCTCTGCACCGCTTTCCTCATAACTCTTACCGCAGTATGTGCCTCCAAACGCTGCAGCCAGTGGTCCCTTTGCCGGCACCAGCTGATGGGCACTGTAGAGCATCAGCCCCGCAATATCCTCGATGCTGATCCTCTCTGCCAGGTCCTTCGCCCGTTCTTCATACGACAGTCTCCAGTCCTCATAGGGTAATAATTCTCCCGTGCCCAGAAAATCTTTAAATGCGCATCCGTCTACTGTTAAAATCTGCACTCTGCTGTTCTTTGCAATGCCAAGAGTCTGTCCCTTTGGATTTTCAATCAGATCATATCCGTCTTTTTCTTTCTTAATCCAATTCTGCACTTTCTTTTTCTCCCTTCCGTTTATATAATATAGTACTTGTAAGATCAAACAGCGCAAAAGATAATAAAATTCCTACTGTTACGTCACTGGCAAAATGTGCCCCCATAAATACCCGGCTTATACCAACTACCACACACCAAACATAGGTACAAACGCGGAGAACTTTTCGTTTATCCTTTAAGGCAGGGATAAAATCCGGCAGAAGGATCATGAGGATCACTCCTGCTGAGTTCATGGAATGTCCAGAGGGAAAGGAAGCGTACCTGTCATCAAAGCCCCCTCTTCCACAGATCTGATACCATCTGGTAAACTCATTGAAAGGATCTGTCATTTCCCGAAATCTCATCCTTCCCCATACTGTTTTCAGACAATTCATAAGAATCAACACCAATACAAAATAAACCAGTGCCACGGCTGCAAACCTTAATGCCTTTTTCCTGTTTTTTTCCGGGATCTGCATGGTGATCCAGATTGCCACAGCCGCCATGATTACTCCCAGAATCAAAATCCAGATTTTTGAAATTTCTCCCAGATTTCTGCTCAGATAATTCCATGTCATAAATCCGCCCATAGCGGCAAACAGCGAAAATAAAATTCCTCCGCCGATCAGCGCCCCCTGTTTTTTCACCATAGAATTTCTGTTTCTAAATCGGATGATCATCCCACAGCCAGCCAGAGTCAGAACTGTAAACGGAATTTCTCCCACGATCTCCAGCACTCTTGCAAAATCTGGTTTTTTTGCTATCGTCATAGAAATCTGAAGATCTGTAAATGTAAAGACCAACAGCAGCAGTAACCCTGCTGTGAACACAAATTTTCTCTCTTGTTTCCCCACTTCAACCAACAGCAGATCAGAGAGCCTGATTTCTTACCCCCTGATCTGCATCCCCTTTCTTTATCAATGCTGAATCGCAGCCTGTCCGCTGGCCATCATCTCCATCAGATTAAACGGCGGAAGAATACTGTCAATTTTTTTATATAGTTTATCATCAAAATTAAAACGGAGCTGACACTCTCTGTCAAAGATCATGGTAGGTTCTTTCTGCTGGGTCACAGACTCCCACACCGGAAGGTCACTACTTTGCGGTCTGCCGGTCCTTGCAAAGGACATAAAAGCTTCAAACATCTGCCTTTCCAGTCTTTCTCTGACTTCCGGAATCTGACATACCTCTACCAGCTCTGTGTTGTGGAAGAAGAACGGAATATCGGAACAGTGCCATGCGATCTTATTATGGTGGATTGGAAATTCCAGTGTAAACTCATACAGATAGCTTCCTGCTTTTTCCCCTTTTGCATGAAGTCTTGCTATGGCTTTGGACGGCTGCCTCATCACACGGTCAACCCAGATCAGATCTGCCGCATTTTTATCCGGATAGGTTTCTTTGAAAATCTGGATCATTTCGTCCGTATGCTCTCCATATACTGCTCCCACAATTTCTCTGATCTGTTCTTCTGTCAACTGATTCTTATCATAGGCTGTAGGCATAAAAGCAAATTCACCAAACACGCTGCCCACCATAAGGGGAATCTCAAAGGCATGCTCTCTGAAACCATAATCAAGAGGATTTCCTCTGTAGTACTCATTGACGAGGGGACCTCCGCCGATATAGCCTCCTTCCATGGCAATCGCCGGACTTACTTTCGTATAGGCATTGACCAGCTGGTAATAGGGAATGGTTTCCAACTTCTCTACCTGATTCTCCATAAGGCCAAGTTCCTTAAGAAGAGCTTCCACAATTGCCCGTCCGTCTCCTGTACAGGACGGCATAAGTGACGCATTGCTCACCCCGCTCATGATCAGCGCTCTGTGGAACAATCCATCCGCGTCTGCGATCTGCATCAGATCTGCCACTTTCATTCCTCCGCCGGACTGTCCGAAAATCGTCACATTGTCCGGGTCACCGCCAAAAAGAGCAATGTTGTCATGTACCCACTGAAGCGCCGCAACCAAATCTGCATGCCCTGCATTTCCTGAATTCTTATATTTTTCTCCAAATGGAGACAGATCCAGATATCCCAGAATATTCAGCCTGTGATTGACCGATACAACCACTGCATCCCCTTCCATACACATATTGTAGCCGTCATAAGCCACCTGTTCAATAGAAGAGCCTGCAAAATATCCTCCTCCATGCAGCCACACGATCACCGGAAGTTTTTTCCCGCTGTCCAGGGTCTTTGTCCAGATATTCAGATTCTGACAGTGTTCATCCTGGGGCCAGTAGCGGTGAGGTACCATAAGCTCCGCATTGGGAGTATCCTGTGCCATAAGAGGACATACAAATCCATAAGAAGTAACGTCCTTCACTCCTTCCCATGTGATTTTTCCCGGCATCTGGAAGCGTTCTGCGTAAGCATACGGAACTCCCTTAAATATGTATTCGCCTTTATAGAAATACCCTTTCAGCTTCCCGCCTGTTGTTTCCAGCACCGGCACATTATCATAATCAAACATCATCATTTTTCCTTCTCCTCTCCCGATTCTTTTATATTATTATACATGAATTTCTTTTCTATTTGTTATTCTTTTGCCGTATTCTCTTTCTGTTGTACTTTTTTCAATGTAAAAAGAGCAATAATGAATGATCCATATCAATCACTACTGCTCTTTTTAAATCATGAAATATTTATCTTTAGCGGTCGTGTCCTTACCCGACAACTTTCTCTATACTTACAGACACCTGCTCCGCCTGTTCCAGTTCCACGCTGAAAGACAGCTTACCTCCCAGGTTTGTTTTCATTTTACCTGCTTCCTCACCGTCGATGACAATCTTATATTCTGCATCTTCTTCCAGTTCCACTGTGATCTGGGCATCCTTTGGTCCTTCCACCAGGAAACTCATTTTGTTTTCCTCTGTGCTCAGGTCCAGAACTGTTGTCCCCGGAACAGATTCGTATACAAACATTCCGTTTCTTTCCAGTTTCGTAATCTCATTATATGTCTTAACTTTATACATGTCTCCGTCATGTTCAAAATCCGATAATTTTGATTTCTGCGGCAGCTCATAGTTGCCGAAACTGATTTTGCCATTTTCTTCTGTACGAATTAATTCTTTTACTACTGACATGTTTATGTCCTCCCGCTTACGTCTTTGGTTCCTGAACCCCTGGTGTATTGCTATGTTCCTTTTTTCTTAAGGAGCCTATCAAATACATTTGGGAATTCGTTTTTCTTACAGAAATTTTACCATATTCTTTGAAAATTTGCTAGTCATTCTGTCCATTTACCATAAATTTTATAGTCTGTTTAGACAATCCCACAGTTACCCTGTCTCCTGATTTTATCTTTCCTTCCAGAATCTCCTCTGCCATAGCATCTTCTATTCTGTTCTGAATCGCGCGCTTTAAGGGCCGGGCGCCATATTTCGGATCAAATCCTTCTTTTGCGATCAGCTCTTTGACACTGTCCCTGATCCTGATATCCAGATCAAGCTGCTGACTGCATCGTTTTGTAAATTCTTTCAGAAGCAGACCTACAATCTTTTTAACCTCATCTCTGCTCAGCATATGGAATACGATGATATCATCAATACGGTTTAAAAATTCCGGCTTAAACAGCCTTTTCACTTCTTCCATTACACTGTCCTTCATCTTCTTATAGTCAGCTTCCTCACTGTTCTCTGAACCAAATCCCAGTTTCTTTGGTTCCACGATTGCCTGTGCGCCTGCATTAGAAGTCATGATAATAATTGTTTCCTTAAAGTCCACTTTTCTTCCCTGAGCATCCGTAATATGTCCGTCATCCAGAACTTGAAGCAAAATATTGAATACATCAGGATGTGCTTTTTCAATTTCGTCAAACAGAAGGACACTGTAAGGATTTCTTCTGACTTTCTCACTCAACTGTCCTCCCTCTTCGTATCCTACATATCCCGGAGGAGAGCCGATCAGTTTTGACACGCTGTGTTTTTCCATATATTCTGACATATCTACACGAATCATAGCATCTTCGCTGCCAAATACTGCTTCAGCAAGAGCTTTTGAAAGCTCTGTTTTTCCGACTCCGGTAGGCCCCAGCAGGAGAAAAGAACCAATGGGGCGTTTTGGATCTTTTAGCCCAACCCTTCCTCTTTTAATAGCTTTTGCCACCGCGCTTACTGCTTCATCCTGTCCGATCACCCTTTTATGAAGTACCTGTTCCAGCTTCGCAAGCCGTTTTGATTCACTCTCTGTCAGTTTTTTCACTGGTATCTTTGTCCAGTCGGCAACCACCTGTGCTACCTGCTCTTCCGTCACCGTCAGCTTTTTATTTCTGCACTGCTTTTCAAAGCGCTTCTTTGCCTTTTCAATAAATTCCTCTGTATCTCTCTGCTCCTGCTGGATTTCCTTTGCCCTGGAAAAATCCTGGGATTTAATGGCCTCTTCTTTTTTCTCATGGAGTGTCTTTAATTTCATTTCTGCTTCTATAAGACCTTCCGGTGTTTTATACCCTGCCAGCTGTACTTTAGAGCATGCTTCGTCCAGCAGGTCCAGTGCCTTATCTGGCAGAAACCGGTCATTAATATACCGGATTCCCATGGCAACTGCTGCCTTTATGGCGCTTTCCTCTACAATCACATGATGATGCTCCTCATAATAAGGCGCAAGTCCCTTTAAAATTTCTTCAGCCTCTTCCTTTGTAGGCTCCTCTACTGTCACTGGCTGAAAACGCCGTTCCAGTGCAGCATCTTTTTCAATATACTTCCTGTATTCTTCCAATGTGGTAGCACCGATCAGCTGAATTTCTCCCCTGGAAAGAGAAGGCTTCAGAATATTAGAAGCATCCAGAGCGCCCTCTGCTCCTCCTGCACCGATCAATGTATGAAGCTCATCCAGAAACAGCAGGATCCTTCCGTCCTCCATCACTTCCTGAACAACTCTCTTGATCCTCTCTTCGAATTCCCCTCTGTATTTAGAGCCTGCTACCATAGCTGACAGATCCAGAACCACGATCCTTTTATCCGCTATGCTCTCCGGCACCAGTCCCCGAACAATCCTTTGGGCAAGCCCCTCTGTAATAGCTGTCTTCCCCACGCCAGGTTCGCCGATGAGACAGGGATTATTTTTAGTACGCCTGCTTAAAATCTGTATAATACGGTTGATCTCTTTTTCTCTCCCCACTACAGGATCTAATTTTCCCTGTGCAGCAAGCTCTGTCAGATCACGGCTGAACTGATCCAGCATGGGGGTGGCACTCTTTCCTGCTGCTCTTTGTCCGTTTCCCTGAAGTTCTTCCCTGGACACGGCGCCTTCTTTTCCCATCGCCTTCAGTACTTCCGCATAAAGCTTCTGGATATTGATTCCCATAGTATGAAGAAGTCTTGTCCCTACACACTCATATTCTTTCAGCATAGCAAGAAGAATATGTTCCGTACCTGTCTTCCCGCTCTCAAAGCGCTCTGCCTCCGACCTCGCCAAAGCGAGCACCTGTCTTGCTTTCGGCGTATAGCCCTGGGGTTCCTCAAGAAGCACTTCGCCTGCCGGAGCGACCAGCTTTTCAATTAATTCAGACAATTTTTCTCCTGTCACCCCTGCTTCTGAGAGAACCATACCGGCAGTTCCTTCCTTCACCGCTAAAAGACCTGCCAGCATATGCTCTGTCCCGATATAATTATGGCTGCATTTTTTTGCAGTTTCCTGTGCCAGCCGCATTGCTTTTACAGCCAGTTTTGAGTATTGCTCTTTCATGTAAGTCTCCTGTTCTATTTATATTCTTCAAAAATTTCATCGATCAGGGCGTGGACCTCTTCTCTGGTAATGTTCTTACAGCACCCCTTTGCCAGAACCACTAAAAGCTCCTGCTTCATTTCTTCCCGCGCCCGGATCTTATCCACATCAATGGCAATCACTGCGCCTTTTCTTCTGTCAATGCTAAGAAATCCTTCCTGCTTTAAAACAGAATATGCTTTATTTACCGTATGCATGTTAATGCCGATGGCATCTGCCATCTGACGGACAGAAGGCAGCGTTTCACCCACCTTCAGCTGATCTGTGGCGATTCCCATGATAATCTGATTACAAAGCTGTATGTAAATAGCTTCGTCACTGTTAAAATCAATCTCTATCAGCACATTGATCCCTGCTTTCTTTTGTTCTTGAAAATTGTTATACTAACTATAGCATAGATAGCACTTCAGGTCAAACAAAAGAAAAGCCCTGGTTCCCTTCGGGACACAGGACTTCCTTTCTGATTGTTATATTCTTTTACGCCTCATCAATCGCTTTTCCAATGTCATTTCTCATATACTTGTTGGCAAAGCTGATCCATTCTGTGGCTTTATACGCATTGGCACGTGCTTCCTTTAAATCGGTTCCCTTTGCTGTAACTCCCAGGACACGTCCGCCGTTTGTAACGATCTGTCCATCCTTGAGAGCAGTTCCTGCATGGAATACATAGTATCCGTCTTTATCTTTAAAGTTTTCCAGTCCTTCAATGGGGAATCCTTTCTCATAGGATACTGGATAACCGTCAGAAGCAAGTACTACACAGACCGCTGCATTATCCTCAAACTGCAGATCTACTTCATCCAGTCTGCCGTCTACACAGGCCTCAAATACTTCTACAATATCGTTTTTGAGTCTGGGGATCACTACCTGTGCTTCCGGATCTCCGAAACGTGCATTGTATTCCAGCACTTTAGGACCTTTTTCTGTCAACATAAGACCGAAGAAAATAATTCCCTTAAATTCTCTTCCTTCCTTTGCCATAGCATCCACTGTTGCCTGATAAATATATTTTTCGCAGAATTCATCTACTTCTTTTGTATAGAAGGGGCTTGGAGAAAAGGTTCCCATACCGCCTGTATTTAAGCCTTTATCACCGTCCATAGCCCGTTTATGGTCCTGGGCAGAAGTCATGGTTTTGATTGTTTTTCCGTCCACAAACGAAAGAACAGATACTTCGCGCCCTGTCATAAACTCTTCGATAACCAGAGTATTTCCTGCAGAGCCGAATTTTTTATCCAGCATGATTGTCTTTACCCCTTCTTCGGCCTCTTCCAGTGTATTACAGATTAAAACACCTTTTCCAAGGGCCAGACCATCTGCTTTTAAAACAATGGGAAATTCTGCTTTATCTCTCAAATAAGCCAGAGCGGAATCCGCATCCTGGAAGTTTTCATACGCCGCTGTAGGAATGTTGTATTTTTTCATTAAATCCTTGGAGAATGCTTTGGACCCTTCCAAAATGGCCGCATTTTTTCTTGGTCCGAAAACTCTCAGGCCTTCTCTTTCAAATACGTCTACCACGCCTCCTACCAGGGGATCATCCATTCCTACTACAGTCAGATCCACTGCGTTTTCTTTGGCAAATGCTGCCAGCTTTTCAAATTCCATCGCCCCGATGGGAACACATTCCGCTATCTGCGCAATTCCCGCATTTCCCGGCGCACAGTAGATCTTATCCACTTTAGGACTCTGTGCCACCTTCCATGCGATCGCGTGTTCTCTTCCGCCGCTTCCGATAATCAGTACCTTCATAAATTTTCCCCTTTCTCTTCCATCACTCTTCTATCTTAACCATGCCGTCTACAATTTTCACTTTCCCATTGGCGATCAAATTGATTGCCTGAGGCATGATCTTCCACTCAGCTTCCTCCATAACTCTTCTCTGGAGGATCTCCGGTGTATCATCCTGCTTTACTTCCACTGCCTTCTGCAGAATAATAGGACCGGTATCTGTCCCTTCATCAACAAAATGCACAGTGGCACCTGTGACCTTCACCCCTCTTTTCAGCACACCTTCATGAACCTTCAGCCCATAATAGCCTGTACCGCAGAAGGAAGGGATCAATGCCGGATGTATATTTATAATCTTATTGGGATACGCCTTTACCATGATCTCCGGAATTACCACAAGACATCCGGCAAGAACTACCAGATCCACATCGTAGGACTGGATCTTAGCCAGCAGCGCCTGGTTAAATTCATCTCGCGTCTCATAGGATCTCGGTGATATACAGACTCCTTCGATTCCGTTTTGTTCGGCACGCTTTAAAGCATAAGCTCCCGGATTATTGCTGATCACCACGGAAATCTCCGCATTGGTAATGGTTTTGTCTTTGATCGCATCTATAATTGCCTGTAAATTGGTTCCTCCTCCGGATACCAGAACCGCCATCTTCATCATATCAGAGCCTCCAATCAGACAGGAAAAGGGCTGCTGACGCAACCCTGCCCTGTATTTGCTTATACTAATTTTACGCCTTTTTCCCCTGCTTCGATCTTACCGATCACATAAGGAGTTTCTCCTGCTGCCTTTACCGCTTCCATGGTTTTCTCCACATCCCCGGCATCAACAGCCACGATCATACCGATACCCATGTTGTAGGTATTGTACATCATATGTTCTTCAATCTCACCTTTCTTTGCCATTAAGGTAAAGATAGGCGGAACGGGATAGCTGTTTTTCTCGATCACTGCACAGACGCCGTCTTTTAACATTCTGGGCACATTTTCATAAAATCCTCCGCCTGTAATATGGCTGCAGGCTTTTACTCTCACGCCGGATTCCTTAATGCTCTTTAATGCCTTCACATAGATTTTGGTAGGCGCCAGAAGAGTCTCTCCCAGAGTCTTTCCCAGTTCATCATAATACGTATTTAAAGATTCCTCAGTCATCTCAAAGACTTTGCGCACCAGAGAAAATCCGTTGCTGTGCACACCGGAAGAAGCCATGCCGATGAGCACATCCCCTTCCTTCAAATCTTTTCCGTCAATGAGATCTTTACGTTCTACCACACCTACGGCAAAACCTGCCAGATCATACTCTTCTTCCGGCATCAGTCCCGGATGTTCTGCTGTCTCGCCGCCGATCAGGGCAGCGCCGGACTGAAGACATCCTTCTGCAACGCCTTTGACGATCTGAGCGATCTTTTCAGGATAATTTTTTCCGCACGCAATATAATCCAGGAAGAATAAAGGTTCACCGCCTGCACATGCAATATCATTGACGCACATGGCAACTGCGTCAATGCCGATGGTATCATGCTTATCCATAAGATAAGCCAGTTTCACCTTTGTACCGCATCCGTCTGTTCCGGACAGCAGGACAGGGTCCTCCATTTCCTTGATCTTTTTCAGAGAAAAGGCACCGGAAAATCCTCCTAATCCTCCAAGCACTTCCTCACGCATGGTCTTTTTCACATGCTCTTTCATCAGTTCCACTGATTCATAACCAGCTTCTATATCTACTCCTGCGTTCTTGTAATCCATCTTTCTCCTCCAAAATATATAATAACCACTTCACCTTACTAAGTTCAGGCGCTTTAACCCGCCTTCTCTAACTGCGGTGAAGTAAGTGCGCACTAAGCTCTGTCTG
>PPYE01433206.1_pt1 | contig 16540 bp, 17 predicted proteins | sample 1559881 | NCBI WGS metagenome assembly PPYE01 (sample SAMN08240022, study PRJNA423297) | Human gut metagenome, whole genome shotgun sequencing project. | reverse complement strand
CAGTGCCGGTTCCCACCGGCTGGCCCGACTGTTTGAGAAGTTTCCCTTCACCGCCCCCGCCGCCCGCAAACTGGCGGTGGCCCGGCTGGCCAGCGCCCTTTCGCTGTTTCTGGCCAGCGGTGTGGACGCGGACACCGCTCTCACCGCCGCCAGCGACATGGTGGACCACCGGGGCCTGCGTGCCCAGCTGCAGGCCTGCCATGAGGACATGCTGAAGGGCAAGGGTCTTTCCACCGCGCTGTTTGAACACAAGGTCTTCGAGCCGCTGTACGGCCGCATGCTCATCAGCGGTGCCCGCAGCGGCCAGGCCGACACGGTGCTGGCCCGGCTGACCCAACTGTTCACCCAGGACGCCCAGGTTGCGCTGGACCGGCTGATCGATTCCATCGAGCCGCTGCTGGCCGCCTTCCTGACCCTGGCGGTCGGGGTGACGCTGCTGGCCGTGATGCTGCCGCTCATCGGCATTCTGGGATCCATCGGATAAGGAGGGGTTTGGATGTATCACATCAAACGGGTGCTTTCGCTGCGCACCCGGCTGGCGATGGCCGCCGGGCTGCTGGCCGTGCTGGCCCTGCTCATCGCAGCCTTTGCGCTGGGCTCCCGGAAGGTGGGCCGCGATCTGGACAGTGCTAGCGCCCAGGCTCTGCGCCAGGCGGTGCTGCAGGCCGCGGTGCAATGCTACGCGGTGGAGGGCAGCTACCCCTCCAGCCTGGATTATCTGGAAGAAAACTACGGTCTTCTGGTGAACCACGACCGTTTTATCGTAACCTATGAGGCCTTTGCCTCCAACCTGATGCCTCAGGTGAACGTGCTGGAGCGGGCCTGAACAGCCCCGCGGAAGGAGAGTTGAGCGATGGAACACAAGGAGCCCGGGCGCTTGGCGCCCCTGCTGGCCATGGCCCTGTTCGGCCTGATGCTGGCCTGTGTGCTGGGCCTGATGGCACTGGGCAGCGGCCTTTATGGCAGCGTGACCCGGTCCATGACCGCCAACAACGCCACCCGGGCCAGCCTGCGCTATCTGACCACCAGTGTGCGCGCCGCCGACACCGCCTCCGGCCTGCGGCTGGAGGACGGCCCCGAGGGCGTGATGCTGGTGCTGGAGGAGCCCTCCACCGGCTACGAGACCCGAATCTATCTGTGGGAGGGCCAGCTGGCGGAGGAATACACCGCCACCGGAAGCGACACCGCCCCGGAGAACGCCCAGCCGGTATGCGCCTGCACCCGCTTTGAGGCAAAGCGCTCCGGCCAGCTGCTGGAGCTGACCACAGACCAGGGAACCGCGCGGGTGGCCCTGCGCTGCGGGGAGGGAGACTAAACCATGAATCACCGCAAAAACACTGCGTTTTTTATTGAGGCGCTGTTGCTGACTCTGTTCGTGCTGGCGCTCTGCACCGTGCTGGTGCGGCTGTTTGCCGCCGCCCGCCTGCGCTCGGCCCAGGCGCAGGAGCTGACCGTTGCCCAGCAGATCGCCCAGAACGTGAGCGAAGGCTTTTACGCCAGCGATTCTGAGGAGCAGTTCTGGCAGCTGCTGGGGGCCTCGAACCCGCCTGCCGAAGGGCAGGCGCTGACCCTGACCGTGGACAGTCAGGGCCGTCCGGACCCCATCGGTACCTATGAACTGGAACTGACTCTGGAGCACCAGCCCGCCCAGGCCGGGCAGACAGCCCGGCTGACTCTGCAGCTTTCCGACAGCGGCGGGCAATCGCTGTTCACCGGCTCCTTTGACCGCTATCTGCCCGGGACCTGACCCCTGCTGAAAGGAGGCTACCGCCATGATGGAACGCCATAACGTCCCGCCCATCCGCTCCGGCGCGCTCACCCTGCTGATTGCGCTGGCCGCCATCTGCCTGGCCGTGCTGGCCGTGCTTTCCCTCACCACCGCCCAGGCGGACCTGTCACTGGCCGAAAAGGCCCTGGACCGCTTTTCCCAGGACGCGGCGCTGGAAAATGAGGGACAGCAGTGGCTGGCCCAGCTGGACGCAGCGCTGGCCGCCGGTCAGGATACCGCCGCCCTCGGGCAGACCGGCGAGGACGGCGCAGTCACCACGACTCTCACCGGGGAAGGCGGCCGCACCCTGACCATCGCCGCCCTGCCCACACCCCAGGGCCCCGGCCGCTACACCCTGACCCGCTGGCAGTACGGCCAGGAGCGGGACTTTGACCAGGGGCCCCAGCTATGGGACGGCAGCTTCTGACCGTCCTCTTTCCTATTTGTTATCTGCTCCGGCTGAAACAGGAGGTTTATGTTTATGGAGATGGAAACCGTTCTGCACCGTGCCATCGAGGTGCGGGCCTCGGATATCTTTATCATTGCCGGCCTGCCGCTGACCTATAAGATCAACGGCCGCCAGCTGCGGGAGGGCGAAATGCTCACCCTCGCCGACACCGTTCATCTGGTGGAGGGCATCTACGCCTTGTGCGGCCGAAGCATGAGCCGCTGCGCCGCCGAGGACGCGGACGACGACTTTTCCTTTGCCATTCCCCACTTGGGCCGTTTCCGGGCCAACGTGCTGCATCAGCGCGGCAGCCTTGCGGTGGTGCTGCGGGTGATTCAGTTCGGCCTGCCCGACCCCCAGGCCCTGGGCATCCCCGATCAGGTGATGGCCGCCGCCAAAAAGCTCAAGGGGCTGGTGCTGGTCACCGGGCCCGCAGGCAGCGGCAAATCCACCACCCTGGCCTGCCTGATCGACTCCATCAACCGCAGCCGGGAAGCTCACATCATCACCATGGAGGACCCCATCGAATTCATCCACCGGCACCAGAAGTGCATCGTGACCCAGCGGGAGATCGGCAGCGACAGCCCCAGCTATGTGCGGGCGCTGCGCAGTGCCCTGCGGGAAAGCCCGGATGTGATTCTGCTGGGCGAGATGCGGGACCACGAAACCATCGAGGTAGCCATGACCGCCGCCGAAACCGGTCAGCTGCTCTTCTCCACCCTCCACACCACCGGCGCAGCCAGCACGGTGGACCGCATTGTGGACTCCTTCCCCGCCAGCCAGCAGCAGCAGGTGCGCATCCAGCTGTCCATGGTATTGCAGGCGGTCATCAGCCAGCAGCTGGTGCCCACGGTGGACGGCGGCCAGACCGTGGCCTTTGAGGTGATGTACACCAACCCCGCCATCAAGAACATGATCCGCGAGGCCAAGTCCCACCAGCTGGACGCGGCCATCCAGGCCGGTGCCGCCGAGGGCATGTGCACCATGGATACCAGCCTGCTGCGCCTGTACCAGCAGGGACGTATCACCCGCGACACTGCCCTTACCCACTCCATCTACTACGAAGCCATGGAAAAACGCCTGGCGGCGCTGTCCATGCTGTAATCCTTTGATTCTTCGCCCCATTCCTTCGGGAATGGGGCTTTTTTGCGCCATTTTTGTACGATCGTCCGCGCCGGTGGTTTTATCAACTCTTTTTCGGAAATTTAGTTGACTTTATCAGGTATTCGGAATATACTGACTATGTCAGATAAATCAACCGCACGGCGGACTTTCCCCACGCCGTGCCCGATACCGGCCCCGCACCGGGGCCCTGCATAAGAAAAGGAGAATGTAACATGAAAACTTCCACCAAGATCTGGCTCTGGTTTGCTCTGGTGCTCTGCGCCGCCACCACCGTGATGAACGCCTGCTTCGGCCGCTGGCCCTCTGTGATCGTGGCCATCGTTTCCCTGGCCGGCCTGTGCATGGTGCTGTTTGCCAAAAAGAAGGCCGGCTTCACCCTGATGTGCTGCTGCTATGTGGTTTCCTTCTTTGTGGCTGTACTGGGCAGCCTGGGCCAGCCGGGCCTGCTGGTGTCCATCATCATGTCCCTGGTAGGCAGCCTGCTGGTTCCCGTGATCACCTGGCTGTTCCTGCGCCGGGACTGGGCCAGCCTGAACTGAGTCAGGGCATTTCTCTGAGCGTTTTTCTCCCCATTTCATACGAACACAGCAGAGGGCCGCGGAATCATCCCGCGGCCCTCTGCTGTGTTTTTCCCTGTCCGGGGCAAAATCTGCTATAATAGATTCCGAACGTTTTATCCCATCCCCGACTGAGGTGTTTTCATGAATCAGGATCAAGTCCGAGTCCACCGGACATTGAAGGATATTTTCGGCTACGACGCCTTCCGCCCCGGCCAGCAGGAGGTGGTGGACGCCTTGCTGGCCGGGCAGGACGTACTGGCGGTCATGCCCACCGGCGCGGGCAAATCCATCTGCTACCAGCTGCCCGCCTTGCTGTTGCCCGGCATTACCGTGGTGGTCAGCCCGCTGATCAGCCTGATGCAGGACCAGGTGCAGGCGCTGATCCAGATGGGCGTGCGGGCGGCGTACATCAACTCCTCCCTCACCGAAAATCAGTGCCGCAAAGCCCTGGCCAACGCCTGCGACAGCATGTACAAGATCGTGTATGTGGCCCCGGAGCGGCTTTTGACCCCGGGCTTTCTGCGGTTTTCCCACAGCGTGCAGATCTCGCTGCTCTGCGTGGACGAAGCTCACTGCGTCTCCCAGTGGGGGCAGGACTTCCGGCCCAGCTATCTGCAGATTCGCCAGTTTGCGGACCAGCTGAACCAGCGCCCGCCGCTGGGTGCCTTCACCGCCACCGCCACCCAGCGGGTAAAGGACGACATCCGTCAGCTGCTGGCCCTGCGCCAGCCTCTGGAGCTGACCACCGGCTTCGACCGGCCCAACCTGTTCTTCGAGGTACAGCGGATGGAGGAGCGGGAGAAATTTCCCTGTCTGCTGGCCTACCTGAACGACCACCCCCAGGCCACCGGCATCGTGTACTGCTCCACCCGCAAAAAGGTGGACGAGGTGTATGAAAAGCTCACCGGCCAGAACATTGCCGCCGCCCGCTACCACGCGGGCATGGCGCCGGAGGAGCGCCAGCGCAGCCAGGAGTCCTTTCTGTTTGACCAGGTGCGGGTGATGGTGGCCACCAACGCCTTCGGCATGGGCATCGACAAATCCAACGTGAACTTTGTCATTCACTATAACATGCCCCTAGACCTGGAGAGCTACTACCAGGAGGCAGGCCGCACCGGGCGGGACGGTCAGGACGCGGACTGCATCCTGCTCTACTCCGCCGGGGACGTGCGCACCGGAAACTTTCTCATCGACAACAGCGAGCCCGCCGCCGGGGCCAGCCCGGAGGAGGTGGAGACCCAGATCCTGCGCCAGAAGGACCGGCTGCGTCAGATGACCTTTTACTGCCACAGCCGCTACTGCCTGCGGGGCGAGATTTTAAAATACTTCGGCCAGCGCACCGGCCGGGACGGCTGCGGGGCCTGCTCGGTCTGCCGCCCCGACCTGCAGCGAGCCTCGGTGGTGAAGCTGGCAGCCAAGAACGCAGCCAAGCTGAAGGCCATCGAGGAAAAGGACCTGAACACGGACCATCTGCAGCAGCTGAAGGACCTGCGGCTCAAGCTGGCCCGGCAGGCGGGCGTGCCCGCCTTCGTGGTCTTCACCGACGCCACCCTGCGGGCCATGTGCGCCCATCTGCCCAAGACCCGGGAGCAGCTGCTGGAGGTGCCCGGCGTGGGCGTGCGCAAGTGCGAGCAGTACGGCGAGGAGTTCCTGGCTCTGCTCAACACCTTTGAAAAGGAGTGATCTGTCATGCGGCTCACCGTACCTGATTACTACGACCGGTTCCGGTGCATTGCCTCCCGCTGCACCGACAACTGCTGCATCGGCTGGGAAATCGGCATCGACCCGGCCACGCTGACGGATTACCAGTCCCAGCCCGGTGCCTTCGGCGACCGGCTGCGGGCGGCCATCCGGCCCGGCGACCCGCCCTATTTTGCCCTGACCGGGTCGGGCCGCTGCCCTTTTTTGAACGAGGAAAACCTGTGCGATATCTACCGCCAGCTGGGGGAAAGCCACCTCTGCACCATCTGCGACCAGCATCCCCGCTTTCACAACTGGTTCGGGGAGGAAAAGGAGAGCGGTCTGGGCCTGAGCTGCGAGGAAGCCGCCCGTCTGATCCTCTTCTCTGCCCCGCCCCGGCTGACCAGCCGGGACATTGCGGAAGCATCGGACCCCGACGGCCCCGACCCGGAGCTGCTGGCCGGGCTTCGGGCGGTGCGCGAGTCTGCATTCGCTCTGCTGCGAGAGGAAGCATTGCCCCTGGCAGCCAGGCTTGCCCTGCTGGCCAGCCTGGCCCAGGACCTGCAAAGCTGGCTGGACGGCGCGCCGGAGCAGGCTGAAGCTCAGGGCTGCTCCACCGAGCAGCTGACCGCCGATGCTGCCTTTGGCCTGGCAGAATTCTACGGCAGCCGGGACCGCTGGCCGGACCTGGCCCGGCAGCTGGCCGAGGCCATTCCCGAGGCCCCACTTTCGGAATTTCTCGCCCCGCTGCTGGCGCTGCTGGAAACCCTCCCGGCCAATCATGCCGACTGGCCCGGGCGGCTGGCCGCACTGCGGCAGGTGCTGCCCCAGCGGCTGGCCCGTCCCTTGTGGGAAAGCCCGGAGCAGGAGCGGGCGGCGGCGAATGCGGCCCACTACATGCTCTATCGATACTTTTTGTCTGCTGCCTGCGAGGGTGACGCGCTGTGCGGCGCAATGCATGCCATCACTGCGGCGCTGCTCCTCGGCCTGCTGGCGGAGCAGGAAAACGGCGCGTTCCAAGCTTCTTGGATCAATGCTGCCAAGGCCTATTCCCGAGAGGTGGAATACGCCCCGGACAACCTGCATGCGGTAAACGCTGCCTTCTGGCAGGCGGACTGGGCCGCGCCAAGCCTTGTGATTGGTGCTCTTCTGCGCTTTTTCTGAAAAAACCGGGGAGTTTCCCCGGTTTTTTTGTGCGTTTTTGTTCCGTTATACGACCTACGTGCTATAACAGGAACATCAATACACCGTTTTCCGGGCAAAACCCGGACTTGCAGACAAAGGAGTGAACATCGTGCCGTTGGATCTTTGGGAGCACGTGAAGAAACACCGGATTGTGGTGGCGGTGCGCGGCATCGCACCGGAGCAGATCCTGCCCGCCGCGAAGGCCCTGTATGATGGAGGCATCCGCATGCTGGAGATCACCTTCGACCAGGCAAGCCCCACCTGTCTGACCGACACCCCCGCCGCCATCCGCCAGGTACGGCAGGCCATGGGCGACGATATGCTGGTGGGCGCGGGCACCGTGATGAGCCCTGAGCAGGCCCGCGCCGCAGTGGAGGCCGGAGCGCAGTACCTGCTCACCCCCAACCTGGATCTGGAGGTGATTGCCGCTGCCCGCGTGCTGGATGTACCCATCGTGCCCGGCGCCATGACCCCCAGCGAAATCGCCGCCGCCTGGAAGGCAGGTGCCGCTCTGGTCAAGCTGTTCCCCGCCGGATGCCTGGGCCCCGGCTACATCAAGGCCATCACCGCGCCCATCCGCCAGGTGCCGCTGCTGACCATGGGCGGAGTGGACGAAACCAATCTCACCGAATATCTGGCTCTGCCCTGTGTGGTGGGCACCGGCATCGGCTCGGCCATCGCCCGCAAGGATCTGATTGAGGCGGGCCGCTGGCAGGAGCTCACCGCTCTGGCGCTGCGCTACACCAGCCAGCTCACCGGGAAGGAGGGCGCAGAATGAACGGAGTCTATCTCACCATCGACACCGGCACCACCAACACCCGGGTGACGGTACTGAAGGACGGCGCGCTGCTGGCTCAGGCAAAAAGCGAGACCGGCGTGCGGGTGAGTGCCATCGACGGCGACAACCACCGCCTGAAACAAGCAGTGCGCCAGTGCCTGGACGAAGCGCTGGACCGCGCGGGCATCGGCTGGGACCAGGTGTGCGGAGTGGCCGCCAGCGGCATGATCACCTCCAATGTGGGTCTGTGCGAGATCCCGCACTGCACCGCTCCCGCGGGCGCAGCCGAACTGGCCGCCGCCATCCAATCCGTCTCCATGCCCGAGATCTGCCCCTTGCCCATCGCCTTTATCCCCGGGGTGAAAAACTCCGGCGCTCCGGTGGACTGGAACAATTTTGAAGCCATGGACATCATGCGGGGCGAGGAGGTGGAGGTCATGGCTCTGCTGAGTCATTTTGTCCCTGGCAAGCCCTATCTTCTGGTGCTGCCCGGCTCCCACATGAAGTTTGTGAGCGTGGACCGGGAGGGCCGGATCACCGACTGCCTGACCTCCATCAGCGGCGAGCTTTTGGCCGCCATTACCACCGGCACCATTCTGGCAGATGCGGTGCAGCGCCAGTTCGCCGACCCGGAGCAGTTCGATGAACAGGCCCTGCTGGCAGGGTGGCGCACCGCCGCCCGCACCGGTCTTGGACGTGCCTGCTTCTCGGGGCGTATTCTGAATCAGTTTGCGGGCCAGCCGCCCCAGGCCATCGCCTACTATCTGCTGGGTGCGGTGCTGCAAAGCGATGTGGCCGCCATTCGCGGCTCCCGGGCGCTGTGTGTGCCGCCGGAGGCGGAAGTGGTGGTTGCGGGCAAGGACCCGCTGCGCCGGGCCATCGCCCAGCTGCTGCAGTCCGACGGCGCGTTTGCCGCCGTGCATCTTTACACCCCGGAACCCGGCGCCCTGCCCTCCTGGTTGGTGATGGTCACCCGGTTCACCTGGGTGCGGCGGCCGGAATGCTCGCTCACCGCCTCCACCGTGAGCAGGTCGCCGGGGCGGCCTGCCGCCAGATAGTTCATGCTGGCCTGCAGCGTCACATGCGCATAGCCGCCCGCGCAGGCGGCCAGACCGCTGCAGCTGTCACACAGGGTATACAGCCAGCCGCCATGGGCATTGCCGAAGGCATTTTGTGCCTGCTCGCCCACCGGTGCCTGCAGCCGGGCCAGGCCCGGCTCACAGGCCAGCACCTGAATCTCGTCCAGGCAGGTCACCGGCTTGAGCCGGGCGCGGGCAAATGCCAGCAGCTTTTCCTTGTCCATGCTCGTTCCTCCTTTTTGGGCGGGCGCTCAGTGCTGCGCGCCCTGCCGGTCCAAGAGGGCGGTGGCGTCCCGGATCACCTGCTCGTCACCCCCGGCCCGCTTCAATGCCAGTCGGGCCAGCTCCACCGCCTTGTCCTCGTTTTGCTCCACACCCTGCCCGCTCTCATACAGCAGGGCCAGCGCCAGGGCGCAGTCGCCGCCCTCGGTGCATTTTTCCACTCCGATGCGGTAATAACCCGCTGCGGCCACCGCATCGCCCTTTTCCTGGTGGTACATCTCGCCCAGGTTGAACCAGGCCATGTCGTTGCCGCTCTGGCCCGCCAGACGGTAGAGCTTTTCCGCCATGTCCAGGTCCCTTTGCACGCCCCGGCCGTAGCGGTAGCATTCGCCCAGGTTGTTCACCCCGTTGCGCCAGCACTCCCGCTCGGGCAGGGTCTGCTTGAGCAGCGCCTCATACCATTTCACCGCCCGGGTGTGGTCCGCCTCACCGGCCAAGCCCTCGTCCAGAAACCAGGCCGCGTTGAACTGGGCCTCCGGGTTGCCGCCCGCCGCGCCCTTCTCAAACCATTCCAGGGCGGTTTGCAGGCTCTGCTCCACCCCTTCGCCCCGCCAGTAGCATTCGCCCAGGCAGTTCATGGCCTTGGCCAGGCCCCGGTCCGCCGCCTTGCGGTAAAGCTCCAGCGCCTTGTCCAGATCCTGGGGCACACCCCAGCCCTCCTGGTAACAGATGCCCAGATCGCACACCGAGCTCATATAGCCCTGACTGGCCGCGCGGCGGAACAGCTCCACCGCCTTTTCCTTCCGGTCCGGTCCGTCCGCGCCGGGCTGGCCCATCCGGTAGCACCAGGCCAGATTGTGCATGGCCCGCAGATGCCCCTGGTCCACCGCCTTCTGATACAGCTCCACCGCCTTGCGGGGGTCCTTCTCCACGCCGGTGCCGGTGTCGTAGCACCAGGCCAGGCTGCACTGGCCGTCGGAATCCCCGGCCTCGGCGGCCTGGGCATACAGCTGGGCAGCCTTCACCGGGTCCCGCTCGGTGCCGAGGCCCATCTCGTAAAAATAGCCCGCGTTGTACACCGCGGCAATGTGCCCCTGGGCCGCCGCCAACTGGTACTGGTGCAGGGCGGTCTCAAAGTTGCGCTCCACGCCCCGGCCCCGCTCGTAGCACACGCCCAGGCTGAACTGGGCGGCGGCGTAGCCTTGAAAGGCCGCGTCGCCAAACAGGCGGGCGGCGCGCTTTTGATCTTTTTCCACGCCCCGGCCGTCCTGATACAGTGTGCCCAGCAGGTACTGAGCCCGGGCAAAGCCCTGCGCCGCGGCCTTTTCCAGCCAGTAGGCGCCCTGGGCCGGGTCCGGCGCCATGCCCTTGCCGGTGATGTGCAGCACTGCCAGATTGCACTGGGCGGGCGGGTAGCCCTTGTCCGCCGCCTGGCGGTAAAGCCAGGCCGCCTGAGGCAGGTCCAGCTCGGTGCCCTTGCCGAATTCACAGCACCAGCCCAGGGTGCACAGGCACCACACATCGCCCAGCGCCGCCGCCTGGCGCAGCGCGGGCACCGCCGCGGCATAGTCGGCGGGCTCGGCCAAAAACAGCTCCTGGGCCTGGCGGGCCAGCCGCTCCCGTTCGTTTGCATCCAAGATCATTTGGGTTCTCCTTATTGGTACGCGGGGCCGGGCCCCGCTGTTTTATGCGATATGATTTTATTTTACACTGTTTGTGCGCAAAAGCAAAGCGGGCGGCCGCAACCCGGCCGCCCGCACTTTGGAAATCGCTCACACCGCAAAGGTGTACTGATACACGTTGTAAAGGCTGATGCCCATGATGATGACCATCAGGCCGATGAACAGCTTGTCCACCGCCTTGTTGTCCATCCGCTTGTTGAAGGCCCGGCCGATCATGCCGCCGCCGATGCCCAGGAAGCTGGACATGATGCCCAGCAAAAGGCCGATGATCAGGCAGACCACCGTGCTGTCGATCTGCTTGGTGCGGATGCGCGCCTTGCACAGGGTGTACACCATGGTGCCCAGGGTGATCAGGAACAGGCAGGCGGCCTGCACCGCGCCCGCGGTCTCCTGGAACTGGGCGCTGATCACGCTGAACATCTGCTTGCCCGCCACACCGCCGATGGCCGCGCCGATGGCCAGCGGGGTACCGATCTTCAGATCCACCCGGCTGTCGCCCGCGCGCATGGCCTTGGTCACGGAATAGCAGCTCATGGCCAGCACCGTACAGCCGGACAGAAAGCTCACGGTGGCCACGCTGTCCAGATGGAACAGGTCCAGGGTGGGCTTGATGATGACTCCGCCGCCGATGCCGCAGATGGCTCCGGCGATGCTGGCCAGCAAACTGATGATAAGATATGCAAAAACCTGCATTGGTTTCCTTCCTCTCTTGAAAGCGCAAGGCCGGACCCCCTTGTTCCGAGGGCCCGGCATCATTCATTCTACTGTGTCTTTTTTCCCGGTTCAGCCGCAGCAGGGATGGTTGCCGTACTCATCCATGCAGTCCTGGCTGGGGTCCTTCATGCACAGGTGCACGGCGGCAACCTTGAAGGTCTGGGGCAGGGCCAGGATGTTGGGGTTCTCGCCCACGAACTTCTTCTTGGCATCGGCCAGCGCCTCCTCAAAGGTGGCGCGGGTCTTCAGGCCCATGCTGCGGGCGATGCCCGGCTCCTCGGCGCCCACGATGTAGATGGCGCTGGTGTTCATCTCGGCGATGTGGCCGCAGCTCATCATGGAGAAGCCGTGGAAGGGATGGAAGGCGTTGGTGAAGCGGTACTTGCGGATATACTCTTCGTTGGTGGCGTAGTACTCGCCCAGACGGTTCATATCCGGCAGAATGTTCATGTGGTCATGCTGGAAGGCCTCCCACTCCTCGCGCAGGTAGGGCCACAGCTCGTCGTGGAAGTAGCCGTTGCAGATGGAGGAGCAGATGATCACACAGTGGTCGCTCATCACGCGCTTGAAGCGCAGCACCTGGGCGCTCAGCGCCTGCATCATCATAATGGGGTTGGTGCCCATGCCGTCGCCGTAGTGGAACTTCTGGGGCATGCCGAAGACCAGCACGTCGTATTTCTTCTCGGCCCAGTGCACGTAGGTGCGCTTATCGGCCAGCTTCCAGCTCTCGGGCATCATCTCCTTGGCGTAGCCGGAGTAGATGGCGATCTGGCGGCTCTTAGTGTCCAGCACGGCGTCGCAGCAGAAGAAGGGATGGCCCATCTTCTCCTCCATGTGCATGCCGATCTCGTTGAACTTGTGGCGCATCAGGCTGCCGCCGTTCACGGGAGTGAAGTCATCCCGGTGCATAACCTCGGGCACATGGTGGCTGGCGATGCTGCGCCAGTTGGTGATGCCGGTGGCGCAGTGCTTGTAGCCGCCGGAGTAGCCGCCGTAGGGGTTGCCCTGCACGTGACCGATCAGGATGGGGATATCGCACTCGAACACGGTCTTGTTCATGAAGACAGGGTCGCCCCGCTTGGTGGTGCCCAGGTCGACCATGTTGTCCGGGTCCTCGGAATCGTGGCTGGTCATCTGATGGGTGTACCAGAACTCATTGAACAGCTCCTCGCCGAAGATTGCCTTGTAATCCTCGGGCTTGGCGCGGGGATGCAGGCCGTTGGAGATGATGAACTGGATGTCCTCCTTCTTTACGCCGGCCGCATACAGCTCCTTCAGAATCAGCTTGATGCTGACCTTGCGGTGGCTGGTGGGCTGCTCGCCGCCCTTTACCCGGTCGGGCACGATGAAGACAACCTTTGCGCCGGGGAAGGCCAGCTCGCTCAGGGGCTTCATGCCGATGGGATTGTGCAGGCTCTCCAGATAGGCAGCCTCCAGCTTGTCCTCGGGAATGTAATCCGGATCGGGCACGGTGGTGCCGGGGATGAACACATCGGTGTTGTCGGGCAGCTCGGCGCTCATCAGGCCGTGGCCGTATTCAAAATCCAGTTTCATGGGGTCAGTCCTCCTTTTTATCGTTACTCGCCCAGGTAGGTGCGGATGATCTCGAGATACTCGTCCGGGTAGAAGCCGATCTCACCGGAGAAGCGGGTCAGGGCGATCAGGCCGCCGTCGATCTCCTCGATGCTGGCCAGCATCTCGGCGTTGTCCTTCTTCAGGCCGCCGCCGTATACCACGGGAATGCCGCCGGTGCGCTCCTTCACGAAGCGGGCGATCTTTTCGATGTAGGGCTTGTCCGCCGGGGTCTTGCCGGGGCCGATGGACCAGATGGGCTCGTAGGCGATGACCACCTGGCTCTTGTCCACGCCGTCCAGACCGATGTCCAGCTGCTCGCCCAGAACCTCCTGCCAGGCCTCCTGCTCCTCGCTCTTTTCGCCGATGCAGTACAGCACCTTCATTCCCCGGGCAATGGCTGCCTTGATCTCCTTGTTCAGCAGACGGTTGGTGGCGGCGGTATCGGTCACGCCGGCCTCGGCCAGAATACCGTTTTTATCGTTGCGCTCCTCGCAGTGGCCGATGATCACCCCGCCGCAGCCCATAGCCTTGGCAATGGAGGCAGGCCGGTTGGTGGTGAAGGCGCCGAAGTTGCCGCCCACGGCGGTGTCGTCCCGGTAGATGCTCTGGCAGCCGATCTTCACCGGGCTGTTCTCACAGCGGGCTGCCACCGCGCCCAGGATGTGGGCCTCGGGGAAGTACTGCACGAACTCCACCTGCTCCGGGTCATACTTTTTCAGCTGCTCCTGGGTGTTCTCCACAATATAGCGGCCCCAGTCCCCCACCGGCGCAATGCGGTTCACACCGCCGAACTCGGTGGGCACGTCGAAGCGTTTCAGATTCAAAAAGATGTATTTCATGGGCACTTCTCCTTTTGGTCCTGGTTTGATAAACCGGCCAGTGCCGGCTGCCCCCAAGGGAGCGGCCGGCGGCCGGGAACGTATTTGATCAGATGCCTTCCTTGCGGTAGCGCTCGGCCATCTCGTCCAGGGTCACCCGCTCCACTGCCGGTGCCTTGCCCACGCTGCCGAACTCCACGATCAGGGTGCCGACCACTTCCTTCACGCCCCGCTCGATGCAGTCCACAATGGCGGCCACATCCTCATCGGGCACGTCGCCGTACATCACGGTGTTCATGATGGGCGGCAGGAAGGCGCGGGGATCGAAGGCAGACTTCTTCTCCTCCAGCAGGCGGTAGATCTGGCCGATGCTGGCACTGTCCCGCAGCTCGGGGCGGTAATGGAACAGCTCCTTCATGTTGCGGGTCACCGCCAGGCGGATGTCGGTATCCACATTGATCTTGGCGATGCCGCAGCGGGCTGCTTCCTTCAGCTGGGCCAGCTCGATGCCGTAGGCATTCTGGATGTCGCCGCCCAGCTCATTGATCTCCTTCACAATGTACTGGGGCACGGTGGAGGAGCCGTGGCTCACCAGAGCGCAGAAGATGCCCTCATGCAGCAGGCACTCCTTGGTGGCGATGGCGATCTCCTTGCGCAGCTTCGCGCCCTTGCCCTTGTTGGCGCCGTGCATGGTGCCGTAGCTGATGGCCAGCGCGTCCACCTTGGTCTTCTTGATGAATTCCACCGCGTCCAGAGGGTTGGTGTAGGTGGAACCGGCGCTGAACACATGGTCCTCCACACCGGCCAGCACGCCCAGCTCAGCCTCCACGGAGACGCCCCGCTCGTGGGCGTATTTTACCACCTCGCGGGTGAGCTCGATGTTCTCTTCAAAGGGCAGCGACGAACCGTCGATCATCACGCTGGTGTAGCCGCCGGCAATGGCCGCCTTGCAGGAGTCGAAGTCCCGGCCATGGTCCAGATGCAGGGCCACGGGAATGGGGCTGTCCTCACCGTATTTCTTCACCGCGTTGCCGATGTTCTGCGCGCCCACCTTTTTGTCCTCCAGGGTGGCGTTCATAAAATCGGTGCGCCCGCCCATAAAGCCGTTGGCCAGGTCCGCGCCCTGCAGAATGGCGGGGCTGCGGAACATCTCGTGCACCTGGATGGCGGCCTTGGCCTGGGCCACGGCGTTCACGTTGAACGCGCCCTGGGCGTAGTGTTCTTTTTCAGTGGCTTCCAAAATCGCGCGCAGAGGTACTAACATAATGATACTCCTTTTCGTATGGGTCGGCCGCCGAAGGCAGCAATGTTCAACTGCGGCGTTTGCTTTTGCTACAGCTTCATCATAAAACAAAACCGCAGGGGTTACAAGGGGTTTGGGCAAAATATTTACACGTGTGTACATTTTTTGGCAGATGCAGCAGTCCAGGGCTGTTTTTCTGTGAAAAATAGCCCTGACCTTTGTCTGCCTGCCGCAATGGCGCCCGCTCAGTTTTTGGGCTTGCCCAGGGCGCTGAACATGCTGCGCTTGTACTCCTCCACACCGTTCTGGTCAAAGGGGTCCACGCCCAGCAGCTTGCCGGAGATGGCGCAGGCCATCATGAAGAAATAATACATCCGGCCGTAGGTTTCCTCGTCCAGCCGGGGCAGCCGCAGCTGGATGCAGGGCACGCCACCGGCATCGTGGGCCTGGATGGTGGCCTTTTCCGCCGCCCGGTTGATGTTGGCAAAATCCATGCCGTCCAGATAATCGAACCGGTCGCCGAAGGCCTTTTCCGGCTGCACCCGCAGCTCCGCGCCCGGGTCATCCACCATCAGGAAGGTCTCGATCAGGATACGCCTGCCCTCCTGCATATACTGGCCCATGCTGTGCAGGTCCTCGGAATTGGTCATGGTGGCCGGGAACAGACCCTTGTGGTCCTTGCCCTCGCTCTCGCCGAACAGCTGCTTCCACCAGCTCTGGGCCCAGAACAGCCGGGGCTCAAAGGCGGCCAGCATCTCGATGGAGTAATCCTTTTGGCCCAGCGCACTGCGCAGTGCGGCGTATTCCGCAGCGATGCCGCCCTGCTCCGCGGCCAGCTCCGCCTCCATGGCCGAACCGCCCGCCACAAAGGCCTCCACGTCCAGCCCGGCCACCGCCAGCGCCAGCAGCGACACCGGGCTGAAGGCGGAATACCGCCCGCCGATGCGCTCGGGGAAACTGAGGAACAGGTAACCGTTCTCTTTGGCAATCTCCTCCAGGCGGCTGCCGTAAGTACCGGTGAGCACCACCCGCCGGGCCATCTCCTCGGGGGTATAGCGCTCGCTCATCCAGCGGCGTAGCACCCGGAAGTGGCTGCCCGGCTCCAGGGTCTCGAAGTTTTTGGCGATCACATTGATGTAAACACTCTTTCCCTCCAGCTTTTGCAGGGTGCGGGCCAGCTCCCAGGCTGAGAGGGTGTTGCCCGCGTAGAGGATCTGCGGACCGGTGGTGTCCAGCGCCTCGATCATGGCTCGGGCCGCCTGGTTGGAGCCGCCCACGCTCACCAGTACGAACACGTCGGCGTTTTCCCGGATCTCCTTCGCTTTTTCGGCGATCTGTGCCCGCTGCATGGCTGCTTCTTCGCAGTGCAGCCAACCGGTCACGCCCCAGTCGGCGCTTTCTTCCCCGGCAGCTGCCAGCTCCCGGTAAATATCCTTTGCCCGCAGGCGCTCCTGCTCCAGCAGCCCGGCGTCGGCATAGCGCTGGGCAAGGTCGGTGTTCAGATAAAGCTTCATAACCGCTCACTTCTCCTTATATCTCATTATAGGCTGCCGTTTTCCGGCCAGCCAGTATGAAAATCCCTCATACCTTTCGCCGGCTGCTTCATGAAAAATCCCCCGAAGCAACGGCTTCGGGGGATTCTCTCGAGCAATACATTCAGGCT
>PPYE01170944.1_pt1 | contig 16544 bp, 8 predicted proteins | sample 1559881 | NCBI WGS metagenome assembly PPYE01 (sample SAMN08240022, study PRJNA423297) | Human gut metagenome, whole genome shotgun sequencing project. | reverse complement strand
GTGGTGGATACCTCCACTGGGTTCATACGACTGTTTTCCCGGTAATAAACCTGTCCGTCCACAATGGTATAAGAGAAATTGCGCACGGTGGGGTCAGCCGGTATAGAACGATCCTCCTCCAGCTCGTCCCCGTCCTCCCGCTCATACTCCCGGATAGAGCCGCCAATGTTGCCGATCGCGGAAGTCAACAGGTCAGAAAATTCCTGACCACCGAACGGAATGCAGGCTGTTTCAGGTCCATAGGGGCCGCTGATCTCCTGCATTTCACCCAAAATCATTTCCGGGTGGTCAATAAAATACTGGTTCATCTTGAGGCCGTTTTCATCTACGCCCAAGTGCACCCAATCCGGTTCTATATCGGTGATTGAATCGCGCTTTTGCAGAAATAGAATATCCGAGGTGACCTCAGTGCCCGCAGCGCCCTTGAATGTATCGTTTGGCAAACGGATTGCCCCAAGAAGGTCAGCCCGCTGAGCGATATACTTTCGCACAGCCGGGTTTTCTTTGTCCAAAGTGCCTTTGCTGGTAATGAACGCTACGATACCGCCGGGACGCACCTTATCCAGTGTTTTACCGAAAAAATAGTCATGAATGAGAAAATTGTGCTTGTCGTAGCGTCGGTCAACTACCTTGAAGTTGCCGAAAGGTATGTTACCGATGGCCACGTCAAAGAAGCTGTCGGGCAGATCGGTTTTTTCGTAACCCTGAATCGTGACCGATGCAGTCTGATACAGCTGCTGGGCAATCCGTCCGCTGATTTCATCCAGTTCGATGCCGTACAGTTTGCTGCCAGCCATGCTTTCTGGCATCATACCCAGAAAATTGCCCGTACCACAAGATGGCTCCAGCACGTTGCCCGTTTCAAAGCCCATCTGCTCCAGCGCTTGATACATGGAACGGATCACCACTGGCGGAGTATAAAACGCAGTTAGGGTGGATTCTCTCGCTGCCTCGTATTCCTCTGGGGTCAGCAGACTTTTCAGCTCTAAATAGTTGCGGTTGGTTTGCTCAAAGCAGCCTGCTAATCCACCCCAGCCAACATACCGGGAAAGAATCTCCTGCTCCTCTGGTGTAGCCAGCCGTTCCTCATTGTCCAGCTGCTTGAGCAGCCGGATAGCAGCGATGTTATTCTGATATCGTTCACCGGGAGTGCCGACGCCAAGAGCATCATCCGTGATACGAAGGTCGTGGCGGTCTGTCTGTTCCGGGTGAAGGACATTGGAAAGGACGGCTGTTTTAGATTTTTTCTGTACTCTGGGAGGCTCCTGCAAAACTGGGGTTTCCAGAAAAGCACGAATGGTGCCGATGTGCTCGACCCGCAGAATGGGATACCCTGCCGACTGCGCGAAGGTCAAATCGGTCAGTTCCACCTTATCCATAACGGTATCCACACTGTGCACCCGGTATCTGCGGCCATCCTGCTCAAATTCCGTCTCGCCGGGGATCAGGTTGGCTTGCGCATACTCTGCGTTCGTCAATGTGCGCTGTTCCTGTACCGGGGGCAAAATGGCCTGCACCTGTTCCGGGTCGGGCAGACCATCTATCACAGCTTGCTTTTGGGCGGCCTGTTCTGCATCCCGCGCCTCCACTTCAACCTTCAGATCGGCAATGGGTTGCTGAGACGCATTAGGAGCAGGGACTGCCGTATCCGGAAAATCACCGTAATACCGCACATATTTCTGAGCAGCCCGATCATAAATCGCAGCCCCATCATACGTAAATCCGTCCGGTTCCAGTCCATTTACGCACTTTTGCGCCGCTTCCTCGGCTTCTGCCAGTGTTTGATAATCCTGTAATTCATCAAAACCGTTTTCCGTATCGTGATATATGACTACCCCATACCGAGGTGCCATGCGCTCTGCATAGCTGTCAATCAAGTCTTTGGTGAGCCATTCGGGCGTTTCCGGCAGCGCATTGTACAGTTCCCGCATCTTGGCAATCTGCCCGGAAACGCTTTCTGCCCATAGGTGTTTGACATTGCGCTGACCCTCACCCAGAAAATACTCACAGTCGGCGCGCAGCCGGTCAAGCAGTCGATATTCACTGCTGTAATCGCGTGTTTCGGTCTGCTGCACCTGTTCCTGCACGTTTTCAGAAAGAAAATACTTCTCGTTAAGCGGATTTTCTTCCAGCTTGCGGTCAAAGTCCGCACGGGAAAACTCCTGCGTGAATAACGGAAACTCCGGGTCATATAGCGTTACCGTATCACCGCTAAGAGATTGCATCTCATAGCGTTTTGTACCGATATAAACCGTGCTGCCCAGCGGAATGTGATAGTGGCGGGGGCCACTGAACTTTTCCATGACGGTTTCGCGCCGCTCTGTTTCTCCTTCCGGAACAGTGGATACGAGAAGATCGTGTGTGCGCCGCAAACGGTTGGTGTGCTGTTCCAGCTGGTGCGCTGGAATCCTGCACACTTCCACGCGGCCTACACCCGGAACAGGACGAGTGGTCAGGGTCAGCCCGAGTTCCGGCGCGATAGTTTTGGCATCCTCCCCATACGTTTCAAAGAAGTCGTCAACCTGAAAAAGTATCACACGATCCGGGTGGCGCTCCTTGACATCGTTATACAGCATCGGGGCAGGTTCCAGCCCTGCCTGAACTTCTTGGCTCGCCAGATCGGCCTCATACGCAGCCATGGCTTCCGGAGTAAAGTAATGATCTTTGCGCACCAAATCCTCTATGCGTTTTGCTACCTTTTCCCATGAGAGCTTGACCACCGGGCAGTTCCGCTTAGTGTAGCGAATCCCTTTGCTGTCGTGATCCGCACTGCTGTGAGTGGAATTGGACAGTGCGTGAGAATGACCGCCTATCCCGTATTCCTTTCGCAGAAAGTCAGCCTTTTCTTCTGGGTCGTGCTGTTCCTGAAAAAAGCTGTAAATCCGTTTTGATCCACCCGAAAAGCCGCTTCCGCCAGACAGGGCTTCATCGATCTCGTCTTCTGTAATGAATGGCATGATCGCGGGAAGCTCGGTCATGGCAGTGGTAAATGTCTTGCGGGGCAAGTCCAGTTCTTCCAAGCGGTGCAGCAGACCACGGAAATCGTGATAGTGATACCGCATAATTGAACGGTCTTGCTGATAAGCTGCAAGAAATGTCCGATATTCGGTCAAAAGGGTTTTACGGAAATCCGGATTGGCAAGGCAAGTATCCAGACGCCGTTCTTCTTCGGGAAAGTTTTGATTGCGGAACTCCTGACTCAGGCTGCGGAGCGAATCTGCCATCCCATTTTGCATATCGATATCATGATATAGATTTAACAGGCTTTGAGAAAGCAGCTGTCGCTCATAGCCCACCGCTTCCAACAGCTCCACGTTGCTGGCAAACTGACCAGCCTCCAACAACTGGCCTATGCGCTGCACCGCGCTTTCCCATGGAATAATCTGCGCAGTCGTCACATATCTGGCCCGATCACCCGGAGCAAGATGAATACCATCCACGTCATACCACGCTGCCATGCGGCCTTGCTCCATGGTAATGCCATTGCCGCCATGGTAGAGCATCCGGAGACGCTCGGCAATCATGGGCAGCGGCATCTCGATTTGAAACAGGGAAACCACACGCATCCTTAAGTGATCGGTATTGCCGCCATAGCGCAGGAATTGGTCAACATCCTGCTGGCCAACAAAAAAAGCGGAGGATGTAGATGATACATTCTCCGCTTCCGGTGGTGAAATATGAACTTGTTCCGATTCGTTTAGCTGTAAACCAACTGTTGGAGTACCACTTCCTCCGCCGATGCCTTGAAGTTGTTCATGGCCTGCACCCATGCCATCTGGTTGTCGGCCTTCATCTCCTCGTCCACTTCGTTCTGCTGTGCCAGCTGCTGCGTCAGCTGATCCACCATCTCGGTGGCTCGCCGATCGATGTCCATCAGATATCCGTCCAGCTTGCCCACCAGCAACAACCGGTCGTACAGCATCGGCTTGTGCTTCTTCAGGTACGTCTTGTGCAGCATCCCGTACTTGCCCATCGGGATATCCTCCTCGATCTCCGGCAGATACAGATTGGGATACAGATAATCCCCGATCTGGGTGTAACTCAGTTCTCTGGTCATGATGTTCCGTCTCCTTTCGTGCCTCAAGAGGTGGTTCTTTTGCACCTCTATCATACACATCATTTTGAGGTTTAGCAAATTTTGCAGCGCGCTCCTGCTGCTGAATTGTGCGTCCAATCTCCAACAGGATCATTTTGGAGATAGAATTGGATGCATTACCCAGTATTGACATGGTTTCGTAAGTAGAGAAGTCATGAATAAACTCAAAATCCATCTCATCGAAGTAAAGATCCGCGTCATATCCGCAACGGGTCAGCACTGTGTAGGCAACGCTATTTGTCAGCAGGGTTTTGATACGCACAGCGAGATTCAGTTCATCCAAATCTTCCAGAAAGCTATCATTTCTGTTATTGCGCAGCTCCTCCAGATAGTCTGGCAGGTTATCCTCTGCAATCACATGGCACATAGAACGAATCTGCTCGGCAAACTCCTCTGTATTCTGTCGCTCCGCTTCGAAACTGTTGCTGATAGATTCCAAAACTGTTTCCTCGTAAGCAGGCTGCATCCGCCAAAGCTGCGGGTCCTGCGGATGATATCGTCCAGGATGTGTATCCGATACATCAAAGACATACTTCAATCGTGTTTTGGGGCCGGAATCGTCCAGCAGGGCGATGCCGGTGGCACCTCGGTTTACCCACCGATCCATCCGCTTATTCCAAAATTCGATGGTGGCGCAAGCGGTGGCATCGGGACGCTGGGCATGGATCAGAAGCTGATCCCGAAAAGGGTACTTATAGATTCTGGCAGCAGTTTTCAAATACTGCTGCCAGTTCCCACGCACAGCAGACAGCTCTTGTGTTTTTTTGCGACTGAACTCTGTGACTGACTGCAATTTACTCGCCATAGTGCCTCCTATCATTCCGGTTTGTGACTATCGCTCCAGCGCATCTTTTTCTTTTTTCGGCTGCGCATTCTCGTATTCTTTTACTTTTTCCAGTGCCCATTTGGGCAATTTATTGGGATCTGCAATCCCCAGAATATCCGCGGCATCCCAACGGCACTTCTCACCGGAGTAAAGTTCCCGAAAATACACAGCTCGTCCTCTTGCCCCTCCACTGCACCCAAAACCGCCAACCGCATAGCCAAGTTGGCAATCTGCGGTGCGATATTCGGCTGCCAAACTGGATGGCGCAATGATGACGAGCTTTCCTTCCAAAGATTCTTTTTCGCCGCGCTGCCGGCAATGCTCTATTCCCAAGATTTCAATGGGAACATTTCGGCTTGCGCGGAACGCTTCCGCCGTTTTTTGCTGTTCCTGCACTCGATTCAGGAAAACCTGCATAATCTCGAGATAATTTTCACTTGCAACGGCCTGCGGGAAAACTTTCTCACCCAACGCATTGAATTGCTGATAACAGGTCATGTAAGTGGCTTCTTTGTCCTGGGGGTTGTACCCAAGGAGCATCACACATCCGCCCAGACGAATGGATTGGAGGATTTCGTAATCCCCCGCTATTTCCGGTATGCTCATTTTATCGCTCCCTCTATGAATTTTAACTTTAGCGATTGTATATGTACTGTAGGAAAACCGTGTTATGGTGTTTTCCTAAAGATTACGCTATTGGGGCTCATATCACCGTTCCGGTTCTCTCTGCTTTTTTCGCTGCCACTGATCCAGCAATTTGATAATCAAATCCTCAATCTGCTTCGGTGTGTAGCTAGGTGGGAAATACTTTTGCAGACGGTCGTTCTTCAGGGTCACTTTTCTGGTCACGGGCTTATCCTCGCGCAGAATCACTTCCATAGCACTGGAATCCAGCTTGCCCTCCTCGCTGAGTTCCTTGAGCCTTCTGGCCTGCCCTAAGCTGGGAGCCATTTCGTCCCGCTCCATGATGACAAGCAGCGCAGCTTGCTCCTTTTCACTCAAATGGGAAATATAATCCGCTGCGGGCGTAACCTTCAAAATTCCATTGTCCACCTGCTCCAGCAGAGCGGGAATCAGCTTGGTGAGATTTACAAACCGCTGTATTTGGGTTGCGCTTTCACCAACTTGCTCACCCAAAATATGCACTGATCTTCTTCCTCGAAAATTGTCTCCAACTTGGGTACAATTTTTTTGTGGCCGTCCGGCCTGCCGTTTCATAGCCCCGAGCTTCAAGCTGTAGGCCTTGGCTTTTTCGCTGGGCAGCAAGTCCTCGCGCGTGATATTGTAGTCTACCACCAAAATATCTGCTTCATCGTCCGTGTACTCCCGAACGATAACCGGCAGCGTTTGCAGTCCGACCACTCTAGCGCAATATTCGCGCCGATGACCGGAGAGAATTTCATAACCGCCCTCTGTACGGGGTCGCACAATCAGCGGCTCCGCAATCCCCACCTGCTCGATGCTGTCCATCAGACGCACCAGATCCGGTGTTGGACGCTCGACAGAGTATGGCTGCCGCGCATACGGATGAAGTTCCTCTATGGGAATGTTCAAAATGCGCTCCCGACTGTCCTGCTGACGCTCTTCCTCGCTCTTGAACAGATCATCGAGTGAGGTCAGCCCCATGTTTTTGACGTTGCCTGCCAAGATTCATTACCTCCGTCGTAAAAGATTCATAGGCATGGGCTGCGCGCCCCTCTTTGTCATGCTCAAAAATATTTTTGTTCTCCAAACTGATTTCGGCAGCTCGGATGGAACGGGGAATTTCACTGTGGAATACCCGTCCCCCATAGGCCGCCCGGATCTGGTCGATCACACCGCGCGACAGAGTAGTACGGTTGTCCACCATGGTCATTAGGATACCGCCGATCTCCAACTTTGGATTCAGCTGGCGCTTTACCCGCATCACGGTCTTGAGAAGCTGTTCTAGACCCTTGGCGGGCAAATAATGCGCCTGCACAGGAATGATAACGCTGTCCGCTGCCGTCAGGGCATTGATGGTCAGCATCCCCAGCGACGGCATACAGTCCACGATGGCATAGTCATATTCTGTCCTCACGGTGGATAGATACTGCCGCAAAACAGTCTCACGGCTCATAGTGTTGACCAGCGTCACCTCCATCGCAGACAGTTCGATGTTGGCAGGCATCAGATCCATACCATCCTTGTGGTGCAGAATCCCCTCTCCGGGCATCAGGGGTTGATCGGTGATAATTTTCCCCATAATGGTTGCCAGGGTGAAATGCAGCTCATCCGGCTGTTCCCAACCTAGAAGCTGGGTAAGATTTCCTTGGGCATCTGCATCAACAAGAAGAACTTTTTTACCTTGCCGGGAAAGACCAACAGCAAGGCTTGCTGCCGTTGTGGTTTTTCCGACTCCGCCCTTTTGGTTGGCCAGTGCGATTGTGTGCATGTTGGCACCTCCTACTATTCTTTTTCGGCCAAGTATTCTTTTCTCACTCTTTCAGTATGATTAGTTAATTGTTTACTTGGTATATCTTTACTTGATATATCTTTATTTAATTGCATTGGTTTTCCCAACGTAGGCTTTCCCTACGTTGGATTATCCAACATTGGTTTTTCCAACGTAGGTGAATTTAGCACAGATTGGGGTTGTTCATAGATTACATAGTCCGCACCACGCAAGCGCCCTTGGCTGTCTCGTTCGCGGGATCGGACAATGTATCCTGCCCGCTCCAGCTCCCGGATTGCGGCCCGGATTGCGTCGATCTGCTCCCGGTTGATAAGAGATAATCCTTTCAGCGTATAATCCCAATCTTCCGGCAGAGAGAGCATTTGCGATAACAGGCCCTTGGCTTTCAGCGACAAGCCTTTGTTCCGCAGGTGGTGATTGGACATCACTGTATAACCTCTGTTTTTCTCCACGCGAAATACTGCCATATTTTCAACTCCCTTCACTCGAAATTTCACCGCGTCGTAAACGGTCAGCTTGCCCGGCTGGTAACGACATTCTGCATAGACGCAGAATTGATATTTCCAGTGCGGGCGATAAAAGCGGCAGGTGCCACAGTCCTCCGGCGTGATCGCCCCGTAACTGTCGTAATGGTCGAAACCAGGCTTTCCCTGCATGAGCCGTTCAAAGACTCGGTCCCTGCCGGAAGTGAAATACATAGGCCATTGCCTCCTTTCTATTTTCATGCATGAAAAAGCGGCGTTCCTTTTCCCTATCAGGGTATTTAGGAAACGCCGTTCATAGCTTTTGTCGAATTTAGTTGAATTCTTGTCATCTGCCATTCATACTGATTGCAAACCGAATCACCAGAATGGGGGATGCAAAATGCAAGAAAAAATACAATGGATGAATTACTATCTCGAATATTGTAAAAAGCAAAAAAATCTAAACGATAAGACGATAAAAGCCTACCGAATAGATTTGAAACAATTTATTGACTTTTTAGAAACTAAAGGGTTAGAAATTTCAACCCAAAGCGTGCGCGCTTTTGTCATGTTTCTTCACGATAGCTACCAAGTGCGGAGTATTAAACGGAAAATTTCCTCCATTAAGGCATGGAGTAATTTCCTGTTAGAAAACCAGCTTATCATAGATGATCCGTTCTACCACTGCCATATTAAAATCAGACAACCCACCCTTCTGCCTCGGACAATTCCACTGCGCATAATTGAAGCGGTTTTGAAAGAAGTGCACGCAGCGACTCGTCAAGCAGATACAATAGCCGGCAAACGTCAAGCATGGCGTGAAGCTGCAGTACTCGAGTTGTTATTCGCAACTGGGATGCGGGTTTCCGAGATGTGCGGTTTGCAAGCTGACGACGTAGATTTATTGGAGCGATGTGTCCGCATTTATGGAAAAGGCTCCAAGGAGCGGATGATTCAACTGGAAAATGCCGAGGTTTTAAGTACACTGGACACCTACAAGCAGCTTGAACCCTCACAGCCCGGAGAGTCTTTTTTCAAAAATCGCTTAAATCACCCCTTATCTGATCAATCTGTGCGTCTGATTGTATGTAAATATACTAAAAAAACAGGCTATACAGCGCATATTACTCCCCATATGTTTCGACATTCCTTCGCCACATTATTGTTGGAAGCAGATGTTGACATCCGCTACATACAAAAGTTTCTGGGTCACAGTTCCATTTCTACAACCCAAATTTACACATTCGTGGCAGCAGCAAAGCAACGTGATATTCTTGCATCCCGGCATCCACGGAATAAGTTCTCCTTTGAATAGTAAAACGCTTGCAGTTAGCGATTCAATCGCTAACTGCAAGCGTTTTTCAATCAAGGATAATCGCAAATTATCCGTTGTCTCAATCATTCAGTTCTTGTAGCTACACTGTTATTTATAAGTTAGGGGATATTGATACATGATGGAAACACGAAAAGAGAATATACCTGTTAGCGTTATCGTCCCAGTATATAATACCCGCAAATATCTTAAACGTTGCATAGACAGTCTCATGGCTCAAACGATTACAAACATAGAAATCATCGTTATCGATGACTACTCTGATGAGGATATACAGAGCATCGTTGCCCCATATATTGGAAGAAACGATAAATTTGTTTATTTTGAGCGTCTGGAACAGCACAAAGGGCCTGGAGGGGCTCGAAATAGGGGTATTGAGTTGGCATCAGGAACCTATATTGCCTTTTGCGACAGCGACGATTGGGTAGATATTACTTATTTCGAGGACTGTGTGGACCTGATGAATCAGCATCGTGCCAGTATAGGCATGTGCGGCTTAGTCCGCGATTATGACTACATACAAAAAAATCCGCTCTATAAATGTAAATACGACCGCGCACTTACTTTAACCGGGGACTTTGCTTTAAAAGTACTGACCAAACAGATGGACATCGGTATTTTGATCATTCCTTCTACCGTAAATAAAATCTATCGAAGAAATTTTCTCGATCAAATTCATTTGCGATTCGTGGAGAATAAGCTGTTTGAAGATTTACTGTTCTCTTTTATCTCCATTATGCATGCCGAAAAGCTGATCTGCATTCCGAATGTTACTTATCATCACTATAAAAGGCCTGACTCTATTGTGCAGTCTTTCGATCGAAAGCATATTGATGATTTTATCGATATTTTTGCGTTATTGCGACATTATCTCAAAAAAGTTGGACGATATGAGGAATACCAATTTCACTACTACAAATTCTTAGAACAGTTTTATAACCTTATTGTGCGAGAAATATTTGAATTTGTACCGGATGAAGAAACACGAAAAAAACAGTTAGCCTATTCTTTTCTGAAAATCAAGACCGTTATCGATTTTCAAGAATACATGGAATATACGACCGCGGAACAACTGCGTCAGCATATACAGCCACACATAACAGATACAACTATCTACTAATTACCAGATGCACCTCGGGTCAATACAATACCAGCCGGAACGACAGTGCTTATTTGCGCAAAATTCAATTTTGTTCGGATGAAAGGCGCCACTTTTTAGAATATCTTGATTGTGCCGAATTACTGTCAAATATGAAGGAAATTCACGAAAAAGGTTCGCAGCTTTTTGAAGTTCCCTTTCTGCTTGAATAATGTCTCCGGACAGTGCATAATGGATCGCTATGGTTTCTGCATAGAAAGCCTTTTGTCTGGGGCGCAGCTCACGCAATGTAGCTGTATCTGAAAATAGAATTTGATCGCCGCTTGGTACCAATCCACTTGCATAATATATACTGGCTAACGCGAATAACCGCTTACGGTAATCGTTAAAGCAATTCTTTTTCAGTTCGTTGTGAGCATTTATCATGTCTTGTAGATTAGCATCTTGTTTCTTTAGCACAAACTGCAAAAATGTATAGTCCATTTTTGCCCATAGATAAAACTTTTCCTCCGGACCACGCAGTTTTAATAGGCGCTCCTGACACTCTTTCGCCATATCCAGCGCTCGAGACGTATCCCGAAAATATAAAGATTCCGCGTAGCGAAGCTTGAAAAATGCAAGCTCATAGTCATAATGGTATGGAGCATCGAGACGTTCCAAATTTTGAAATAGTATTTCTGCTCGATCCTCTTCCTGCTCAGAGCTGATTAACATCTCTATTTGCCTTGTCAAAATATATTTTTCACAACAATTGAGATCCTGAGGCAGTTTCCGGATTTTTTGCAGTGAAACAATCAACTGGTCGATCATTTGAATATAAGTTTTTGCAGTATCGTGCATCAGCCACTCGTAGTTGCTGTTTATTAACTCGAAAATCGCGTCCATACGCACAATTAAAATTTCCGGATCGCCTTCCAATGTGGTTTGATCTACGATTTCCTGAAAAACGCTTTTTCCGGATTTGAACCGACTTCCGTTTGCAACACCAAAGGCATAGTAATAATAAAGCTGAAAGTAAATCGTATCTCCTAGCTTTTTGCGAAAGCTATCCTTCTTGAACGTTCCAAATATGCCTTCTAACACATACAGCATTGCATAAAAGCGCCCTTCCTGTTTCCACTGCTCGAGCAACGCAAGCACCTTTTCAAGTTGAGCTTTTGTCCCTCCTATCGAGAGAATTCTGGCAGTATCCGTATAAATATCGTCTTCCATAGTTTCGGAAGGGTTAGACGGAAAATCAAATCGTTGACAGAACATTTGCCGATATAGGTCATGATATGGGATCAGTCGGGTATTTGTATCATTGACCCTTACAAATTCATATTTGATCAGTTTGGATTCCGTTTTTGTCATAGGTTCATGAAAAGGAATGCCATTTACCGACCAATAAATTTTTGTACAAAGTTCGGCCGCTTCTGAATCAATTGAGAACAGCTTCTGAAACCGATCCAAAACGCATTCCTTCGCAATTGAACTGCCCAAAAATAGACGACTCTCTGTTAAAAAATCTTCCAAAGTGTGTAGTTTTCTTCCCTCCAGAAATTTAATGAACGCGAGTAGTTCAAGAACATTTGGAAAGACAACAGTACATAGACCAGGATCAAAGTCGAAATCCAAAATATCTGCACTAATAATTGCTTGTGCAAGATCTTTCGCAGTCAGAATGCTGAAAAATTCCTGAAAGAAAACGCGTTTTTTTGCTGCTTGATAGTTGCTTGTCTCTATAATTTCAGGCCAACCATTTGCCAGAACAAAGATTGGTTGTCGTTTTTCAGCCAGTTCCACGATCGCGCTCAACAGGAAACCAAGAGAATCAGGTTCCAGTTTGTGCAGATCATCTAATAAAATGACGCGGGGATTCAATTTGAGGTTGATCGGAAAAATATCTTCGTTCATAGCTGAAATGAAAAATTGATGCAAGAGGTCTGGTTGTTGAAGATACTGTGCTGCCTGATAAATCACAGAGCATTCCAGACCGTTATCTTTCAATTTTTTCAAATACGCAGCATCGACCATATCTGGCGGAAGATAAGGATACAAACAAAATACCAAGAAGTAATAAATATTCAAGTCATTCGTGATCGGATGCGTTGAAAATGTCACGCGGAACACACTTTGATTCAGGTCTATTTTTTCTCGCACAAAACGTTCCGTGAGATATGTTTTTCCAGACCCTGAAACACCCATAAGGAAGTTGATGGATGGTTGCATTTGTTTTCGCGCAATATCATAACAATCTTTCAACTTCATTAAATTCTGTTCCTGTGATGGAAGGCATAATGTACATGTTGCAACCAGTACTTCTATTGGTGTCTTCACTACGATGTCCAGTGTACCTAATTTAAGCAGTGCACCATCTAACTGGTCAGATCTTTGTACGGTTCTGCCATCGGGATAATGATATGTCATAGAATAGTTGCTTTTTAGAGCCACTTTCACAGTACATGGCGTTATTCCTGAAGAGAGAGTTATTTTTTCAGGAGATAAAATAACAATACCTGAAAAGTCGTCACCGATAGAGAGGTCTAAGGTTTGATTGCGGTCACTATATACCGAAAAGTATAAAAAATACTCACTGCCAAGCCGAAGATACTTTAATGGTTCAATAACGGACAAACCTATTTTCATGTCTGAAAAAAAATCAATTTCTTCGCTTAAAAATAATGGTTTTACAGCAAGTGTATTAATATCACAATCAGGAAAGAATTTTTGAAAAATATCCGGATGCTGCGTAAGCCAGTATTCCAATGTACCCTTTACACAAAAATGAACTTCCCGACAGCAGACTGCTTGCTTCAATGCGGTTCGAATATCGACAATGGTCTTGGTGTTGACCGAAATATTTGTTACAAAAACAACCTTGGAGACGTTACCATGAATCGCCGCACTGACAATTGTGGAATCTAAACGGTATCGAGACAATCTTTCGTTTTTTGTAGAGTACTTTGCTTCCATCCACCATTCTTCTGGACTTAGGTCATGGGGACGGAATCCACAAATGATAGAATAACCATCCCGATTGCCATCTCCCGTATATGGCGTATGTGTCCATCCATTTTTGATTTCATATTCTGTTTTAACATACTCAAATGCGAGATCCTCAAAGCCTTGGAATCCATTTTTGATATCAGCCCAATTAAACTTTTTCATGTATTATTCTCCTTAACAGAAAGAGGTGTACTCCAAAATGTCAGAAATCAACAACATTCAGGTAATGCCCGCGCCCTACCCATCTTTAGAAAAACAACTGCTCAATATCGTACCGCACCCTCGACTTCAGCTTGAAACTCATCTTGTAGAACATTGCGATCTAAACTGCCACATGTGTATGCATTTTTCGCCTTTGGCTAGTCCACAATTTACAAAAATTGAACGGTTTTCTCGAGACATGCAGCGCTTGCAGGAGTTGTTTGGCGATGCTGTTTCATACATTATGCTTTTAGGCGGTGAGCCGCTGCTTCACCCCATAGTTACAGATTTTTTCGAAGTTGCCAGAAAGCACTTTCCATATGCAGAAGTGATTTTATATACAAATGGAATTAAAATACCACAAATGAGTATTGATTTTTGGAAAAGTTGCAAAAAAAATAATATAACGATTACATTAACACGATATCCAATATCCATGGATTACGGTAAAGTGGATGAACTCATCAGAAAATATGGAGTGACCTATCAATATTGCAATACGCCGGGACGTTCGAAAAAATCCTCGCATTATCCATTGGATTTACAAGGCACGCAAGATCCAAGGCAGAGCTTTTTAACTTGCGATATGGCTAACCGATGTATTTTTTTGAGGGATGGGCGACTTTATACATGTTGTGTGATTCCAAATATTCAACATTTTAATAAATACTTTCATCAAAACCTTCAAGTGTCGTCATTGGACTATGTTGATATCTATAAAATAGATAACGGTGCAGAGATCATGCGCTACCTAGCAAGTCCGCCTCCCTTTTGCCGCTATTGTGATGTATCGCATCGTACCATTCTTCATGAATGGTCATATTCACAAAAAAACATACATGAATGGGCATAATAAAAGGATAGGCTAGATACGCGCTTTTAATTTTTGCATTAATCATTGTTTCAACAACTTTTATTATGCATAATCATGCATAATATTTCCCGTTCACTTGAATAGATGGTAATTTTGCAATAAACACACGATAATTTGCGATTATCCCTGATTATATGTTACTATTATACATTATACTCCAAAGTATTACAATATTTTACCAACAAAAAAGCAGGTACTCACATTCCTGTCTTTTATTTTTTGAAAAAACATTGTCATTGTGATCAGTAAGTTTTTCAATATGGATCATCCCATTCCTTTGATTTCACCTTCTCTAACCCAACAGATAATGCGTTTTTGCAGCGTTGACAACAGCGCATAATGCGCCTGAACTTACGTCAGCATTACCTCCTTTCTGTTTTGAGCCATGAAAAGCGGCGCTCCTTTTCCCTGTCAAGGGATTTAGAAACGCCGTTTATTAGGTTTCGATAACTAGTGCGTTGGATTGAAATACTGTTTAGGAGTCAACCGTAGAAACAGTGAGCTGTCCCAACTAATAATAAAACGTATGTAAGACTCTCATCTCGGTTGCTCAATCTACACTCTTTTTCACGCCCAAATTGCATTGAAGTATAGATTTTTGCTGGCTTACCTTGCCCTATCAAGCCGATGTCTTTGCTTGTATCCCGTTCAGCCAATAAGTTTGACGGTTTTTTTTCGTGGCCACAGCGCAGATCGCGCTGTATCGCATCCAAGAAATAGTAGATACTCGGCCTAATTCATCATACCATCCGTTTCTAAGGATAGGCCCATCCGATCCAGCAGCAACCCATATTGTAGTTTGGCATCTGTGGATAGTCCCTTGAATTGCTGACCGGTTATCAGCAAGCGTGGGATACGGTAATAGCTAACCCCCTCTAACTGCCACCGTAGAAATAGTCAAAATATATTTTCTTGCCCACGCTGTCACCTCCACCATTGCATTAGAAAGTCCAAGTACTAAGCCTTATAAGTTGTGTATTTTGAAAAGATGATTTATAATATTATCATCGCTTATGAGTACCACCCAAAATATTCCGGCCTCTAATATATGCTAGGGAGTGATTGATTTGCTAAATTATAATCGCGATAGCATGACGCGAGAAGACAATATTATTACTATGGAATTGTTAAACCACCCAAAATGTGTCTCCGATTTTCTGCGTAAAGTGAAGGAATGTATACAAAAAGGTTGGAATAACATTATAATACGGAATAATGCTGATCGTGTGTTTCCCAATGCATGCTTACCAATTTGCGGACTAATATACTACTATTCAAAGAATGAATCTATAGAATTTGAATTTGACATACCAGAAAATTCATATTTAAGCAAATGTGGTTTTAAGGCCCCCTTTAGTTATGACACAAACGAGACATCGGAACATAGTGCGATCCTTGACAAAATATTTTTATATAATTCTATAGATCAAGTAGGCAAACTTTCTCAAGCCTTTATAGATACAATTAGCCATACGGCTGAATGTGAGGTTGGTGTTCTAGACGGAATTAGTTGGTGTATCAATGAAGTTATGGATAACGTACTTACGCATAGTGAAACCTTTGAGGGGTTCATAATGGCTCAATTCCATCCACAGACTCAACATATTGCTTTTTGTGTATATGACACTGGCATTGGCATCTACCACACTCTCGCCACTTCGAAACATCATCCCAAAACAGAATTGGACGCATTATCATTGGCAATTCAAGAAGGTATCGGTGACGGTAAAGGTCAAGGAAATGGATTATACGGCCTATATCAAATTGTTCGCCGGAATGGTGGACGCTTATCACTTACTTCTGGACATTCATCGATTATGTTGCGTGATACTGGAGAACTGGAGAAATTTAATTACATTCCATGTATTTCAAACAAATTTCGGGGAACTATAGTTGATTTCCAAATCGATACACAAAAATCAATCGATATAAAAGGAGCATTCCAAAGTATTGGAGGATACGATGGATTTGACTTTCGAATTGACGACATGTTAGCAGATGAAGACGAATTTATTCATTACAACATTTTTATGAATAGTCAAGGTACCGTAACTAGAAATGCTGGACGATATTTGCGAAATGATATAATTAATATATTACGACGCGAAAATAGATGTATTATTTTAGATTTTTCCGATGTCAAAACAGTTAGTTCATCTTTTATTGATGAACTTATTGCAAAACTTGTTTTATTTTTAGGCTTTATAGATTTTAATATGTTGATAAAAA
>PPYE01433204.1_pt1 | contig 16546 bp, 13 predicted proteins | sample 1559881 | NCBI WGS metagenome assembly PPYE01 (sample SAMN08240022, study PRJNA423297) | Human gut metagenome, whole genome shotgun sequencing project. | reverse complement strand
AGGACCGGTCTACGTTGCCACTTCGGTCGGTGCTGGGCGTCTGCCACTGGCAGACAGCACCCGAGGCGGCAGCCGAGAAACAGCTCCGCCTTTCCCGGCCGTCAAGACAGCCCGCTTAGAAGGGAAAAACCCATAAAACAAGAAGCCCAGGAACGCCCTGGGCTTCTTTTCTTTCCCTTTTCTGTTCGCGGCTTCAGCCAAAGGCCGCCTGGTTTTGGTTGGGGCTGGAGCGCTTCTCCAGGTCGGGGAAGCGGTGCTCGATGGCGGCCAGGGAGATCTCGATGTCCTCCTCGGCCTCCTGGGCGGAGAAGGCCCCCACAGTGACCATGTCCTTTTCCCGGATGGCGTTCCAGGAGAAGGTCAGCCCCACATAGGGGCTGCACCGCCCGGCGGCCATAGATTTAATGGTCATCACCGGCTTTTTGGCGTTCTGGATGATGGAGGCCACGGTCTCGATCTCCACCTGCATCAAAAAGCCCATGCAGTTGAAGATCTGGATGTAGGTCTCCACGTCATAGCCGTTTGCGTCAGAGTAGACCACCAGCTCGGGCATGTGGGCGGAGAGGCCGGGGATCATGCCCGCGTCCCGGATCATCTTGGTGTAGTCGTCCAGCCGGTCGATGATGCCCTTGTTCTTGTTCACCAGCTGCTCGGCGCAGGAGTGGTGCAGCAGGCAGAACTTGGCCCCCCGCCGGGCGGACTCCTTCACCAGGGCCTCGGCCTCCTGCCGGGCCTGGGGGTTGTTGTCCACGTTCAGGGTGGGGGTGTCCACCAGGATGATGCCCCGGCCCATTTTCTGCTCTGTGTCCCGAATGGCGTCCATCAGCTGGGGAGAGGCGCCAAAGGGGGCCATAATGGTGTCCACCCCGTGGCGCAGGTAGGCCTCCAGCACGGGCTTAAAGGCCTGGGCGCTGTCGTAGCGGCGGCGGATCATCTCGTCGGCGGAAACGCTGGTGTGGCTCCAGCCCAGCAGCCAGTTGGTGCCAATCAGCATGCGGGAGAGGGAGACCCCTCCCACGGTGGTGCGCGGAAATTCTTTCATAGCAGTACAGCTCCTCTTGCCTGGGGGCGCCCCAGGGATTTCAGCGCGGGGGCAGCCCCGGCGCCGGTTTTTCTCTCTACGTTATTCATACTGGAAACGCCCAAAAAAGTCAAGGGCTTTTTTGAAAATGTAAAGATTTGTGCTTAAAATCATGGATTTGTGAAAGCGGCTGTGCTACAATGGCATCATATTTTAGGGGGAGGCGGCAGCCATGCAGAACACCTTATACGTTTCCGACCTGGACGGCACCCTTTTGGGCCCACAGGGGCGGGTGACGGACTTCACCGCCCGGGTGATTAACCGCCTGGTGGACCGGGGGGTCCGTTTTACCTATGCCACCGCCCGGTCCCTGTACTCCTCGGGGGCTGTCACCCAGGGGCTTACAAAGAGGCTGCCGGTCATCCTCTACAACGGGGCCTTTGCCCGCTGGGCGGACACCGGGGAGGACGTGGCCTCTTTGGGGTTTTCCACCGCCCAGCGCCAGGCGGTGGAGAAAATTCTGGAGAGCCGGGGGCTGTTCCCTCTGGTCTACACCGTGGACCGGGGGACGGAGCGGGTGCTCTGGCGGCCGGACCGGGCCTCTCCCGGCGTCGCCCGGTACATCGCCTCCCGGAACGGGGACCCCAGGCTGCTGCCTGTGGAAGCGGGGGAGCCCCTCTGCCGGGGCGGCGTCTTTTATTTCACCTGCATCGGCCGGCGTGAGGAGCTTCTCCCCGCCTGGGAGGCCCTGCGCCGGGAGGAGGGGGCCTGCGCCCTGCTGCAGGAGGAGATCTACCAGCCGGGGGAGTTCTGGCTGGAGGTCATGCCTGCCGGGGCCACCAAGGCCAACGGGGCCCGCAGGCTGAAAGAGGGCCTGGGCTGTTCCTCCATGGTGTGCTTTGGGGACGGCCTCAACGACCTGCCCCTGCTTCGGGCCGCGGACCACGCCTGCGCCGTGGCCAACGCCGTGCCGGAGCTGCGGGCCGCCGCGGACGAGGTCATCCCTTCCAACGCCCAGGACGGGGTGGCCAAGTGGCTGCTGGCGGACACGGCCCCCGCCCTGGCCCTGGGGGAGCGGGCCGGGGCCTTCCGGCTGCGGCTGTACCGGCCGGAGGACCTGGAGGAGCTGGTCCAGCTGTTCTATGAGACGGTGCACACCGTGAACCTGGGGGACTACACCCGGGAGGAGACGGACGCCTGGGTGCCCTCCCCGGCGGCTGTGGACCGGGCCGCCTGGGGGGAAAGCCTTTCCGCCCACTACACCGTGGTGGCGGAGCGGGAAGGCCAGCTGCTGGGCTTTGGGGACATGGACGCCACCGGCTATCTCGACCGGCTCTACGTCCACCGGGAGTTCCAGGGGCGGGGGGCGGCTTCCGCCATTGCGGAGGCCCTGGAGGGTTACGCCCTGGGCCTGGGCCTGGGGCGGGTCACGGTCCACGCCTCCCGCACGGCCCGGCCCTTCTTCCAGCGGCGGGGCTACAGGACGCTGTACGCCCAGCAGGTGGAGCGCCGGGGCGTGCTGCTGGAAAATTTCGCCATGGAGAAAACGCTGTAAAGGGGGAAGACGCATGGGAGCGATCAAGGCGCTGCGGGCCCTGCTGGGGGTGCTCCTCTGTGCCCTGCTGGCCCTCAGCCTGTGGCTGACGGCCCAGCGGCAGGTGTTTCACCAAGAGGAGCTGGCCGTGGGCGGGCTTATCTTGGCGCCGGTGGAAGGGGACGCCATGTCCCCGGCCCTGCGGGACGGGGACATGGCTGTGGCGGTGTCCCGCTCTGGCTATGAACCCCCCTATTCCCTGGGGGACGCGGTGCTCTGCGTGGACGGGACGTTCCAGCGGCTGGTGGGCACCGTATACGGGGATTTTGTATTTATTGCCCGGGGGGACGGGGAGCCTCAGGACAAAGAGGCCCTGCTGCCCGGCGGGGACATTTTGGGAAAAGTGGTGGTGACCCTCCCCGGCGCAGGGCGGGTGTATCAGTTCCTCAGCTCTTGGTGGGGGCCGCCGGCGGTTCTGGCGGCGGGGGCGCTGCTGCTGTCCCTCCCCGCCCTTCTGGGCCTGGGAAGGGACCCGGACGCCCCGCCCAAAAGGGGCAGGCACAGGGGCCGCCACGCCCGCAGGGATTGAAAAAGCGCCCCCACCGGGGAGGGCGCTTTCTTTGCGGCCATAGATCAGCGGTCCAGATACCAGCGGAAGGTCTCCTTCCGGTGGGAGAGCAGCCAGCTTTCCGGGTACATGTTGTTCTGCCAGTCCAGGGGGTAGGCCCCGGCGCTGCTGTGCTGGGAAGCCATGGCGTAGGCGGCCCGCACCTCTTCCTCCTGCTCTGGGGTGAGCACGCCGGGCTGGATAGAGGTGAACAGGGGGGTGCCGCTCTCTGCCAGCAGCTGAAGCCACTGGCGGTTCAGCTCCCAGGGGATCTCCCCGGTGACGCCCACGCAGTCTGCGTCAATGGCGAACAGGGCGCCGTGCTGGGGCAGGGAGAAAGAGAGGGTGTTCACGCCCATTTTCCGGGTCTGCTCCCAAGAGCGGCCGCTGGTGTCATCGCCGGCGCGGTTCAGGTGCATCAACCCGGCGCCCAGGTGGCCTATGCAGTTGCAGCCCAGGATCAGCCCGCTGCCGGCGGCCTCCCGCACGGCCTTGTAAAAGTTGAGGACGGCCTCGGCGCTGGTGACGGTCTCGTCGGCAAAGCGCCAGCCCCCGCCGGTGATCTGGCTGCCCATTTGGAAGCCCCAGCGGCCGAAGATGTCATAGGTGGAGAAATCGTGCTTGATGAGCTCATAGCCCCAGCGGCGCAGGGTGCGCAGGTCCTCCTGGATGTAGGAGAGCACCTCCGGCACGGTGGGGTCCAGGTATTCCCGGTCCCGCTTCGAGCGCCAGCTCTCCGGGATCTGGGGGTCACGGTTCCACAGCAGGCGGATCCAGATGCCGGGCCGCGCCCCCCGATTGGCGATCTCCCGGGCCAGGGCGCCCATGTCCGGGAACTTTTCGTTGCCCTCCCTCCAGGGGCCGCCGTTGTAGCCCGGCTCCATGTTGTGAAGGCTTTGCCAGCCGTCGTCGATGACCATGTAGGGCCGGTTCTCCAGCCCCTGGGTCAGGGAGGCAAGGTAGTCCGCGTCCTGTAAAATATCCTGATGCGAGCTGTTCCCATAGGCATAGTACCAGTTGTTAGAGCCGTACACGGGGTGGTCCGGCAGGAGCGGTACGGGGCATAGCTCCTTGAAAAACCGCTGCAGCGCCTGGAAGGCCGTGGCCCCGCTGCGGCGGAACACCACGCTGGCCGCGGGCAGGGTGCGCCCCCGCAGCTTTACCCCTTCGCCGCCGCAGCGCAGGTCCAGGTGCAGGGAGAAGCCGTGGGGGTCGGCGCTCCACCAGCAAAGGGCGTGGGGCTGGGCCTTCACGCCGAAGCACAGCACCTCTTGGCCGTTGTCCGCCGCAAAGTACCAGGCCATCACCCGGTCGGGGGCAAAGCCGCGCCACTCCTGGCTGCCGTAGCCCCGCTCCCAGGGGCCGCCGAGGAACCGGCAGCCTTGGGGGAAATCCAGGTCCCAGCGGAGGACCAGCTCCTTTAGGGGCGTCTCCTGGGCAGAGATGGAGACATCCAGGCCGTGGGTGGTTTCGGCCAGCTCCCAGGAAATGTCCCGGAAGCGGCGGGCGGCCAGCTGGCTGCTGGAAAGGGGCACTTGTTCCTCTTGGGTGCGCAGCAGGGCCCGGTCGGGCAGATGGTGGAAGGGAGAGATCATACAGCAAAACCTCCTATAAGCAGGATATTCCCTATTCTGCCCACCATTGTAACGCGAAATGGGGAAAAGCGCCAGGGCTTTTTTGGGCGTGCCCTGTTTTAGAAAAAATTTTGGGCGCCCGCTTTGTGTTTTCGCCCGGATATGCTACAATGGCAGAAGAAGGGAGTGTTGCGGGAATGACGGCGGTATGGGTGTTTTTGGGCGTGCTGGCGGCGCTTTTGGCGGCGCTGCTGGGGGCGGCGGCGTTCTTTTTCAAGTTCTCTATCTGCCGCTATAAGCGGGAGCGCACGGACGAGCAATATGAGGAACAGGACTCCATCTGGAACCCCTTCGCGCCGCGGATGAAGGAGGCCCAGGCCTTTATCCGCGCCCACACCGCGGAGCATGTAAGGCTCACCTCTTTTGACGGGCTGGCCCTTTCGGCCCTGTACCTGCCCGCCCAGGGGGAGTCCCGGGGGACGGTGGTGGCCTTTCACGGCTACCGTTCCCTGGCCACCATCGACTTTGCCCTGGAGGTGGAGTTCTTCCACGGCCTGGGCTGCGATGTGCTGCTGCCCTACCAGCGCTCCCACGGGGAGAGCCAGGGCCGATACATCACCTACGGGGTGAAAGAGCGCTTTGACTGCCGGGATTGGGCCCGCTACGCCGCCCAGCGCTTTGGGGAGGACAAGCCCCTGTTCCTGATGGGCATTTCCATGGGGGCGGCCACGGTGCTGATGGCCTCGGGGCTGGAGCTGCCGGGGAACACCCGGGGCATTGTGGCGGACTGCGGCTTTACCACCCCCTGGGACATTATGGCCCATGTGGCCCGGCGGGATTACCGCCTGCCCCCCTTCCCGCTGCTGTACCTGCTGGACGGGCTGGCCCGGATGCGGGCGGGCTTCCGCCTCAAGGGGGCGGACACCCGCAAGGCCCTGGAGCGGAACCGGATTCCGGTGCTGTTCCTCCATGGGGAGGAGGACGGCTTTGTGCCCCTCTCCATGACCGAGGAGAACTTTGCCGCCTGCCGCGCAGAAAAGCGGTTGTACACCGTGCCGGGGGCGGGCCATGCCCAGAGCTTTGGCGTGGACCCGGAGGGCTGCAAACGGGTGCTCCGGGAGTTTTTAGAGCGCTGTGGAACGCAGCGCTGAGGCGGGGAGCGGGGAAAAATATTTTTTCCCCGCCGCCCAAATAGTGATTGCAAAGCGGCATGGGACATGGTAAGATACTCTGAGAACATACGGCGTAAGTGGAGACCGGGGGACCGGGAGCTGCCTTCGTCGTACTTTTTTCGCCTGGAAACAGGCGCAGAATGAAGAAAGGGGTCGTTTTATGGCACAACGGATCCGCAGTATGACAGAGGGTTCTCCCACCCGGCTCATCTTCACCTTTGCCCTGCCGCTGATGGTGGGCAATGTGTTCCAGCAGCTGTACACCGTGGTGGACACGGCTGTGGTGGGCCAGTTTGTGGGCGTGGGCGCCCTGGCCTCCCTGGGCGCGGCGGACAGCCCCAACTGGGGGGTGCTTGGCATCATCCAGGGCCTGACCCAGGGCTTCTCCATTTTGATGGCCCAGCACTTTGGCGCCAAGGATTACCGGGAGCTCTCCCGCACGGTGGGGGTTTCCACCACGCTGTGCGTCCTTTTCACGGTGCTGCTGGGGGTGGGGGGCCAGCTGTGGGCCGGGCCCCTGCTGCGGGTGCTGAACACCCCGGAAGACGTGCTGGGAGGGGCCCTGCTGTACCTGCGCATTGTGTATGGGGGCATTCCCGCCATTATGGCTTATAATTTCCTGGCGGCCATCCTGCGGGCCCTGGGGGACAGCAAAACGCCCCTGTACGCCATTGTGGTGGCGGCCCTGATGAACGTGGTTCTGGACCTGCTGTTCGTGGTGGGCTTCCACTGGGGCATTGCGGGGGCGGCCATTGCCACGGTGGTCTCTCAGGTGGCCTCTGCCGTTTACTGTTTCCTGAACGTGCGGCGCATCTCCATCCTCAGCGTGCAGCGGCAGGACCTGCGGCCCGAAAAAGTCCTCACCCTTACCCTGCTGAAGCTGGGCTTCCCCATGGCGCTGCAGAACGCCATCATCGCTGTGGGAAGCATGGTGGTGCAGTTTGTCATCAACGGCTACGGGATGCTGTTCCTGGCGGGCTTTACGGCCACCAACAAGCTTTACGGCATTTTGGAGATCGCCGCCACCTCCTACGGCTTCGCGGTGACCTCTTATGTGGGGCAGAACCTGGGGGCGCGGCTGGTGCACCGCATCAAGCAGGGGCTGCGCTCGGCGGTGGCCATTGCCCTGGTCACCTCGGTGATCATTGGGCTGGCCATGCTGCTGTTTGGCCGGCTGGTGCTGGGGCTGTTTATCTCTGGCGAACCCCAGCAGGTGGAGGCCTCCATGCAGATTGCCTACCACTACCTTTCCATTATGAGCGTGTGCCTGCCCATCCTGTACATGCTGCACATCTACCGCTCGGCCCTGATGGGCCTGGGGGACACAGTGGTTCCCATGTTCTCCGGTGTGGCGGAGATGGTGGTGCGCATTGGCGTGGCCCTGCTGCTGCCCCTGGCCCTGGGCCAGGAGGGCATCTACTACGCAGAGGTGGGGGCCTGGACCGCCGCGGCCGTCATCCTGGTTACGGCCTATTACCTGCGGATGAACGCCCTCTCCAAGCGGAAGGGCTTTGCCTTGGATGAAAAACAGTGAAAGGAGCGCGTTTATGGAGCAAACGGTCAAGGAAAACAGCATCACCCAAGGGGTGATCTGGAAACAGCTGCTCATCTTCTTTTTCCCCATCCTGATCGGGACCTTCTTCCAGCAGCTGTACAACACGGTGGACACCATTGTGGTGGGGCAGTATGTGGGCACTAGCGCCCTGGCGGCGGTGGGCACCACCAGCACGCTGATCAACCTGCTGCTGGGCTTTTTTGTGGGCGTCTCCTCTGGCGCCACGGTCATCATCTCCCAGTTTTTCGGCGCGGGAGACGCTAAAAACGTCAGCAAGGCGGTGCACACCTCCATGGCCCTGGCCCTGGCGGGGGGCCTCATCATCATGGTGCTGGGGCTGCTGACGGCCCGGCCCTCCCTGGTCATGCTGGGTGTGCCCCAGGAGATCATGGGCGACGCGCTGACCTATGTGAACGTGTATTACTGCGGCATCATCGCCAGCATGATCTACAATGTGGGCACGGGCATTCTGCGGGCCATCGGCGACAGCCGCATGCCCTTGTATGTGCTGATGGTCTGCTGCCTGGTGAACATTGTGCTGGACCTGCTGTTTGTGCTGGCGTTTCACTGGGGCGTGTTCGGCGTGGCCATTGCTACGGTGCTCTCCCAGGTGGTCAGCGCGGTGCTCATCATGGTGCGCCTTATGCTCACCCGGGAGTCCTACCGGGTGGAGATCCGCAAGATCCGCTTCGACCGCGGCATCCTGCGCAACGTCATCCGCATCGGCCTGCCCGCGGGGCTGCAGTCGGTGCTGTACTCGGTCTCCAACCTGGTGGTGCAGGCCAGCATCAACTCCTTTGGCACGGACGCCATCGCCTCTTGGGCGGCCATCGGCAAGATTGACGGCTTTATCTGGATGGTGATGAGCGCCTTTGGCATTGCCATCACCACCTTTGTGGGGCAGAACTTTGGCGCCCAGAAGTACGGCCGGGTGAAGCGGAGCATCAAGATCTGCCTTGTTATGGCCCTGGGGACCACCATTGCCCTAAGCATCCTGCTGCTGCTGTTTATGGAGCCCTTGCTGCGGTTCTTCACGGGGGATGAAACCGTTATTGCCATTGGCCAGAACTTCTTCTGGGTGCTGGCCCCCAGCTACTTCACCTATGTGTTCATTGAGATCCTCTCCGGTGCCATCCGGGGCGCGGGGGAGTCCTTCCAGCCCATGCTCATCACCTGCTTTGGGGTGTGCGGCCTGCGCATCATCTGGCTGGCGCTGGTGGGCTTTATCCCGGCCATGCACTCCATGCAGATGGTTGCTATGAACTACCCCATCACCTGGGTCATTGCCGCGGCGGTGTTTATCGTGTATTACTTGCGGATGAACTGGCTGCGCCGCTGCATCCAGCGCAGCGGCCAGCCCGTGCCGGAAGCGCTGTGAGGGGCGTTTTCCATAAAGGAGCGCGGTCCCCGCGGGGGCCGCGCTTTTTTATGGCTCTTTTCCCGGGAAAAAGGGGAAACCCGGCCGCTGGGGCACTTTTCCCCATTGCTTTTTTGCGGGATCTGCGGTATGATAAGAACACAAATTGGTGCGTACAACCTGCGCACGGAAATCTCAGTTTTGAATATGGGAGGAATTGCAAATGACCAATATCCCGCAGGTAAAGCTGGGCATTGTGGCGGTCTCTCGGGACTGCTTCCCCATCGGGCTTTCCCAAAGCCGCCGGGCCGCCGTTGTGGCCGCCTGCGCCCAGAAGGGCCTGGAAGTCTATGAGGCCCAGACCACCGTGGAAAACGAAAAGGACATGCTGGCTGCCGTGGAAGAAGTCACCAAGGCTGGATGCAACGCCCTGACTGTGTTTTTAGGCAACTTTGGCCCCGAAACCCCCGAAACCCTCATCGCCAAGTACTTTGACGGCCCCTGCATGTTTGTGGCTGCCGCCGAGGGCGACGGCGACCTGATCAACGGCCGGGGCGACGCCTACTGCGGCATGCTCAACTGCTCCTACAACCTGGGGCTGCGGGGCCTTTCCGGCTACATTCCCGAGTATCCCGTGGGCACCGCCCAGGAGCTGGCGGACAAGATGGCGGAGTTTGTGCCCATTGCCCGGGCCATCATCGGCATTAAGAACCTGAAGATCATCACCTTTGGCCCCCGGCCCCAGGACTTCTTCGCCTGCAACGCCCCCATCCAGGGCCTGTACGACCTGGGCGTGGAGATTGAGGAAAACTCCGAGCTGGATCTGCTGGTCTCCTACAAGGAGCACGCGAAAGATCCCCGCATCCCGGATGTGTGCGCCGACATGGCCCAGGAAATGGGCGAGGGCAAGTACTACCCCGACATGCTGGAGCGCATGGCCCAGTTTGAGCTGACCCTGCTGGACTGGGCGGAGAACCACAAGGGCAGCCGCCAGTATGTGGCCTTTGCCGACAAATGTTGGCCCGCCTTCCCCAGCCAGTTCGGCTTCGAGCCCTGCTACGTCAACTCCCGCCTGGCCACCCGGGGCATCCCCGTGGCCTGCGAGGTGGACATCTACGGCGCCCTCTCCGAGTACATCGGCATGTGCGTCTCCGGTGACACCGTCACATTGCTTGACATCAACAACTCCGTGCCCGCCTCTATGTACGAGGCCCAGATCAAGGGCAAGTTCGGCTACGACTACCAGCTCACCGACACCTTTATGGGCTTCCACTGCGGCAACACCCCCAGCTGCAAGCTGTGCGCCGACCGGGCCGTGAAGTACCAGCTCATCCAGCACCGCCTGCTGGAGCCCGCCGGCTCTGACCCGGACTTCACCCGCGGCACCCTGGAGGGCGACATCGCCCCCGGCGAGATCACCTTCTTCCGGCTGCAGAGCACTTCCGACGGGAAGCTGCGCTCCTATGTGGCAGAAGGCGAAGTGCTGCCCGTGCCCACCTGCTCCTTCGGCGGCATCGGCGTGTTCGCCATCCCGGAGATGGGCCGCTTCTACCGCCATGTGCTCATCGAGAAGCGCTATCCCCACCACGGGGCGGTGGCCTTCGGCCATCACGGCAAGGCCCTGTTCGAGCTGTTCAAGCTGTTGGGCGTGCAGGATATCGGCTTCAACCAGCCCAAGGGCATGCTTTACAAGACCGAGAACCCCTTCGCGTAAGGGAAAATACATCCGGATAAAACAGAGGAAGGCCGTCCATTTCTTGGACGGCCTTCCTCTTTTCAGCGAAGCCAAAGGGGTTTGTGGCGGGATTTTACATTTCAAAGGTTACGTCGCTGAGGCCAGCGTTCACATGGAGCAGGGTGCCCAGCTCGGTTTCCTCGGCCTCCGCGCCGTTCAGGGCCTTCACACCCTTCACGTTGCGCAGGAGCACTTTCAGCCCTTCGGCCTTGCCCTCGAAGGTGAGGGTGACTTTGCCGTTTTCATTCTTGGCGCAGGCTTTCAGCATATCGTTGCCGCACATGTCCTTCACGTCGGCGCTGGCCCGGTCCTTTAGGGCGAACAGGTGCAGGGTCAGGTCCTTGCCGTAGTCGTACTCCACCTCCTGGTCGTTGCAGCCCACGGGGATGAGGGAGTTCTCCCGGGCCATCAGGGGCAGGCTCATAAAGCCGTGGACCTCATGCTGCCACTTGCCGCCTTCCACCACCCGGTTGTCCAAAAAGCTGGTCCAGGTGCCCTCGGGCAGGTAGTAGTCCACGTCCCCCTCCTTGGTGAAGACAGGGGCCACCAGCAGGTCGCCGCCCAGCATGTACTGGCGGTCCAGGTCGGCGCAGGGGATGTCCTGGGGGAACTCCAGCACCATGGCCCGCATGGTGGGCACGCCGGTCTTGTGGGTGTACACGGCGTTGGAGTAGAGGTAGGGCATCAGAGTGCACTTCAGGTTGGTGAACCTGCGCAACACATCCACGGCCTCCTCGCCGAAGAGCCAGGGCACCCGGTAGGAGTTGGAGCCGTGGAGACGGCTGTGGGTGGAGAGCAGGCCGAAGGCCGCCCAGCGCTTGTACACGTCATCGGGAGCGGTGCCCTCAAAGCCGGAGATGTCGTGGCTCCAGAAGCCGAAGCCGGACATGCACAGGGAGAGGCCCCCCCGCAGGGACTCGCTCATGGAAAGGTAGTTGGAGGAGCAGTCGCCGCCCCAGTGCACGGGGAAGCGCTGGCCGCCCACGGTGGCGCTGCGGGCGAACAGGCAGGCCTGCCCCTTGCCCTTGTACTCTTCCAGCAGCTGGAACACGCACTTGTTGTACAGGTGGGTGTAGTAGTTGTGCATCAGCTCGGGGTCGCTGCCGTCGTAGTAGGCCACGTCGGTGGGGATCCGCTCGCCGAAGTCGGTCTTAAAGCTGTCCACGCCCTGGTCCAGAAGGACCCGCAGCTTGTCCTGATACCACTTCCAGGCGCCGGGGTTGGTAAAGTCCACCACCGCCAGGCCGGCCTGCCACAGGTCCCACTGCCACACGTCGCCGTTGGGGCGCTTCAGCAGGTAGCCCAGCTCCATGGCCTCCCGGAAGAGGGGGGACTTCTGGCCGATGTAGGGGTTGATCCACACGCAGATGTGCAGGCCCCGCTCTTTCTTCATCCGGGAGAGCATGCCGGGCACATCGTCGAACATGGCCTCGTCCCAAGTGAAGTTGCACCACTCGTTCTCCTTCATCCAGTAGCAGTCAAAGTGGAACACATGCAGGGGCAGCTGCCGCTGGGCCATGCCGTCCACAAAGCTGCGCACGGTCTTTTCATCGTAGCTGGTGGTGAAGCTGGTGGTCAGCCACAGGCCGAAGCTCCAGGCGGGCAGCAGGGCGGGTCGGCCGGTGAGGGCGGTGTAGTTTTGCAGCACGGTCTTGCCGTCGCCGCCGCCCACCACCATGAAGTCGATCTTCTCCCCGGGCAGGGAGAACTGCACCCGGGTGACCATTTCCGAGCAGACCTCATAGGAGACGCGGCCGCTGGAGTTGACCAGCACGCCATAGCCCCGGTTGGTCATGTAGAAGGGGATATTCTTGTAAGAGATCTCGGTGCAGGTGCCGCCGTCCTCGTTCCAGATGTCCACCACCTGGCCGTTCTTCACAAAGGGGGTGAAGCGCTCTCCCAGGCCGTAGACCTTCTCGCCGATGCCCACGTCCATCTGCACCCGCATGAAGGGGCCCTCGGGGGTCTTCAGGGTGCTGATCATGGCGTGGCCGAACCGGTCGCCAATGCGGGTGAGGTACTTGCCCTCATAATAATAGACAAAGGAAGCGGGATTTTTGGTGATCCGCAGCTCGGTTTTGCCGCTCTTGATGGAGAGGCCGCCCTCGAACTCTTCCACCTCCAGGGGGCGGGCTTCCGCGTCCAGCTCGAACTGGGGCTCCTTTTTGGCGCTGCCCATGAAGTGGAACGCCTGGGTGCGGAGGATGTCCTCCTTGGGGGAGGAGATGAACATTTCCAGCACAGGGCCGCCCATGCCCCGTTCGTCCTGGGGATAGGGCACCGCGTAGAGATACACCTTGTCTGGGAACACCTTCACCTCCCGGATCTGCACGCAGTCGGCGCACTCCACGCCGGGTTGGTTCATCCAATAGCCTTTTGTGAATTTCAAGATGCCAGCTCCTTTCAAGCAGGCGGGCCCTTTCCGGGGCCCGCGAAATGGGGGGACTTTTTCTTGCCCGGGCGGGTTGAAAAACCTGCCGGGATGCTATATAGTATTGGTATATGCCCTTTGTGGGCGGGCCCTTGGGCCCCTGTACCTATTGAGGCTATTCTACCGCGTTTTTCCGGAAAATGCTTGTGGGAAACAGACGGCTTGTTGCACGATTTTGATTTTTTATTGGGAAAGGCGGGGCTTGCGTGGTGGACAAACGGCTGAAAGAGGCGCGGCAGCACGGGGCCATGGGCCTTCCGGTGGGCTGTTACCGCATCCGGCCGCCCTATCCCGCCCACTGTGAGGAGCTGGAGTGCCACTGGCACGACGAGATGGAGCTCTTCAAGGTGGAGCGGGGCACGGTGCGGGTGCGCTGCGGCAGCGAGTATTTCGAGGCCCGCGCCGGGGAGATGGTGTTCTTCAACAGCGGAGAGCTCCACGCCGCCCAGCCCCTGGAGGGCGGCCCCCTGGACTACACGGCAGTGGTGTTCCGCCCAGAGATGCTCTGCGGCGGCGAGGACGACATTGCCCGGGTGAAGTATGTGGCCCCGGTGCTGGAGGGGAGGCTCCATCCCCAGCGGGTGACGGACGGCTCCACCCCCCAGGGCCGGCGGGCCCTGGAGGCCTTTGACCAGGCGACGCAGCTGCTGGAGCAGCGGCCCCCGGTCTATGAGCTGCGGGTGCGGGCCCAGCTGCTGGAGGTTTTCTCTGTGCTGGCAGAGGGCGGCGGGCAGAGCCCTGCCCCCAGGGAACAGGCCCCAGCCCAGGGGGTGAAGGCGGCTATCGAGTACATTCAGGAGCACTACCGGCAGCCCATTACCGTCTCGCAGCTGGCGCAGCTCAGCCACATGAGCGGCGGGCACTTCTGCCGCCTTTTTAAAAGGTACACGTTTAAGACGCCGGTGCAGTATGTCAACGGGGTGCGGCTCTCCGCGGCGGCGGACCTGCTGCTGGAAAGCGGCCGCAAGGAGCTGGATATCGCCCTGGAGACGGGCTTTAACAGCCTGAGCTACTTTATCGGGGTCTTTAAGCAGAACATGGGCTGTACGCCCACGGAGTTCCGACGCCAAGGCGGCCGGAACACAAGCAGGGAGGAATGAATAGATGATGGCTGTATGGATTGCGTTGGGGATTGTGGCGGCGGGGGTGCTGTTCTGGCTGTGGGCCATTGCCCCCTCTCTGCCCCGGGCGGACTTCTCCGCCTTTCACAGGTTTGACTACGCCCACCGGGGCCTCCACGACAAGGACAAGGGTGTGCCGGAGAACTCTCTGATGGCCTTCGACCTGGCGGTGCGGGGCGGCTTTGGCATGGAGTTCGACCTGCAGCTGACCCGGGACGGCCAGGTGGTGGTCCACCATGACCGCTCCATCGCCCGCACCTGCGGGGTGGACAAGAACATCGACGAGATGACCTATGAGGAGCTCTCCGGCTACCGGCTGCTGGGCACGGAGGAGAGGGTACCCCGGTTCACAGAAGTGCTGGAGCTGGTGGACGGCCGCACGCCCCTCATCATCGAGCTGAAGAGCTATACCCGCCAGCAGGAGCTGTGCGAAAAGACGGTGGAGCTGCTGGAGGACTATCAGGGCCTGTACTGCGTGGAGTCCTTTGACCCCCGCATCGTCCGGTGGTTCAAAAAGCACCGGCCCCAGGTGGTGCGGGGCCAGCTGATGTGCCGCATGCCGGAGAAGGGCATGTCCCCCCTGGCGGACTTCATCGGCCGGAACCTGATGACCAACTTCCTGACCCGCCCCCACTTTGAAGCCTATGACTTCCACCTGCGCCGCAACCCGTCCCTGCGGGCCGCCCGCAGGGTGTGGGGCATGCAGGAGGTCAGCTGGACCCTGCGCTCCCTGGAGGATTACCAGGCCGCCAAGGCCGATGGCTGCCTGTGCATTTTCGAGAAATTCCTGCCCCTGGAGACCTCCGCCAGCGAGCACCCCTCTTTTTCGGACCTTTTGAAACAGTACCAGACGGCGGTGTGCCTGCGGGCCGCCGAGCCGCCCCAGGGGAAAAGCAGCGCAGCCAAGTGAAATCTGTGGGTCTTTCCCAGGAAAAGAGGGGGATTTCCCCCTCTTTTTTGGCAGGAGGGGCAAAGGCGGGGGGGCCCCGGAAAAATTCTGAAAAAATTTCGAAAAATCCTTGCAAAACCTGGGGTTGTATGGTATTATAATCAAGCGTGACTGCACAGGCGTTCCAGACAAGGGGACGCCAGATATGCGATGAAGCGGGAGGTTGCGGCCCACAGCGGCCGGTTTTTCCGTGGAGTATGTCCGATTTGAAACCGGGCGAAGGAATTTGAAGGGATGGGAACCGCCGGGCGTGCCCGGAAGGCCAAGATTATGCCCTTTGAAGGATCAATATGGGTTTGTCCTTGCCCCGGAGTCCGTGAAACGCGGATTTCCGGTTTTCTTATGTCCAGGGTGGAAACACCCGGAACAGTGTTGAAAAACCCAGCCCGCCTAAAAGAAATGTATAGGAGGCGATTCTAGTGGCAGTCAAGGAAAAAATTCGCATCAGGATCAAGGGGTACGATCATCAGTTGGTGGACCAGTCTTCTGAGAAGATCGTCGCCACCGCAAAGCGCACCGGCGCCCGGGTCTCCGGCCCCGTGCCGCTGCCCACCGAGAAGCAGATCATCACCATTCTGCGGGCCGTTCACAAGTATAAGGACAGCCGCGAGCAGTTTGAGATGCGCACCCACAAGAGACTGATCGACATTCTCCGGCCCAGCAACAAGACCGTTGAGGCTTTGATGGGCCTGGAGCTCCCCGCCGGCGTAGAGATCGAGATTAAGCTGTAAGGCTTGTTCTTAAACTACACCGGAGCAGGAGGGTCATGTTGGAGGAATCCAACCAATAACTCTACAGGAGGAAAAGAAAGATGAAAAAAGGGATCATCGGCAAGAAGATCGGCATGACGCAGATCTTCGACGAAAAGGGAAGAGTCATTCCCGTCACGGTCATCGAGGCAGGCCCCTGCGTGGTCACCCAGAAGAAGACCGAAGAGAACGACGGCTACAACGCCGTGCAGATCGGCTTCGGCGACCAGAAGCCCCAGCGGGTCTCCAAGCCCCTGACCGGCCACTTCAAGAAGGGCGACGTGGCCCCCAAGAAGACCCTGCGCGAGCTGCGCCTGGACGACATCAGCGCCCTGAACGTGGGCGACCTGATCAAGGCCGACACCTTTGAGGCCGGCGAGAAGGTGGATGTCACCGGCAAGAGCAAGGGTAAGGGATACGCCGGCGTCATCAAGCGGTGGAACTTCCGCCGCCTGAAGGAGACCCACGGTTCCGGTCCCGTTGCCCGCCACGGCGGTTCCAACGGCGCCTGCTCCACCCCCTCCCGTGTGTGGAAGGGCCTGAAGATGGCCGGCCACCTGGGCGCTGAGACTGTCACTGTGCAGAACCTCACCGTTGCCAAGGTGGACGCCGAGAACAACCTGATCGCGGTCAAGGGCGCCATCCCCGGCCCCAACGGCGGCATCGTCGTGGTCCGCGACAGCGTGAAAGCGTAAGGGAAGGAGGAAACAAGCATGCCTAGTATCGCAGTTTTGAACATGC
>PPYE01662214.1_pt1 | contig 16551 bp, 19 predicted proteins | sample 1559881 | NCBI WGS metagenome assembly PPYE01 (sample SAMN08240022, study PRJNA423297) | Human gut metagenome, whole genome shotgun sequencing project. | reverse complement strand
GGACGGTGTCGCCGAACAGGGTGTATAGGCCGGCCAGGAGCAGGGCGCCCAGCACCACGGCGATCAGAATTTTGATGGCGGTGTCGATGTAGCCCTCGCCGCGGGTGCTGCAGAGGGGGGCGGACAGGCGGGTACGGGCGCGGGTCATGGCGCAGTGGGCCTTGCAGGTCATGGTCTTCACGGTGTTGGACATCTTGTTGAACATCTTCTTCATAGAGCGGTTCCTCCTTCAAAATGTTAGATTGTTGATTGTTGTGTGGTCTGTGGGTCACATGCCCATCTTCTGGGCCTGCTGTGCCGTGGGGTCCGGCGCCGACTGCCGCGGCTGGCTCATAGCCTGGGTCAACGCCTGCTGATAGGCGTTGAGTACCGCGTCGTCAAACTCCATCCGGGCATCCTTCGTGCAGGGGAAGCAGATATCCTTGTACTCGCCGTTCCCGGCCTTGTAACTGGGCATGGATACAAAGAGGCCCTTGCTGCTCTCCATGACCTTGACGCCCCGGACGGCAAAACAGCCGTTGATGTTCACGGATGCCGTGGCTTTGCAGGTGCCCTCCGGCCGGAGGGTGTGGATCTTGACGTCATAGTGGGTGGGATAGACGGCATGGGGATCGCCGGTGCTGTGGGCAGCCGGTTCAACTGCCTTCTGTTCTTTTGCCATGGTGTACTCCTCCTTTCTCTGAATATAAAAAATGAGCGGCCCCGCCGCTCTGGGGTCACAGGGTCATGCTCATACCCGGCTCCTGCTCCGGGGCTTCCAACTGGACCGGAACGATGGATGTGCGGTCCACATAGTAGAACTCGCTGCCGGAATCATCGTAGAGCTCGATGAGATCTGAGATGGCCAGCGGCTGGCCATCGCTGCCCAGGGGCTTGCGGCAGAACGCCTCCCAGATCCCGTCCAGGCTGTTGGTACCTACTGCGCCGTCATACACCACCTGGTAGCGGGCCAGGTCCGGTCCGCCGTATTCCGCTTGCATACGGTCCAGCCCAATGAAGCGCATGGCGATGGGGGCCAAGGGGCCGAGCTGCCAGATGCGGCAGGATTTCAGGGCTGGTCCGCCGTCTGCCGCCTGGTATCCGCCAGTGGACAGGCGGTCATAGACTCCGTCCGTCCACTGGACGGCCAGCCCTTTCTTTGCCAGCCAGTCCGCCAGCTCCTCGCGGCGGAACATGGAGTCCGCCACCACTCCCTGTTCTGTCCTGTAGCCCACTGGATTTCCATAGTAGAGCAGGCATCGGTTTTTCATCTCTATACTTCGCATGGCGGCATATCTCCTTTCCGCGTTTAGGTCATGTTCATCCCTCCCATACCCGCGTTCTGCTCTTGAAGCGCATCCAGCTTTTCTTTTGCCCAGCCGGGGAGGAATTTCTCTTTCAGAACGCCGGTGAAGTCTGTGCGGTTCCAGCGAGTCATTTCTCCATCCCCAAGACAGGTGCAGCGGATGGAGCGGCCAATGGCACGCGGCCTGCATCCAAAGCCGTCATGTGCCAGCCAGAGCTGGTTCTGGGGCGTCCAGCAGGACTCCTTGAGGGTGTCTGGACTGAGCACCAGCACCCGGCCCTCATAGTCCAGAGCCTCATAAGAGTTGGGTTCGCAATGCTCCGGCCCGAACAGCTCCAGCTTGCCGTATGCCTCCCGCACCTGACTGATGAACGTGTCCAGATACAACAGGGCGGTATCTACTTCAAAATAGCGGTTGTGGCCGCGGTCAGGGGGAACGCAGGCTTTTGACTGCCAGTCCCGGTTTTCCACGCTGAGCTGTTCCCTGTCAAAGCCCAGCCCTTCCATGGTGTTGGCCAGCACGAAATTGGTCCGCTTGAAGCCCCACCGCTCCAGCACCTTTTGGGACGCCTCCGGCTTCAACGCGCCGCGGCTGTCGCAGCAGACGCGGATGGCGGCTTCGATGTCCCGGGCGCAGGACACATTGGCGTGGAAGCTTGCGTCCCAAAGCGCCGCTTCTCCAAGCCTGTGGGCCTCTGCCCATGAGTGGGGATAGAGATACACATTATTCTCCATAGAGGATCTTCTCCGTCATCAGATGCTCCTCCAGATCCCCCAGGCAGATCCCGGCTTCAGCCAGCATTTCCAGCAGATATGGAGGCACATCCCGCAGGTCGTGGTCGTACCCGGCCACGCCGATGGTGACAGTCTGTTCCTCATCGTCCGCATAGGCGCGGAGCTTGGCGCCCACGGGAATACCAGCTTCCTCCAAGACATCACTCGGCAGATGAATGTCATCATCCGGATCGTCATAGGGGCATCCGTCCGCGCATTCATTGCAGTCGTCGCAGGCTTCCGCCAGGCGCACCGTCAGCTCCACAGACAACTGGTGCAGGGCGTCCATTGCCTGGATCAGCTCCATGGCGGTCATCTGCTGTTTCAGAACGACCACCGCGCTGTCCAGAGCGTGGATCTCGGCCATTTCATCGTGTTCAAAGCCGCTGATCTTGAATACCCCGCTGGGGATTGATAAAGTACCGTTGCTCATTTCTTTGTTGAACTTCATCTTCTTCTCCTTATTACATTGAAATTGTAGAATTGGCTGGCTTGGGTGATTCTGTCTTTTCCTGTTCCTGCTGGGCAGTCAGCCCGTCCCGGAAGGCCGTCAGGTCTTCCAGCGTTGGGGTATAGCTCCTTGCTTCAAGGGCAGCCAGCAGCGCGTAGAGCTGGCCCACCTCGATCAGCAGGGTCCGGAGACCGTCCGCGTCCATATCGGTCCCCATCCGGCGAAGCTGCACGGCGAAGGTAACGCGATAGCGGGGCTGGCCGGGGATACTGTTGATCCGCATATCCATTCCGAGGTTGGAGTCCTCCTGCGGACGGATATAGACCAGCCCCGCCACGCTGGGGCGGACCAGCAGGCGGCCCTGGCTCATCTCCTCGATCAGCTGAGCCGCCTGCTGGAGCTTCTCCAGCTCGGTGAGCTGTTCATCCAATTGTTTCACCTCCATTCCAGTCAAACAGCGTCATTTGAGAGGGGACCATCCGGCTCCGCTCCCGCAGGTCATAGTTTGCGATGAGCAGTTCCGGGAACTGCGCCCCGTTGTCGTACCGCTGCTTGATGTTGTTGATGCGGGTGGTTTCCATGAGGCAGATGCCCGGCTGGTCGTACAGTCCGCGGACGAAGGCGTCATCGTTGTAGGAGAGCAGGAACTTGCCCTCGATCCGTATCAGGGCATCCCGCAGGCGGATGTGGTCCGCCTCGGTGAAGCCGTCCTCGCCAATGTTCTGGTAATACCCCTCGGTGGCATGGTAGGGCGGGTCGAGATAGAAGAAGCTCACCGGGCGGTCATACTGGCGGAGCAGCTTTTCAAAATCCTTGTGCTCAATGACCACCTTGGCCAGCCTGCGATGGGCCTGCTCGATGAGCGGGAAGTTGCTCCACATATCGTGGGGCTGGCTGCCGAAGCTGGTCAGGCCGGAGGCGTAGCTGTATCGGATGAGCTGATAAAACCACGCCGCCTTCTGCACATCGCTGGCGGGGCTGTCACGGGCCAGCGCGTCACGCACAAGGTCAAAATCCTCCCGTGCGTTGAGCACATACCGCAGGGCCGCTATCAGCTCCTCCGGTTTCTCCCGGACGCAGCGGTACAGGTTGACCAATAAGCCGTTGAAATCGTTATAAACTTCGAAGTCATTTCCGGGCGGCTTGTGAAAGAGGACCCAGCCTCCGCCGCCGAATACCTCGATGTACCGCTCATAATAGACCGGGAACAGAGTAACGATGAGTTCCCGCAGCGCCTTCTTGCCGCCGATCCAGGACATAAAACTGTTCAGGGCGCGTCACCCCCGTCCAGCGGCAGGCGGGTCTGCGCGGTATCAAACTGTTCCAGGGAACGGTTCAGGCCGCTGATGGCGGCCGCGATACCGCTGATCCGTCGTGTCAGGTGGGCAATGGTCGAGCGAACTTCCTGGTCTGTGGCGGCAAAATAGTACCCATCGCCGCTGCTGGCGATTGGGACGCCTTCCCGCCGCAGGGCATTGACCATGTGGCGCACCTGAATCCCTTTGATGCCGAAGGTCAGTTCCAACTCCCGGCTGGTGGCGGCATTTGAAGCGCCCAGGTGGTATCGCTCCAGATATTCCGCCAGCCGTTCTTTCTGCATAAATGCCTCCTTTCCGGACCTGGTTTTCCGAAAAAGGGCATAAAAAAGAAGGGGGCCGTTTTCCCCTTTCGGAAAACGGCCCCTGTATCTTGATTGGATATGCTTGTTTAGCTTATAGAATCACCCCCAGTTCTCTCAGCATCCGGACACAGTCTTTGGCGCCCTGGCAATAAAGGTGGATATTGTGCCTTTGCTCCATGCGGGAGAGGAAACAGATGTACTCCTGCATTTTCTTTTTTCCCGCAGGCCCCAAAAGTGGATCTTGTTCGATCTCATCCCGGATGTGGGAGAGTTCTGCCTCCTCTTGGCTGAATTCAGGATGGTTTCGCTCCATCTCCTCAAAGATCAGCTCGATGCGCCGGTCAAGCATCTCCCTCCGCAGAGCTTCCTGCTCATTCACTGGTTTCGCCCCCTTTTGGCAAACACTATCACACTCTGCGGAGAATAGCTATACCAATACCCAACAAAATCGAGGCGGCTACATTGACAGAAGAAGGCTGCGGTGCTCAGGCTGGCTGTATTCGTACTGGCGCTCGCCGCCATTCCACGCCGCATAGCCGTGATCCGTGGCGGAGAGACCGTACTGTCTCATTTGGGCCTCCGCATAGGCGGCCCCGTCAAAGGCGTCTGTGAGCAGACCGCTGGGTGGAATCAGACCGTTTCGGATCGCCAGTTCCCGTCCGTATGCGGCCATATCCATGCCCCGTGGAAAGAACGCGTAGTGTTGGAGATTCTGCGAGAGATCCAGGGCCAGATCCAGCCGGTGGCAGTCCTCCAGTTCCAGCACCGTCAGCCACTTGTCCAGCCAGTGGGGTTGCCCCTGGCCCTGCTCCGCCCAGACATAGCCGAAGTCGATGGCGTGGCGGACCAGTTCGCCGGCGGAGTCGTACTGGGAGAGGATATCCGTCAGCTGGGGCAGACAGCAGTCCACCTCCAGCGCGATGCACTCACTGAGGCTCTCCGCCTGCAGCGCGTCCAGCCCCAGCAAGAGTTCATCCGGATGGTTTGAGTCGATGTACTCGCCGGAATCCGGGAAGCCCACCCAGACCCCCTCCATATTGCTCCGACTGGCCAGCCTGATTCGGATGGCATAATCGCCGGTGAATGGCTGGAGGATGGGGTCTTCCTCCGCAAAAGGATCTGCCAGCTTGATGCTTCGCACATAGTGGCCGTTGCAAAAGACCCCGTTCTGCGACTGGTGGTAGGCGGCCCCCAAATGCTCCACATTCAGGAATGGCCGGGCGGCCTCCGAGGGAGGCTCCACATTCTCCATGACAAATTTCCCAAGCGCGGCCTCATCTCTCGAGCCATAGAAGAGGTCATAGCAGTCCAGCTGGGACGCGATCCGCGTCACATGGCCAATCTCCTGGGGCTTCTCCAGCTCCATGGCCCCTTGAAACAGAATTTTTTCTTTCTCTGTCATATTGGCAAAGCGCCGTTCCAGCCAGTCATGCTCCGATTTGGTGAGATAGAAGCCGTCCAGCTTGTCAAAGAGGGCAGCGGTTTGATCTGCCATCGATTACATCATCTCCAATCCTTGTTCTGCCGCCTGTTCTGGATGCAATATGGGAAGGGGCTGACCATCCTTTCTGCGGATCAGGCCATATTCCGTAATGGCTCCCAGCCGGTCATCCAGCAGTTGCTGACCAATCCGGACCGCCTGCGGGGTTTGGAACAGTTCCTCCGGCAAGTCCGGATACTTCTCCCGGAGGGTCATCTCTGCGTAGCCCCAGGTCTGCGCCACCTCGGGGTGAAGTTCGTACTGGCCGGCTTCCTCCATCAACTGGACGGCGCTGGTCAAGTCGGGCTGGCCCACAGCAGTCAGGAGAGCCTTATAGCGGACAAGCTCCGCCTCGCCCCAGGTTCGCTCCCGCTTTGCCAGCCGGCGGGCGAAATCGTTGACCTGCTCCAAGCCGTCGTCCTCCAGCGCGTCATTGATGGCATCCCGCAGGGAGGGGATCAGGCAGTCCACACAGTGGAAGGCGCATTCGTCCACTGAGGCGGCATCTACTTTTTCCACCGCTCTCCATATACTGGCATCCACCGTGGGGAGATCCAGCGTTGCAGTGTTATCATTATCATACTGGGGATCATTGAAAAAGCCTTTGCGGACCTCCAGCACAACCGGAGCGCCGGAGCGGTGGAAGTAGGCAACTTCGCCGGGCCGGTACACATAGATAGGCTTGATTTCTCCACCCAGCTCCGCATAGCCGCGGTCGGTGAACACGCCGCCATGGTCCTCTTGATGCTGTTCCCCCAGCAGCTCCAGCAGCCTTTCCCGAAAGCCGCTGCCCTCATCCGTGGTACCCAGCAGAGCCATGGCCTCATCTGAGAGCATCTCATTTTCGTACAAAAACGTCCCAAGTTCTTCGTGATTGGTAACTCGGGGCGCAAAACAGCAGACATCGGTATTATAGGTCAGGTTGATGAGCCGCTCCAGAGGGATGGGCCCGCTGTACTGCTCCTGTTCCATCTTCAGGAGGGCTTCCATTCCCGGCCGCTGATCCTCGGTCAGCGTGGCCAGACGCTGGGCAAACAGATTCAGGTCATACAGGTTGACATGATCTCCTATCATGCCGCGGCGCAGGGCCTCACAGCGAATACAGGTCAGTTCGTTTTTACAGGATCTGCCGTCCTTGATCCTTGCTTTCTGGAGCGCGTCATTGAATTCCGCCCAGGTTGCCGGCATCTCCATCACCGTGGCCGTTTCATACCCCTTGGGGCTGCCGTTGCTGATCTCCACCTCGAAAATCGGTTTACCCAAGATCCATCCCTCCCATCTTAGGATAATTCTCCTGATATTTGGCTGGATCGGCGCCGGGAACGTCCCATCCCGCAAGGCTTCCGATCTCCATGGCCTGCCGCTGGATGGGGGTAACGCCCAGGTGTTCATTCAACTCATCCGCCAGTTCCACATTCCGTTCCTTGTCCCCGGTGTCCCACTCGGAGGGGTAGTAGCCGGTTTCACCACGCTTGATACAGATGAGCTGGCCAGTGTTCCGCAGCGTGGAGAAACACAGCTCCGGCAGGCCATCCGCAATCTTGGGAGAAAACCGCTCCTGTTCGGTCTGGATGGACCAGCTCTCCGGCTGCCACAGGTGGACATACAGCTCACCGCCGTCCACACGGATTGCCTGCTGCTCCAGGCTCTCGCCAGCGCCGTCAGAGGCTTGACCACCCAGATACTCTTTTAAGGTGGCAAGCTCTGCCGGGGTCAGCTCGCCGGCCACCCGGCACTCTGCCACGCCCCACAGCCGGCCGTCCCTGACCTCAACGGTGAACACCGCTGAGCGGACTTTGTGGTCTACGCTGTCTCTTTCACCGTACCAGTGCATAAGGCCGCTCTCGCTTTCCTCCGGCATCCGATTTTTTACCAAAGCGGACAGAATGTGCCCCTCATAAGCCACGAGGGTGTGGCCATCCCACTCCTCGCCATCCTCCGACAGATCCCCCCACTCGTCCCGGCTATAGAAGTCGGCGGTGAGAGGCATATACAGCTTGAGCGTTTTAGGCTCCGGCGGGTAGACTGAGAAACGGTCTTCTCCCAGCACCAGGACCAGGGTGCGGCCATTATCCCAATTTACATGGAACTGCCCTGCATCATCGATGTAATCCAGTTTCCCAGTACTGCCGGTGGGAAGGGACTGAGAATCATCCCCCATCTCTGTGAGCTGGATACGGGAATTCTTGGGGAACTGTTCCCGCAGGAAGTCCAACCATTCTTTTGGTACAGTCTGCATTACTTTGCCTCCTATACAACATGAGATGAAATCCGTTTAACGATACAGCTTCTTGTTCCTATTTAGATACTTCCCATCATTATCCCAGCCTCTGGGGAGTCTAATTTCTGATGAAGTGCCTCTATCGCGTCAGCAATAACAGGGTCATTCTGAAAGCTGGCCAGTTTCTGGTGATCCTCGAAAAATCGCTGCTCCCCGTCCTGAGCATGAACAATATCCACCGTGACGATCCCATCCTTGGTAACTCCCAGCCGCTTTTCGCCGGCATCGCTATCCTGGTAGATCTGGATGGCCTCCTCCAGTGTCAGGTTCTGCCTGATTTTCTCCTGCGGGGTATTGGTGTCCGTCATGACAAACCAGGCATAGGTGTGGGGAAGGCTGGGATCTGCGGCATCCCGGAGGGCTTGTTTTCCGACCTCAGTCAGCCCATAGTTACAGGTGCGGCGAGGATTTTTCTCACCGGCAAAGTCTAACAGGATATCGTCTACTGCTTTTTTAACCGTCGGATCATCTGTCAGGATCTCACAGCGGAAGCCAGTCGTGTCACGGTAGGGCAATTCCTCCCGGATGCTCTGGAGAAATGCCGGGGGATCTGTGAACTCCTGCTGTTCGCCGTTGGCGTAGGTTGTTCGGCCCACCAGCCTGTTCTGCTGAGCCATCTGCTGCTGGCGCAGATCATAGCAATACAGATACCCTTGATACTCACCAGGGAGGGGCGTACAGCGCAAGCAGAAGCGGTAATTTTCTGTTTCTGTGATATAGCCATAACTTCTGCGGTCTTCCGTGATAGCCCCGCCATGCTGCCAGCAGTAGGCATCCATAGCGCCCAGGTTCTTCAGGAGTCCGGTCTGACGCAGGTTGTCTACCAATCGCTGTAGCACCTCTTTAAACTCCGGGATATTGAACCTGTCCCCGTTATGAGGCCACCAGCTATGCCAGAACTCCCTTCCTCCGTGGCCGAAGTCCATTCGCACATGGCCTATCGTGCCCAGAGCCTCATCTTTCTCAGGTTCCAGTTCGGAATAAAACAGCCCCGCCTCATCGGGAGAGGCGGGGCGCAGTACAAATTCACGGATGTCCTGGGGGCAGGGCAGATCATGCTCCTCGCAAAATTGCTCCAGCGTCAGTTCCTCTCCCAACAGATAAAATGTACCATTGACCCGGCGCGATGTGACGCCCTCGCGCCTCAAAGGGGTAGGAGAGAGCACAGTCCCCGCATGATAGCCGACTTCCTGATCTACCAGGGTGATCCTGGCATTGGGGGCCTTGCGGGTTCCACGCAGGTCGTAGCAGTGCCACCCTTGGGGGATGGTATCCCGCTGAACCAGCCAGTTGGTAAACAGCACGGGCTTTCCAAACAGCTCCGCGTGCTGCATGGAATCAGTCCAGATATCAATGCTCATTCAATTCCTCCCATCCTCACACTGTTTTCCCACTCGCTCTGGTCCCGCAGCGCTTCCTGCATCTGCGAGCAGAGACTGTCCAGTGACGGAGAGGCACAGTTCCAGAATGCGGCGATGTTCCGCATCAGCCGCTCACATTCCGCCACCTGCTCGGCCGCTTCACTGGCGCCCTGTCCCGGAATCATGTCCATGGCATAGCGGTACAGGCCAAGCACTGCGCCATTGATCTGATCCTGTACGGGTGCCCACGGCTGCTCCGATTGTTCCGCCTCCCGCATCCGGCGGTCAAAGGCGGACAGACGATTTTCTCCACTGTTGTCGAGTCCCCAATACCCCTCCAGCCGGTCAATTAGTTCCCGCAGAGCGGATGACTCGGCTTTCCCGGCGTCGCCTGCTTTCTGCCGCAGTTCAGCGGCGTATTCTGTGAGCCCATCAATGCACTGAACAATCAGCTTTTTGTCTCTCTGTGCCTGGGGTTCCATGAGCGTGATCAGTTCATCCAATGTCAGTTTCATTTTTTCTACCTCCCGCGCTGGGCCAAAGCCCCAGCGGATTACCCGCAACATTACCACACTTTTTGCAGAATAGCCACCCTGACTTCGTAAAAATCAGAAAATAAGCACGGCGCCTGATTCGCTGGTTATTCAACGCCAAAACTCCGCCTCAAAGGTGGTCTTTTCTAACCTTTCCTCCAACAGGGGATTTTTTAACCGCTCAAACTATGGCCAGTCAAATTCTTCCCTATAGCAGAGGATCTTTTCGATTCCATACCCCGCGTCCAGGAGTGGCTCAGCCAATCGTTTTATACAGCCTGCCGCAAAAGACGCCGCTTCTTCTCTGTCCACACCTTTACCGCGGAACACATATTCCAGCCATATTCGGTATGTGGGGAGCAGAGTAAACTCCATGTTCTCCTGAATACGCTCCATGAACATATTATCAGACGCCAGAATTGATGTGACGCGCTCCGCCATGGTTGCCTGCAAACCTTCAAACATAGCCCAGCCATAATCCCGTACATTAAATAGGGATTGATGATAATGCCCATTCTGACATCGTAGTCTATCTTGTACTCCACTTTGTTTTCCTCCATCAAAATAAAGAGCGGCCCCGCCTTAATTTTCAGTGCATCTGCAACCCCTCTTGTACTTCAGGAAACGGAGCGCTGAACCTTCGGATGAGACCGAATTCGGTTCTTCGGACGCCGTCCTCCTGCATATAAAAGTTACCCAGCGCCTCGAAATCCGCAAAGCCATCGAGGGTGGAGATCAGTTCCTCGTCTGCCCCGATCCGCTCCAGCACCTGCTTGCCATATTCCTCCGGATCGTCCGGTACACGCTCATAGTCGTCCAGTTCGATGGAGAGTTTCAAAGCCTCCTGGAGCGTTGCCGGCTGTTCCACATCAAGGACGGAGAGGTACTTCAGCAATGCGCCGTCCTCCTGATCCATCTGCCGGATATTTTCCGCCAGCTCATCCAATTGCTCCAACCTCATATCCGTCCCGTGCAGAGGAAGATGTTCCCCCAAATAGGGGCGCAGGGCCTCCACCTGAACGAGTTTCACCATATTGAGGCTGTCTATTCCAAGAAACTGTCTGGCGCTCTCCAGTTGCTCGAAGGTTGCCGGCAGCATAATCTGCACGATTTCATTCTTCGCACCTTTGGAGCAGATGTTTTTCAGCCGTACTCGGAAAACAGCGTCCAATGGCTCATTACCCAAAAGCTCCAGCGCCTTTTTCTGGACATAGCTGCCGTTGGCGTATACCCCGTCGTGCTTTTCCCGGTATTCAGCCCCCACACGGGCGTAATTGATATAGGGCTTGAAGCGATCCGGAAATGGTGTGATCCCTTTGTCCACAAGGTAGGCGCCCAATTCTGAATCAGAGGTTATATTACCGATGAGCATATATTCATCCAGTCTGTTCGCCACAGCAAGGGCCTCATCCAAGTTCTCGGCGTGTTCCGCATCCAATGCCCCGGAAAAGATGGCGGCTTTTTCTGGAGAGAGGGCATCTGTGCGTTCCGCCAGTTGCTGGAGCTTTTGAAACTGCTCTGAATCTTCCACATCCACATCGTACAGATAGCGGTAAAGACCCGGCACATTGCCTCTCACATCCAGGATAGCGGTGGTTGTGGTATCGAGGCTAATCCCGTCCAGGATTACAAAAGCCTCTCCAATCTCAGCGGGACTGGCAGGCAGTCGCAGATGGACGCGCTCATGTTCGTTGCCTCGGCTTAGTGTCAACAAAATCATTCTATATCCCTCCCATGGTGAGGCCTGTTTGGTGTATGGCTTCAGCTTCCATTAGGTCTTGCAAAGGCGTTTCTCCGTGATAGGACACATAGCCATAATCGTTGAACCAACCGCCTTCCTCCCGAATACGTTGCTCCCCATAGCCTTTGTAGTCATAGAACCCATCCAGGTTGTCATCATACTCGAAGCGGCCAGACTCCTGGATCATGTACTTCCCGTATTCCTCCGGGGTATGGACGCCTGGAATGAAGCTGAACAGATCCAGGTTTTTGGCCAACTGACAGATCTGTGCGGCGTTCTTTGGATCTGCAAACACGATTACAGCCTCCAGCTTGTTCTGCCCTTTCTCATCCAGTTTCGCAATGGCGCTGCTCATGGCGTTGAGGGCGGTCAGGTTGTCTTGTTTCTCGTCCAGGAGTTCACCGACCTCCTTTTGCAGAAAAAACGCATCTATTGTATATTGTGCTGTGCCTGCATCCCGCACACCTGCCCGCAGCAGGGTGCGCCGAATCTGCTGCTCCGACGCGGGGAGCCAAAGCAGTTCCGGTTTTTGGCCTTCTGCCGGCATGATCTTCAATCCAAGGTTGCTGTTATCATAGAGATATTCCGGAAACTGCCGTCCGTTGTAGAGCTGCTCCAGCCTCATGCCGTTATCATAGACAACGCCATAGGGGGTGACGGTCCCGGCTCCGCTGTCAATGAGCAGGAGCGCCGTTTCAACCCCGTCCAGATTCTCCAGCTCCTCCATACTGGCACTGCCACCATTCAGATTCATATAGTGTTCTTGCCCGATTTCCTTAAGGTCAGAAAAATCTGTGATGACCGTGGCCCGCTGGCAGCAAAAGGTCAGATTGATGAAATCTTTTATTTGTGTGATTCCCAACTTGTGGGCCATCCCCTGGAACTGGGCGGCCTCACCGTCATCAAAACTGTCCAACCGCTTGGCCAGGTAGTCCAGCTCGTCCAAGGTAACGGATTTGCCGGTCAGCTCATTCAGGACAGTATAAAAACTGTCCAGCTCATCCACTTGGCAGTCCTGACGGAGCGTGTCGCCGATTCCCAATGGCTCCAGCAGTTCTATCGTGTGGTCGTATTCCTCCCTGGGAATGGGGAATGGAATCGTAATCTGCCCATATTCCGGGTGCTGGGCGCTGCTCAGCACCGCTTGGATTACATAGCCCATTCTGAGCCTCCTTACCCGCATCCATGACTGCCTTTCCGTGCCGGGCGATCAGGGTTGCGTAAATGATATTGAGAAAATCCATGTCACTCACCAGGTTTCGGTGCGCCAGATCTTCCACCTCCATGGGCGGCTTCAGGTCGTACAGCCGTCTGGCGGAATAAAAGACGGGGTAATCTTGTGCCGTGAACCCGTGGAGCGCAATGCGGTTGAAATCAATAAAATCGTGTGAAAGAGCGGAGAGCGCCGGCTGCCAGAGCCGCTCCTTTGAGGCGAGGAGGTAGAGCGCCGCCAGATAGCCAGGAGGCGTGCCATCCCACGCCCTGTCCGCAAAGCGGCTTTTCAGCTGGACGAATACTGTGCGCAGGATTACCTGATCCGGCCCATCCCAATGCTCCACGGCCTGAATTCTCTTGCGCAGGCCGGCATGAGGGATGTGTCCGAAACATTCCAGGATCAAATCACGATACCCAATTGCGCCGGACTTCAACCGCTCCGCGATATAGGGGCAGATGGGGATCTGACAGGACCGGCGGCGGTAGTGCAGGCAGTACCGGCAAGCCACATCCTCCGGCTTGTAGCGGAAGCGGCTGAGGATCATCGTCCCACCGCCGCGCCTCTGAAAGCCGGGGACGCTCATCATCATGCGCTCCAGTCCGGCCCGTGGGGTATCTTGGGCGAAATATTTTGTCATGGTACACTCCTTTTTTGAGCACAAAAAAGCGGGGGCCGCTTATGCTGCACAATGTGCAGACGCGGCCCCCGCTCTCTTTGATGTCACATATCCATTTGTGGTTCCTGCTCCTGTCCCTGTTCCAGTCGGTCCGTCAGGTCTGGGACGGTGTATTCGATCTTTGTCCTTGCGGTCTGCAGAGCTTTCAGCTGGACATCTTCTAACTCCGGACCTTCATCCAACAGATAGTCTGTGCCCCGATAGAGTTCGGTTAACTCCTCCGGTGAGAAGAGCTGGGCCTTGGAGATCAGCCCGGAACGGACGGCGAAGTCCTGCTTTGCGCTTTGGAAATCTCCCATATAATTATGGCCATAGAGGAGGGCTGTCCTGTCGTAATTCCAGATCCATGTGTTGAACTGATAGCCCCATTCCTTCGGCAGTTCTATGCCGGCCAGCACCGCTCCACCAAAATCCGCAAGCAGATGGAACTCATCTTTTAAGCTGCTGGCGCGAAGCAGGGGGGCGTTCTGAACTGCTTCTACATACTCATATACCTCATCCGCCATCCCTGCCACCCTGTGATACAATTCACTGGCCTTCTGGTTTTGACTCCCGGCCGGCAAAAGGAAGGCATCATGCCCTGGAGAAACAAAGAGGACAGGCCGGCCATGGAGAAAAACCTCCAGCCGCTTGTCCTCCACATTGGATGATTCAATTCCGCCTTCTCTCAGGCGCCGGGACAGTTCTTCAAAAAACTTGTTTTCCATAGAATCTCCTTTTCCACATTTTATTGCCATCGTGTAAAAGAAAAACCAAGACCCTGTGATCAGGATCTTGGCTGAGGAAATGTGGCGTTTGATATGCGGGTTCGACTCTCCGCTGAATGGAGGGCCGCCGGTCAAATATCGGAAAAATTGGGCCCGTAGATTTACGAATCTACGGGCCCTGGAAGCCTTGAAAACACTGAGGTTGTTCCCTCAATATCTTTTTTAGCCTCCTCTTTTGGTCGAGGCGACAGGATTTGAACCTGCGGCCTCTGCGTCCCGAACGCAGCGCTCTACCAAACTGAGCCACGCCTCGACGAAGAACGATTTTTATTATACCATAGAAAAGAACAATGTCAAGTCTTTTTTTCGTCCGTTTCTGCTTTTTTCGTTCGAAACAGGGCGATCAGAATCAAAATGCAAAGCGAAAACTGCACCGCGGCCAAAACCGTCCAGATCCCGTTTACACAAAACGCGGGCGGCAGGATCAGCAGAAACAGCGGCGTGAAAAGGAGCGGATCCGCATAGACAAAGAACGTGGACAGCCTTGTGTTATCCACCGCATAGAAGTAAGAGATGGCATTGCGCACAATCCCGGCAAAAGGATAGGCAAGGGCGGTCAGGATCAAGCCCGTGCGCGCCATGTCGCCGGCATCCTTTGAGACGCCGAACAGCTCCGTAAAAAAGCCGGTGGTCGGGAGGGAAATCAGCAGAAAAGCGCATCCCAGAATCAGCGCAAGGCGAAACATCCGACGCCGCACTCGTTCCATTTCCTCAAACCGTGCCGCCCCGTAGAGAAAGCTGACGATCGGCTGAGCACCGTCTCCGATTCCTTGCAAAAGGCACAGAAACGTCGTCGAAATATAGGAGAGTACGGAGTATGCGGCCACCGCCGTGTCTCCGCCGTAACGGATGCACTGCCAGTTAGCGAAAATGATGACGATTGATGGCGCGATTGCTACGCCGAACGGAGAAAGGCCGATTTTCAGTGTATGCAGCATCAGTCGGACGTCCGGACGGAAGTCTGAAAGCCGAATGGGAAGATGGCGATCTGTACACAGTGCAATTAGGCTGAACAGCGCCACGACGCCCTGTGCCGCAACTGTCGCAGCCCCTGCGCCTGAAATTCCCCAGCCGCATACCATAACGAAAAGGGCGTCCAGCGCGATGTTGGCAGCCAGGCCGGAAACCATGATGAACATCGCCAGCACAGCGCGGCGGCTGTTTTTTAAAAGGGGAGTGAGCCCGCAGCCGAACACCTGAAAAAAAGTGCCGAATAAAACCATTCGGATATAGGACTCCGCGGCGGCGAGAAGCTCCCCCTGTGCGCCGAACGCCCGCAGGACAGCCGGGTATCCCAGAAAAAATCCGCCCATCAGCAGCGCGGAAAAGACGGCGAGTGTCAGAATGGTACACCCCCGCACAGACGCGGCTTTTTTCGGATCGCCTCCGCCGCTGTACAACGACATTAAAACCGATCCGCCGACGCCCACGCCAATGCCGGAGGCCTGCAAAAGCGCCGCAATCGGCCAGGCAAGGTTGATTGCACCCAGACCAATGTCACCCGTTGCCTGACCGACAAAAAAGCCGTCTACGATCGCATAAAATCCGCTTAGCAACATGGTGAGCATGGAGGGCAGCACATAATACCAGAAACGTGTTTCATTCGGTTCCTGTCTCATAAGCGGTGTCCTTTCCTTTTGTGTCAGATAATATACAAGATCGTCCGCAACGGGACGATCCCTATTCTATCATAGCCGTCAATTTTTCGTCAAGACGTGAGACGATTTGCAAGGCCGAAGGCATCCCGCGGCTGGAAACCGACACCTGCCTTGCACGGAACCATCGCATGTGATAGAATAAGGGCAGAAATCTGCCGGAAAGAAGAATCCGATATGAATAATAGAAACTATCAAAAGGAGCTTGCCGCACTTCTTGCAAAAATCCCGCAGGATAAGCCGCCGCGGCTTTTGCTGCACGCCTGCTGCGCGCCGTGCTCAAGCTATGTGCTCGAATATCTCTCACAGTATTTCGATATCACGCTTTTGTTTTACAATCCCAACATCTCGCCCCGGACAGAGTATGAAAAGCGATATGCGGAGCTTCAGCGTCTGGTATGGGAGCAGCCGCACCGGCTTCCCGTCTCCGTCATGACGTGTGATTACGAGCCGGAAGCGTTTTTTTCCGCTGTGCGCGGTATGGAGTCGCTTCCCGAGGGCGCTGCGCGCTGTACGGTGTGCTATCGGTTGCGGCTAAAAGCGGCGGCTAAGGCCGCCAAAGAGGGCGGCTTCGACTATTTCACCACCACGCTTTCGATCAGCCCGTTAAAAGATGCGGAAAAACTGAACGCCATCGGCGCGGAGCTTTCAGAAGAGTATGGCGTGCCGTATCTTTTTTCGGATTTCAAGAAAAAAGAGGGCTATAAACG
>PPYE01311633.1_pt1 | contig 16555 bp, 16 predicted proteins | sample 1559881 | NCBI WGS metagenome assembly PPYE01 (sample SAMN08240022, study PRJNA423297) | Human gut metagenome, whole genome shotgun sequencing project. | reverse complement strand
GCAGCAGACGCTGCCGCGCGAAAGCTGGTATCAGCAGGATTTTTTTGCCTCGCAGCCCTGGCAGCGTTTCGGCCTGAAAACCGATGAGGCTCTGCGTCCCCAGCGTCAGGGGCGGACGCTGGAGAATCTGTTCGCCGTCGGTTCGATCCTCGGCGGTTTTGATGCCATCGCGCTGGGATGCGGCGGCGGCGTGTGCGCAGTGACCGCGCTTCACGCCGCAGGGCTAATTGGCGAGCTTGCCGGAGGTGAGTCATGAACGACACGCGCTTTGAACACTGTATTAAATGCACCGTTTGCACCACCGCCTGCCCGGTCAGCCGGGTTAATCCGCGCTACCCGGGGCCAAAACAGGCCGGGCCGGACGGCGAGCGCCTGCGCCTGAAAGACGGCGCGCTCTACGACGAGGCGTTAAAATACTGCATTAACTGTAAACGCTGTGAAGTCGCCTGCCCTTCAGACGTCAAAATCGGCGATATTATCCAGCGGGCGCGCATGGAATACGGCCGGCAAAAGCCCACGCTGCGCGATACCATCCTCAGCCACACCGATCTGATGGGCACCCTCTCCACGCCGTTTGCTCCGCTGGTAAACGCCGCCACCGGGCTGATGCCGGTACGTCGGGTACTGGATGCCGCGCTCAAAATCGATCACCGCCGCTCGCTGCCCAAATATGGCTTCGGCACCTTTCGCCGCGCGTATCGACAGCTGGCTGGCCAACAGGCGCAGTACGCCGAGCAGGTGGCCTTCTTTCACGGCTGCTATGTGAACTACAACAATCCGCAGTTGGGTAAAGATCTTATCCGGGTGCTCAACGCCATGGGCATCGGCGTGCAGCTATTGCATAAAGAAAAATGCTGCGGCGTGCCGCTCATTGCCAACGGTTTTTTTGCGAAGGCGCGTAAACAGGCACAGAGCAACGTTACCGCGATGCGGGAAAATAACCTGCCAGTGGTGGCGACGTCCTCGACCTGCACTTTTACGCTGCGCGATGAATATCCGCACATCCTTGATATCGATAATCACGATGTGCGCGACCGGGTTGAACTGGCGACCCGCTGGATCTGGCGTCAGCTGGACGCCGGACGGAAGCTGACGCTGAAATCGCTGCCGCTGAAGGTGATCTATCACACGCCCTGCCATATGGAGAAGATGGGCTGGTCGCTGTATACCCTTGAGCTATTGCGGCTGATCCCCGGCTTGCAGCTGGAGGTGCTCGACTCGCAATGCTGCGGTATTGCCGGCACCTTCGGCTTCAAGTCGGAGAATTACGACTCATCGCAGGCAATTGGCGCGCCGCTGTTCCGACAAATTGAGGAGAGCGGCGCGGACCTGGTAGTGACCGACTGTGAAACCTGTAAATGGCAGATAGAGATGTCCACCAGTAAACGCTGCGAGCATCCCATCACTCTGCTGGCGCAGGCGCTGGCCTGACGCCAGCGCCAACGCCTGGGGGCTAGTAGCTCCCCTTGCCCTCCGCCTGTTCGGCTACCGGCCTGAACATCGCCAGTCGTTTATCCAGCGCGCTGGTATAGAGGTTGGTATCGACGCCAACGGCAACGAAATTCGCCCCCCACGCCAGCGCTTTGTGCGCCATCTCCGGATCGACGGCCAGGAATCCGGCCGCCTTTCCCGCCGCGCGTATGCGGCGGATGCTCTGTTCAATAACACGCTGCACTTCAGGATGACCGGCGTTATCCGGGTAGCCCAGCGAGGCCGACAGGTCCGCCGGGCCGATAAAGACGCCGTCAATCCCCTCGACTTCAAGGATCGCATCCAGATTATCGAGGGCGGTTTTGCTCTCAACCTGAATCAGCAGGCACAGCTCATCGTTGGCCTGCGCCATATAGTTCTCTACCCTTCCCCAGCGCGCGGCGCGAGCTACCCCGGCACCGACGCCGCGGGTCCCCAGCGGCGGATAGCGCGTCGCCGAGACAATGTCCCGCGCCTGTTCTGCGGTATCGACCATGGGGATCAGCAGCGTTCTGGCGCCAATATCCAGCACCTGTTTAATCAGGCTACGATTGCCCTCTACCGGACGAATCACCGGCTGGCTGGCGTAGGGCGCAATGGCCTGTAGCTGATGATAAAGATCCTGAATGGTATTCGGCGCATGTTCACCGTCAATCAGCAGCCAGTCGTAACCCGAGGTGGCGGCAATCTCAGCCATATAAGAGGAGGTCGAGCTCAGCCACAGGCCAATTTGTGCTTCCCCTTGCAATAACCCCGCTTTAAATGGGTTCGATAAAATTGCGTTCATAGTTCTCCCTTAAATTAATGCTGTACGCTGCCGGCCTGCGGTACCGTGCGGCTCACGCGCAGTGAAAAGATAATAACAACCCCGACAACCGCCACGCAGGCGAGCGTCAATAATCCGGCAGAATTATTGCCGAACATCGTTTCAGCCTGGACGCGTATAATCGGCGCTAAAAATCCGCCGATCGCGCCAAACAGGTTGACGAAACCAATGCCTGCGGCCAGCGCCGTGCCGGATAACAGCTGCGTCGGCATAGTCCAGAAGACCGGCTGTACGGCAATGACGCCGACGGCGGCAACGCACAGCGCGATGATGGCCAGTACCGGCGACACCAGCCCGGAGACCGCAATGCCAATTGCCGCCGCCAGCAGGGTTAATGCCGCAATATTACGCCGCTCGCCGGTGCGGTCGGAGTAGCGAGGAATCAGCCAGGTACCGAACAGCGCTGCCACCCACGGGATCGCGGTCACCACCGATGCCACAAACCCCACTTTAGTGCCGAGCAGCGCCGCAACCTGGGTCGGCAGGAAGAAGATCAGGCCGTAAACCGCCACCTGAATGGTGAGATAGATAATCGCCAGCTGCCAGACGCGGCCGTTGCGCAGCGCATCGGACAAACGCGAAGTAATCTTTTTCTGCTCTTCGCTGGCCAGCTCGCTGATGAGCGCCTGCTTTTCGGCAGCGGTCAGGAAGCGGGCGTTTTGCGGCGTGTCGTCAAGCCAGAAGAAAGTGAAGAAACCCGCGCCGACCGCCAGTAAGCCTTCAATAATAAACATCCAGAACCAACCGGGATGCCCCATAAAACCGTGCATTTCCAGCAGCGCGCCGGAGAGCGGCGACCCGAGGGTGAGCGCCAGCGGCGCGCCCATATAAAATAATCCCATAATGCTGGCGCGGTTCTGCTGCGGAAACCACTGTGAGGTCAGGTAGATCATGCCCGGAAAGAAACCCGCTTCGGCGGCGCCAAGCAGGGTGCGTACCAGCAGAAATTTCGCTTCCGTATCCGCCCACGCCATCGCCGCTGAAAGAATGCCCCACAGCAAGGTGGTGCAGCCAATCCATTTTCTCGCGCCGAATTTGCGCATCAGCAGGTTGGCAGGTACCCCAAGAAAGGCGTACACCACAAAGAAAATCCCCGCCCCCAGCGCGTAAGCTTCATTGCTGAGGCCGGTATCCAGCTGATAGGTCTCTTTCGCAAAGCCGATATTCGAACGGTCAAGAAACGCCAGCACGTACAGCGCCAGCATAAAGGGGATCAAACGGGCGCGGTTTTTCTTCACCACGCTCTCAAGCAAGGTGTTGCTCATCGTAATATCCTCAACAATAGGCCGCACATCAGCGCTGTGCGGCACGACGGGATCAGTGGCTATAAGGACGTTTCAGGTTGCAGTCGCGGTTCAGCTCGACGCCAAAACCCGGTTTATCCAGAACGGTTTTATGAATGCGCCCGTTCACCGGTACCGGCTCATCAACCAGAATCGGGTCAAACTGCGGACGCATCGTTGAGCAGTCCGGGCTGGTCATCAGGAATTCGCTGAACGGCGTGTTGGTAAAGGTAATGACCGCATGATGCGAATAGACCGACGAGCCGTGCGGTACCACCAGCTGGCCGCGCGATTTGGCGATCGCCGCAATCTCCACCAGCGTGGTCAGACCGCCGCACCAGCCTACGTCAGGCTGCATAATATCGATGCCGGTTTCCGACAGCGTGCGGAAGGATTGCAGCGTGCCGTGGTGCTCGCCGCTGGTGACCATCATTCCGGCCGGGGCATTGCGTTTCAGCTCGCGATAGCCTTCATACTGCTGCGGCGGCAGGCACTCTTCGATCCACTTAAGGTTATAGGGCGCGCAGGCGTGGGCCAGTTTAGTGGCGTAGTTAACGTCCTGGCTCATCCAGCAGTCCAGCATTAGCCAGAAGTCCGGGCCGCATTTTTCGCGCATATCGGCCACCATGGCGGCATCTTTGCGGATCCCCGCATCGCCATCGTGCGGGCCCCAGTGGGTCGGCATCTTGCCGCCAATAAAGCCCATCTCTTTCGCCAGGTCCGGACGGGCCCCGGTAGCGTAGAACTGAATTTCATCGCGTACCGCGCCGCCCAACAGTTTGTATACCGGTAATCCCACCACTTTGCCGAACAGATCCCACAGCGCCAGGTCGATACAGGAGATGGTATTCATCACCAGGCCGCCGGAGCCGGAGTAGTACATGGTGGCGTTGAGCATCTGGTCATGGATCAGTTTGATATCGCTGACGCACTTCCCTTCGATAAAGCGGTTCAGGTGCTTTTCCACAATAAAACAGCCCATCTCGCCGGCGGTTGATACCGCAAAGCCGGTCTGGCCGTTTTCGGCTTCGACTTCAACAATCAGCGTGCCGAGAACGTTGATGCCAAACGACTGGCGGGACTGTTCATACTGTTTATATTTGCTCATCGGCGTGGCGATATGATCGTCAATCCAGTGGTTTGCTCCCTGGTCATGATAGTCGCCGCCGCCAGCGCCTTTCTCTGCGGTAGCGCCGCCGATAAACCAGGCGCGGACGTGTTTAATTTTCGGTAGGGTCATGATCTTCTCCTTATTATGAGGCTTGTTGTTCGAAGGGGCTTTTCCACCCCAGCAGACGAGAAATGTCCTTGGCGCAGGCAATCGCCCTGCCAGCGAGATAATCGCGATTGTCTTCATTGATTTGCAGACGAGTACCCACCACGGAGATGGCGGCGGTCAGCTCGTTATTGGCATTAAAAACCGGCGCCGCCACGCAGCGAACGTCGGGATAATCTTCGCCGTTATCGAAGCTCCAGCCGCGGGCGCGAATACGCCCCAGTTCATCGCGAAGCAGCTGGGCGCTGGTGATGGTGGTTGGCGTTGCCCTCTCCCACTGCAGCTCGCTGATAATTGACTCCTGAACCCGCTCGGGCTGCCAGGCAAGCAGGCATTTACCGATACCGGAGCGGTACAGCGACAGGCTTTTACCTTCGTGGGAACGCACGCTGATGGTGGCCGGGGATTCAATCTTCAGAATGTAGTAGGCGTTACCGCCATCGATAATGCCCAGATGGCAGAGCAGTCCGCACTGATCCATTAGCTGCGTCAGGCGCGGACGCGCCAGTTCGCGCAGATCCATTTTGCTCAGCGCGTGACCGGCCAGCTCAACCAGTTTGGTCCACAGACAGTAGTTGTCCTGATTATCCATGCTGAGGAAGCGCTGTTTTCTCAGTTCTCCCAGCAGCAGGTAAGCGGTGCTTTTCGGAATACCCAGTTCGTCAATAATGGTCGCCGCGCTGCACGGACCAATGCGGGCGATCAAATTGAGAATATCGATGGCGCGGGTTAGCGCCGGGACTTTGCTTGATTCCAACATACTGGACTCCAATCCTGAATACTGGAATCAGTGTTGCGGTTGTCGGGTCTGTAAATTGTGAGCGACTTCAAATGACGACGCTATTCCAGCAGGGTGGACGTTCAAGGGGACAGAAATGCGAGATAGTGCACAGAATTTTTAAAAGCAAGTACAGCAGGTTGGACTGATTGCGCGTCGGGTAGGGCTCCCGACGCGGTGTTTTATCTAAACGGCGAGATAGTCAACGACGTTAATCCAGCCGTGTTCACCGGCCACGGGCTGGCCATTCAGCCAGCGGCGCAGCATGTTGAGAGCCATCATCGCGCAGACCTCCTGACGCACCTGCACGCTGTGGCGGTTGGTCGCGAACTTCACCCGCAGCGCGTGGGTGCCGTCCGGCGTGGAAAGCGCAAAGTTCAGGTGATCGCTCTCCTGACCACTCACCGCCAGCGCCAGACCGGCAAAGTGTTTTTCGCGCCGTTCCGCCGCCCAGCGCGCAGACTGCGCCAGGGTCTCCTCCTGCGCCGGAATGACTTCGCTGGCCAACAGCGGGGCATTGACCCGTGAAAGCTGTAGCGCCAGCAGACCGCCGGTGAACTGCTCGCTTAGCGTCAGGCTTAGCTGGCGCTCCTGCAGACGACGGGCGATCTGCGCCGGCAGGCCTTCGGTGCCTTCGAAAACGATGCTCTCTCCGGCCACTTTTTGCACTTCCGGCCACAGCGCCAGCATCGCCTCGCGCTGTTCGGCAGGCCCGGTCAGCTTCAGTTCGATAATCGGCATTGAGGAGCGATAGCCCATCACCACGCCCGGCGGCAGTTGTAAATGCTCGAGGCTCTGCGCCAGCTCGCTTTCGGAACGACCGAAGGTGGTCAGACGCAGACACAGCGGCGCGGCGGGCAGCGGAAAACGTTCGCGCAGGCGCGGTAAGATTTCCTGCTCGACCATTATCTTAAATTCAGACGGCACGCCGGGAGTGAAAAACATCAGGCAGCGGTTTAGCTGCACGGCAAAACCGCAGGCGGTTCCGACCGGATTGTTGATCATCTCGGCGCTTTGCGGAATTTCCGCCTGTTTACGGTTGCTGGCGGCCATAGGCCTTCCGCGCTCGGCAAAGAAGCGGGTCATGGTTTCCAGCCACGCTTCATGCAGAATCAGCCCTTCACCTTTGGCGGTCGCTGCGGCAAGCGCACTTAGATCATCGCTGGTCGGGCCCAGACCGCCGTTGACGATCAGCACGTCGGCATGCTCGCTGCGCTCACGTAAAATCGCCACCAGGGAGTCAAGATCGTCACCCACGGTATGGCGACGCTTTAAAGGTAATCCTTGATTAAAAAAGAAATCCGCCAGCCACGCGGCATTGGTATCGATGATTTGCCCATGCAACACTTCATCGCCGGTGGACAGCATTTCCACGTTTAACATTGTCAACTCCAGCCTGATAAGTAGAAATACTATATCGCAAAGCGGCTGGCGAAAAAGCCTGAAAATCAGGCGCGGCGGAATACCGCGCCGAAGGGGTTAGAAGCTGGCGTTAACGCCGACGTACGGGCCGTCCGCGACCGCGTTATCGCGGTTGCCGTCTTTACCCGCCAGGTTAAGGTAGCGATAACCGGCTTCAATGCTCAGAGGACGCATAATGGTAAAGCGCGCGCCGGCATTAGCTTCCTGATAACTGTCGATACCGCTGGAGAGCGAATCAGGAGAATAATAATATTCGCCGAACAGGCGGAAGCTGTCGCCGATCTTCCACTGCAGGCCGCCGCCAACCGCCGCTGCGTAGCCCTCATCGCCGTTATTCGGATTGGTATAAACCCCTTTACCGCCAACGGTGGCAAGGAATGGACCTAAAGGGATGTTCAGCCCCAGTCCCAGGCCTGCCGCATCGCCGTCGTCATCGTTATGCAGCCAGTTGCCGGTTACCGCCAGGCCGGTAGATTCCGTGCCAAATCCGACGCCAAGGTTCGTGTAGTGCTCGCCGGCCTGTCCGCTGAAACTGATCGCATGCGCCGCCGTTGAGACGAACATCATGCCAGCGAGGGCCGCAAATATACTTTTTTTCATTTTTACTCTATCCAACAAACAAGAATTAAAAAGTCCCAAAAAACCGCGAAATTGTACTGCCGAACGTTAAGGAATCAATGCGATAAGACGAGCTTTACCATTGTGATTGTAACCAGTTGCTACCGGAGCCAGGCCAACGGACGCGGGTATCAAATCGATAGCCAGAGCCAGATTGTCCGTGTTGGATATTTATTCTACAAATAGCGCTCAGCTTATTCTGCCCTTGCGGGAAATGAATAAGTTACATAAAACTTTGTCAGGAGATAAAGATGAGCAAAAAAGGATTAACCACCGGCTCCGGCGCGCCGGTTGTCGATAATAACAATGTCATCACCGCAGGTCCTCGCGGCCCGATGCTGCTGCAGGATGTCTGGTTTCTGGAAAAACTGGCCCACTTCGACCGGGAGGTTATCCCGGAACGCCGAATGCACGCAAAAGGCTCCGGCGCTTACGGTAAATTAACGGTCACTCACGATATCAGCCGCTACACGCGCGCAAAAATGTTCGCCGAGGTCGGTAAAACCACCGATCTGTTCCTGCGCTTTTCCACCGTTGCCGGAGAACGCGGCGCCGCAGACGCCGAGCGCGACATCCGCGGCTTCGCTATCAAGTTTTATACCGAAGAGGGCAACTGGGATCTGGTAGGCAATAATACCCCTGTTTTTTATCTTCGCGACCCGCTGAAATTCCCGGACCTGAACCACGTAGTGAAGCGCGATCCGCGCACCAACCTGCGCAACCCTACCTGGAAGTGGGATTTTTTCTCCCTGCTGCCCGAAACGCTGCATCAGTTGACTATCGACTTCAGCGACCGCGGCATCCCGCGCTCTTATCGCCATATGCACGGCTTCGGCAGCCACGCGTTCAGCTTTATAAATGCCGACAATCAACGTTTTTGGGTGAAATTCCACTTTAAATCCCAGCAGGGGATCGCCAACCTGATGGATGATGAAGCAAAACGTCTGGTGGCCGAGGACCGCGAGAGTTCGCAGCGCGATCTCTATGAGTCGATTGAAAGAGGCGATTTTCCGCGCTGGACCTTTTACGTGCAGATCATGCCGGAAGCAGAAGCCAGCCGGGTCCCTTACCATCCTTTCGATCTGACCAAAGTATGGCCGCATAGTGATTATCCGCTGATAGAAGTGGGGGTACTTGAGCTCAACTGCAACCCGGACAACTATTTCGCCGAGGTTGAGCAGGTTGCGATGAATCCGGCTAACGTGGTGCCTGGCGTCAGCTTCTCTCCGGATCGCATGCTGCAGGGTCGTTTATTCTCCTACGGCGACACCCAGCGCTACCGCCTGGGCGTTAACCATCATCAGATTCCGGTCAATGCGCCGCGCTGCCCGTTCCATAACTACCATCGCGATGGCGCGATGCGCGTCGACGGCAATAGCGGCAACGGCGTCACCTATGAGCCAAACAGCTTCGGCCTCTATCAGGAGCAGCCGGACTTTAGCGAACCGCCTTTAAATCTTGAAGGCGCGGCGGCTCACTGGAATCATCGGGAAGATAACGACTATTTTAGCCAACCGCGCGCGCTGTTCGGGCTATTAAGCGAAGACGAGCATCAGCGTATGTTCCATCGAATCGCCAGCGATATGCGGGATATCCCTGAATTTATCCAGCAGCGACAAATTGGCCTGTTTAGTCAAGTCCATCCCGACTACGGCGCGGGCGTGGCCGCGGCGCTGAAAGTCTTACAGAAAACCCTGTAAACACAAACGGCAGCCCAAGTGCGGCTGCCGTTTGACGAAAACGTTTTAGGGGTTAGTGCTGAAGCTTAGTCACGTCTATTAGTGGAAAGTTCTGGCTATAGAGCCGCTCGGCCACCTCTGGTAGAGAAAAACCGTCCAGCCAGCGCGTTGAGTGCGGGTAGGGACTGATTCTGCCGTGATAAAACAGCAGAGGAATAACCAGCGGCAGCTAATGATGGCCCCAACCCATTAACCTGCGCTCACCCTACCACCGCTCGCGCTCAACGCGTATTTTCGCTTGCGGTTTGCCGAGGCAGCTCGCAAACTGGACCATCCCGTGATATATCCCTGCCATCATTAAGGAGAAGTTATGCGTCAAAGGACTATTGTCTGCCCGCTCATTCAACATGAGGGTCACTATCTGTTGTGCAAAATGGCCGACGATCGCGGGGTATTTCCCGGGCAGTGGGCGCTCTCCGGCGGCGGCGTCGAGCCTGGCGAACGCATCGAAGCGGCGCTGCGGCGGGAAATTCGCGAAGAGCTGGGCGAAAAACTGCAGCTAACCCACATCACACCGTGGACCTTTAGCGATGACGTACGGGTTAAAACCTACGCCGATGGCCGTCAGGAAGAAATATATATGATTTATCTTATCTTCGACTGCGTCAGCGCCAATCGCGAAGTAACCATCAACGAGGAGTTTCAGGACTACGCCTGGGTAAAAGCGGAAGATCTTCCCCACTATGATTTGAACGAGGCGACCCGGAAGACGCTCACCCTGAAAGGCCTACTCTGAACCCACAGTCAAAAAGCGCAGCCTGACCTTCAGCCCGCCCAGCGTTTCGCTACGCAGCAGCTGCGGATGGCTGCGATGCAGGCGTGCAATATCGCTGACCAGCGCCAGTCCGAGCCCGGCGCCGGGATTATCACCAACGTTTTCCAGACGGTGGAACGGCATGAGCGCCTGCTGGATCTGCGCATCATCGATTCCCGGCCCGCTGTCTTCAACATCCAGCAGCACCGCCTCCCCTTCACGATGCAGGCTGACCGTGACGATACCGCCCTGCGGCGTATAGCGGATCGCGTTATCCAACAGATTTGCGCACAGCTCGCTCAACAGCACGCCATCGCCGGCGATAGTCACCGTTGAGGGTTCCCCCTCATAGCCGAGATCGATAGCTTTGCTCCGCGCCTGCTGAAGACGGGAAAAGCAGCTGTTGTGGACGATCTCATACAGATCCACCGGCGGAAACGCGTGTTCTCCCTGCTCTTTACGTTTGATGGTAGCCAGCTGTAGCAGGCGTTCGGTAAGCAGAATCGTACTGTCCAGCGTGCCGCTCATCGCCTCCAGACTCTCTCGCCACAGCCGGGGATCGCCGCTCGCCAGCGCCACCGAAGCCTGGGTTTTCAGCACCGCCAGCGGCGTTTTTAACTGGTGAGAAGCATCGGCGCTAAACCGCTCCTGCCGGGAGATCATCGCCCGCAGCCGGTCGATATAGCGGTTAAAAGCAACAATCAATAAACGGGTTTCCGACCACGGCAGCAGTTCCGGCAGCGGCGTCAACAGGCCGGGTTCGCGCCGCACCATGAGCGCCGAAAGCCGACGCATCGGCCGCAGCACCCGACGCAGCAGCCAGCCGGTGAGCACCAGCGTCAACAGCACCAATAGCCCCTGCGAGATCCACGATGAAAACAGCAGCTGTCCCGCCAGCCAGCGCCGCGACTGCAGCGTTTCGGCGATATAGATTTCCGCAATTCCCACAACGCCACCTTCGTTAACCGGCTGCAGCAGCCGCGCCACGCGGATGGCCTGACCGCGATACTCGGTATGATAAAACCACGCCAGTGCCGGATAGAGCTCGGTACGAGAGGTTGAGGGCGGCATCGATGGCAGATCATCAAAACCGGAAATCACCCGTTTACCGGGATCGAGTACCTTATAGTACAGGCGATCGTTCATATTCAGCTCGAAGCTATCGAGCACCACCCAGGGGACATTCACCTCCAGTCTGCCGCCGCGTACCACCAGGCGTTCCGCCACCGTGCGGGCGGAGGAGAGCAGCGTACGATCGTAAGCCTGGGTCGCCGCCTGCAGAGCGCTGACGTAGCTATTGAATGCCGACAGCCCCCACAGTAACACCAGCGGCAGGCCAAGAAACAGCAGCAGCTGAGCGAATAACGACTGCGGCTTACCCCACCTCATCGGCGAGCTCCAGCACGTAACCCAGGCCACGCAGGGTCACAATTCGCACGTTGCTCTCCTGAAGTTTCTTCCGCAGACGATGGATATATAGCTCGATGCTTTCCGGGCTGACGTCATCGTTAAGGCTGAAGACCTGTTCAAACAGCTGCTGGCGCGACACCGGACGCGTGCGGCGAAACATCAGCACCGTCAGCAGCGCCTGCTCGCGCGGGGTCAACGATAGCGTCTGTCCGCGCAGTAAAAAATAGCCTTCATCGCGATATTCCAGAGAGCCGATCTGCTGAGTCTCATGCACCTGGCCTTCGCTACGCCGTAGCAGTGCGCGCAGCCTGGCGTCGAGCTCTTCAAGTTCAAACGGTTTTGGTAAATAGTCATCGGCGCCGACGTTGAGCCCTTTTACCCGATCCGCCACCGCGCTGCGTGCGGTCAGCAGTAAAACGGGAAGGGTTTGTCCGCGCTTTCGCAGACGCTGCACGACTTCCAGGCCATCGAAGCCCGGCATGCCGATATCCAGTACCGCCAGCGCGTATTTTTCGCTTTGCAACAGATGATCGGCCGCCCGGCCATCAAATACGCAGTCCACGGCAAACCCGCCCTGTACCAGCGCTTTCTCCAGCCAGTGAGCCAGCTCACGGTTATCTTCTGCCAGTAAGAGACGCATATCACATCCTGTAAAGTTGCTGCCGCATTGAAAGGGAAATGAAAGGTAATTGTTTTAACAATCACGCAACCGAATAGCCACAAGCCGGTTCACATAATCAAAAAAACGTCCCCTGTATCTGACTGAGGAAGCCTATGAATATCCCGTTCCTTCGCCCTCTTAGCGCTATCGCGTTATGCCTTTTTACCGCCTCTGCCTGGGCCGCCGAAGCGCCTTCCCGTACCGAATGTATCGCGCCCGCCAAGCCCGGCGGCGGCTTCGATCTCACCTGTAAGCTGATTCAGGTGAGCCTGATGGAAACCGGCGCCATCCAAAAACCGATGCGCGTCACCTATATGCCCGGCGGCGTAGGCGCAGTGGCCTATAACGCTATCGTCGCCCAGCGCCCCGGAGAACCCGGCACCGTTGTCGCCTTCTCCGGCGGCTCGCTGCTCAACCTGGCGCAGGGCAAGTTTGGCCGCTACGGCGTGGATGATGTCCGCTGGCTGGCCAGCGTCGGCACCGATTACGGCATGATTGCCGTCCGCGCCGACTCGCCGTGGAAAGATCTGCCGTCGTTTATGGCGGCAATGGAAAAAAAATCCCGCCAGTATCGTCATCGGCGCCGGCGCCTCAATCGGCAGCCAGGACTGGATGAGAGCGGCGCTGCTGGCGCAGAAAGCAAACGTCGATCCGCACAAAATGCGCTACGTAGCGTTTGAGGGCGGCGGCGAACCGGTCACCGCGCTGCTGGGTAATCACGTGCAGGCAGTATCCGGCGATCTCAGCGAAATGGTGCCTTATCTCCAGGGCAATAAAATCCGCGTGCTGGCGGTCTTCGCTAACGAAAGGCTGCCCGGCGCGCTCGCCGATGTCCCTACCGCCAAAGAGCAGGGCTATGACCTGGTGTGGCCGATTATTCGCGGTTTCTTCGTCGGCCCGAAAGTCAGCGATGCCGATTATCAGTGGTGGGTGGCGGAGTTTACTCGACTGCAGCAGACCGACGCGTTTAAAAAACAGCGCGAGCTGCGCGGCCTGTTTGAATTCAATTTGAACGGGAAAGAGCTGGACGCCTACGTCAAAGAGCAGGTGGAAGAGTATCGCCTGCAGGCGAAATCTTTTGGCCTGGCCAAATAACCCACGGAGGCTGCGATGAGCGATCGTATTTTTGCCGGAATATGGCTGCTGCTCTGCGTAGGGGGGATGTTTATCGCCTGGCAAATCCACAGCGAATACGCCTATGAACCCGTCGGCCCACGCCCCTTTCCGGTCGGCATTATCGGCCTGATGCTGCTGTGCTCCGTTTTGCTGCTACTGCGGCGGCCCGACGCAATCTCCTGGCCCGGGCGTCTGGTTTTACAACGGCTGTTGACGATGGTCGTGGCGTTGGCGGTTTATGCGTGGGGTTTTGAATGGCTGGGGTTTCCTCTGGCCACCGCGCTGCTGACCGCTGTTTTTGGCCTGCTGTTTGGCGCCACCCTGCCCGCTTCTGGGGTAGCTGGCGTCGCGATGGGCATCGCGCTGTGGTACGTCTTTGACGCCCTGCTTGATGTCACCCTGCCGCTCGGCGGCTGGTTGAGTTAACGGAGAAGGTTATGGATATCTGGATTTATCTGTCGCAGGGCTTCGCCGTCGCCATGACGCCGGGCAACCTGACGATCGCGCTGATCGGCTGCTTCGTCGGCACCATCGTCGGACTCCTGCCGGGTCTCGGCCCGATTAACGGCGTGGCGATCCTGTTGCCGCTGGCCTTTGCCCTGCACCTGCCCGCAGAATCGGCGTTAATTCTGCTGGCTACGGTCTATATTGGATGTGAATACGGCGGGCGTATTTCGTCGATCCTGCTCAACGTGCCCGGCGATGCCGCCGCCATTATGACCGCCATCGACGGTTACCCGATGGCGCAGCAGGGACGCGGCGGCGTGGCGCTGTCGATCTCTGCCGTGAGCTCCTTTGTGGGTTCAACGATCGCTATCGGCGGGATCATCCTGTTCGCGCCGGTGCTGGCGCAGTGGTCGCTGGCGTTCGGTCCGGCGGAATATTTCGCCCTGATGATTTTTGCCATCGCCTGCCTCGGCAGCATGATGGCGCAAAATCCGCTGAAATCGTTTCTCGCCGCGTTAATCGGGTTGGGGCTGGCGACGGTGGGCGTTGATGCCAATACCGGGGTGTACCGTTTCACTTTCGATAGCGTTCATCTTTCCGACGGCGTGCAGTTTATCGTGGTGGTGATTGGGCTCTTTTCGGTTTCGGAGATTTTGCTGATGCTGGAGAGCACCAGCAGCGGACAGAGGCTGGTACGGAAAACCGGGCGCATGCTGTTTAACGCCAAAGAGGCGGGCCAGTGCGTGGGCGCGACGCTGCGTTCATCGGTGGTGGGCTTTTTTGTCGGTATTCTGCCGGGCGCGGGGGCGACCATTGCCAGCGCCATCACCTATATGACCGAGAAAAAGCTCAGCGGTAACAGCGATACCTTCGGTAAGGGCGATATTCGCGGCGTGGCGGCGCCGGAGGCGGCAAATAACGCCTCCGCATGCGGATCGTTCATTCCGATGCTTACCCTCGGTGTCCCCGGCTCCGGAACTACCGCGGTGATGATGGGCGCCCTGACCCTCTACAATATCACTCCGGGTCCGGCGATGTTTACCGAGCAGCCGGATATCGTCTGGGGATTAATTGCCGCGCTGCTGATCGCCAACGTGATGCTGCTGATTATGAACATTCCGCTGATCGGTCTGTTCACCCGCATGCTGACGATCCCGCTGTGGTTTCTGGCCCCGGCCATCGCCGCTGTGTCCGCAGTCGGCGTCTACGCGGTACACAGCACTACCTTCGACCTGCTGTTGATGGTTGGGCTGGGCGTGCTGGGCTACATTATGCGTAAGATGCACTTCCCGATGTCGCCGTTGATCTTAGGGTTTGTGCTGGGCGAGATGCTGGAGCAAAACCTGCGACGCGCGCTGTCCATCAGTAACGGCAACGTGGGAATTTTGTGGCAAAGCGGCGTAACTAAAACGCTCCTGGTGTTAGCCATCGCGGTGCTTGTTGTCCCTCCGCTGCTGCGTTACTGGCGCAAGCGCCAGCCTAACACGCAGGGCGACCTGCCCTCTTCCTGATGCGCAACGAAACTGGCGGTCGCTCAGCGCCGCCAGTCTCGGTATACGTTGAATTTTCACCGCACCTGCCTGATAGTTATGGTTTTAACTTTCTGGTGATCCGTTATGACCGTCGCAGCATCCCGCTCGGGGTTAACATTCGCAGCGCTGGCGCTGGCCCTGATTCTTATTTATACCGGTATCAGCGCAGGGGAAAAACTTACCTGGCTGATGGAAGTGACGCCGGTGATTATCATCGTTCCGCTTTTGCTGGCCACGCGCTCTCGCTATCCGCTGACGACGCTGCTTTATGTGCTGATTTTCTTCCATGCCATCATTTTGATGGTCGGCGGTATGTACACCTACGCGAAAGTGCCCATCGGCTTTGATGTCCAGGCGTGGCTGGGTTTGAGTCGTAATCCCTACGACAAGCTGGGGCACTTTTTCCAGGGGCTGGTGCCGGCCCTGGCGGTGCGGGAGATTCTGCTGCGCGGCGGCTACGTTCACGGGCGTAAAATGCTCGCTTTCGTGGTCTGCTGCATTGCGCTGGCGATTAGCGCCGTCTACGAGCTGATCGAATGGTGGGCGGCGCTGGCGCTGGGACAGGGGGCGGATGATTTTCTCGGCACCCAGGGCGATCCCTGGGATACTCAGTCCGATATGTTCTGCGCCCTGCTCGGCGCGCTGACCACCGTTTTTGCGCTGGGCCGCTGGCATACGAAGCAGCTACTGCACGTCCAGCGCATCTGAGGCGGAGCTCTGCTGCTGGTTGACCCAGTCACGTAACGCCCGGCGGGAAATTTTAATTCCGCCGGTTTTCAGCGATTCAGGCAGCCGTAACCAGCGCACAGGCTGCTGAAAGCGCGCCAGCTTATCGGCGCACCAGTCAGCCAGCACGGATGGATCGCCATGATCGCGACACTCTACTACCGCCACCGGCCGCTGGCCAAACTCCGCATCATCCTGCGGCACGATAAAAACTTGCTCAATCAACGGGTGTGCGCCGATAACCCGCTCGACTTCCTCCGGCTGAATGCCTTCTCCGCCGCTAAAAAAAAGATTATCCATTCTTCCAAGGATGGTCAGCCTGCCGTTGTCAAGCCGGCCCCGATCGCGGGTGGCAAACCAGCCATCGGCGTTGGTGAGCGGTATCGTTTGGCCGCCTCGCCAGTAGCCTGCGGCCATGCTGTCCGATCGAAGCCACACTTCGCCATCCACGATGCGCAATTCGCACCCCGGCAGCGGCAGCCCGACATCCGCCAGGC
>PPYE01130739.1_pt1 | contig 16555 bp, 9 predicted proteins | sample 1559881 | NCBI WGS metagenome assembly PPYE01 (sample SAMN08240022, study PRJNA423297) | Human gut metagenome, whole genome shotgun sequencing project. | reverse complement strand
CGTTACTGAAATTCGTATAGGTTCCGATACATTTCCCTGAGCTTCCGAAGCGTTTCTCAGAAGATTTACGATAACCAGTTCCAATTCCAAACTATCTGCCCAAACGAAAGAGTCTGTTTGGAATTCGGTTTTAACCTTGACGCTTCCGTTTTTCGAAGTTTCAAAGTTCTCTACCGCAATTTTGGCAATCTCCGCGGCATCGATTAGTTCGTGTTTTGTCTTCTTCTGCTTGGCGTAGCTTCGGACCTTTTCGATAATGCTCTCCATTTTGACGCACTGCTTATCAATGAGGCTGAAGGCAGAAACAATTTTGGAGTTTTCCTTCGTGTTTTCAAGCCCTTCTATGACCCTCAAGCCTCCTCTTGTATACATCTGAATGGTGGCCAGAGGCTGACGAAGTTCATGCGAAATGATGCTCGACATTTGACCGATTGCGCCCATCTTTTGAAGGGAATCCAATCGCTCGGAAGCGCTCTTTGCTCTTTGCAGCAGCTGGGTTTGGGATTTGTGGGCAAGCTCGAGTTCTTCGGTTTTGCGTCTTACTAATATTTCGGTTCTGAATCCGTGCGCGATCAATCCGAAAATGCAAAGAAGAAACAAGGCCAAAAACGGCCAATAGGTGCTCAAAAATCTGTTGACAGTCCATTCCCGCAGATAGTACCAAGGTCCGAGTTTGAGGTCTTTGAAAAGGGAGTCTACGCCGTGGTAGTTTGATGCCAGCCCCCAAAAGGCGCCCTTTTCCGTCGGGGAAATAGCCAAAAGGACTTGGAGCACTTCTTTGGCTTTCTCCGGAGAAATATGCCTTGTTGTTGAAATAGTCCATGAAGGATAAAGGTCCGTGGAGTGAGAACAGTTAAGCTCCTTTTTTCGATCTCCGATAATCCTCAACTGGTTAGGATCTGTCTCCTTCGGATCAATCATGTCTTCGAAGTAGCAAAGCCTTAAGAAACCGACATCGGCTTTCCCATCCAAGACTGCCTGCACGACTCCCTTCATTTTCTCTCTTTCCCCGGTGAAAATTGTTTTGGAGAAAAAACGTTCAGGGTCGTAGCCGGCCTTAAAAATTTCGTACAAGCCGATTTGGTATCCGGAAAATCCCGTCGGAGAATTAGCAGCGAGAATTTTTCCCTTCAGATCCTTGATGCTCTGAAGGTCAGTCCGGTCATTCCGAACGATAAATGCGGTGCCTTCGCTGTGATTCGGATCTGGGAATCTCGGAGAGGCAAGTGCCACGAGATCTCGGACTCCTTCAGAGGACATCCGGCGGTAAAGACCCGCGCTGGAAAGAAAAATATCTACTTCGCCCTCTTTGATCGCCTCTACTAAGCCGTCCAACGAATAGTGAACAATCCGAAAATTTTTCGGACCGAAGTGGTCCGTAAGCACGCGTTCAGTTTTGAGAATCAGGTCCTCGTTGACGTTCGGAACGCGGGAAGAAACGCCTAGTGTAATTGTGTCGTTAGAAGCTTGAGCGCAGGGTATGATTGCGCTCAAGCTCAAAGTCAATATCAATCGTTTTGATCGTGTCAAAAAGCTCATTTCGGCATTTCGAATCTGAACTGATGACATTCCGCACAAGCTAAAGTCTGCTGCTTATGAACGCCGTGGCATTCTCTGCAGTCTAAATCGCCGAGGTGGTTGGCATGAACATTGTTGGGTGTCATTTTGGCAGTTCTGGCAGCTAACGCCTCATAATTGCCGTGACATTCCTGACATTTTGCAGTCTTTACACGCTTAGCCGGCGGAGTCTCCGTATGACAGGCCTGACACGTGACACTTTTGCTCATATGCGCTTGTAAAAGAACATCGTCGGCGCAAAAAGCGCTCGAAGAGGAAAGCGCCAAAATAAGAGCCAAATACACAAATCGCATGATTTCACCTGTTAGTACGACTCTCGAAAGAGCGTTTACCCTCCGATAGCTAAGGAGGGCAAACGGTTTTAACGGGAATTAGCCTGTTTAGCACCGGCTCGAGCCGCTGCTTGTTCGCCTGCGATTCTTCCCCAAATAACGGCAGCTGTCAGCTGAGAGCCGACGATATAGTCATGGTAGAAAATACCGCCGAGCGCATTTCCGGCTGCGTACAGACCCGGAATCGGTTTGTCGTCGTTATTTAAGACTTCCGACTTAGCTGTAATCATCGGGCCGCCGAAAGTTGCAGTCATACCGCCCTGGAACGGGAATGCCATGAAAGGTCCCTTTTCGATCAGACGCGGTTTTTCGAGGGTGTTCGGAGGTGTCAGCGTGTTGGCTTTGCCTGCCTTCACTGCATCGTTGTATTCCTTAATGACAGAAACAACCTGCTCAACCGGAAGATTGGCGGCTTTGGCCATTTCTTCAATGGTGTTGCCAGTATAAATCGGAGCCTTCGCTCTCTTATAACGGTCGATACGGGCTTTAACTGTCGGAACATCGACAACCTGGCTGTCAATGATGATGAAAGCCCAGTTGTTCGGAATGATCTTCGGCATCTTCTGTGCTACGGAGACGTAAGTCTCGGCTTCGTCCAGGAATCTGGTGCCGTCTTCTTTAAGCAGAACGCCGTAGTTAACCATTGTGGAAGGATTAGCGCGTGTGGGTCCGTGGATAGGACCGGCATGGAACTGGTCCATATTGACGTACTTCGGATTGAAAGGCATTGTCAGAGTGATGTTTTCGCCCTGAAGAACGTTGGATCCGCGAATCGGCATCCAAGCAACGTCACCGCCCATGTAGCGGCATACCATTTCTTTGTTGGCATGGAAGCCGCCGGTGCAGATGACTACACCGCCTTTAGCCATGAAGTCAACGGCTTCATCATCCTCATTGACGGCTCTGCAGCCTAAAACATGCAGACGGTTGTCGCCGATCAAAGAAATTACTTTGGTATTAAAGAGAACTGGGATCTTCTTAGCTTTAACAGTGTCGAGCATCTGTTTGGAAAGCTGAGCTCCGCCCGGTTTGAGCTTGCCGTCAACCACGTGACCGCGGTTCAACCCCGGGAATACTTCCACAACGATGGGTTTGAATTTGACGCCGCATTCATCTGTCAGCCACTGAATAGCGCTTCCGGACATTTCGCAGTACTGACGGGTTAGAGCTTTGTCGCCGCGCTGCTGGGAGACGATCATCATGTCACGATAGAAATCGTCGATCGTGTCTTGAAGTCCCTGCGCTTTCTGGACATAGGTGTTGGTGGCGTTGAAGTGACCGCCGGCAAAAATCGTGTTGCCTGCCGGACGGGACATCTTTTCCAAAATAACGACTTTAGCGCCCTTATCGGCAGCTTCAAGAGCAGCAGCCATGCCTGCGCAGCCGCAGCCGATGACAACAACGTCATACTCTTCAGTTTTGACAGGAGCAGCAGCTTGGGCCTGTACTGCAACAGGGATCACAGAGGCACCTGCGGCAGCCATTCCGAAAATGCTTCCTTTGAGCAATCCGCGACGGTTAATACCGGTCATATCATTCTCCTTGGTTTTGTGAGCCGCTTATTGTTAAGCGGTTATGTTAATTCTAGGTTTAGACGATACGTACGTATCCCCAAAAAAGAACGATCGCTATCCCTAATTGCCTACCCGATTATTAGTAAGGCAGAGCGGCCGGTGTATCCCTTTTAACCGAACACAATTTGTGTGATAGCGATTGCACCCGGATCGATAAGCTAAACGGATTCCGCATATAGATTGATTTCTGCTGTTGACCTAGGATTACTGTGTAATTTATCGATATAAAAATAATTATATTTTTATTAGTTTATCCTATATAAATAAATAGTTAGTTAATTCATCTAACTTCGATTTTCTGTTTTTTCATTAGCGTAATCAGCAAATTTATCGATAAAAGAGACTCTCTAAACTTTAATTAAGGAAAGAAATTTTCCGGGATCAACCTGATCATTCTTTTGGAGAAATATATGTCTAACAAAATGTGGGGAGGACGATTCGCTGAGGTTCCTCCTAAATTCGTCGAAGAATTCGGAGCCGTCATCAAAGTCGAAACCCGCTTATGCCCGTATGACATTCAGGGCAGTCTCGCTCATGTCACGATGCTGGGCGAAACCGGCATTCTGAAAGCCGAAGACGTCGAAAAAATTAAAGAAGGTCTGAAACTCGTCGGCAAAGAAATCGAAGAAGGCAAGTTTACTTTTAATGCCGAAGATGAAGACATCCATATGGCAATTGAAAAACGTCTGACGGAACTTATCGGACCGGCCGGAGGAAGACTGCACACAGGTAGAAGCCGAAACGATCAGTGCTGCGTAGACAGCTATCTCTATTTCCGCGACGCTGCCAAAGAATGTCAAAGATTAATTGTTGAAATCCAAAAATCCCTTTACGAACAGGCAGAAAAGAATTTCGGTGTGATTATGCCGGGCTTCACTCACCTGCAAGTCGCTCAGCCCGTCTTGGCTTCTCATTGGCTGATGGCTTACTTCTGGATGCTCAAACGCGATTACGCGAGACTTCAGGGATTCCTTGACCGCCTGGTCGAGTGCCCCCTGGGCGCCGCGGCTTTAGCCGGGACAGACTTCCCGATCGACCGTTGGTCTACCGCCAAGCAGCTGGGATTTGAAAAGCCCACCGAAAACAGTATCGACACGGTTGCCGACCGAGACTACTGCATTGAATTCGCGTCTATTGCCGCGATGAGCTACATGCACCTGTCGAGACTATGCGAAGAAATCATCATATTCGCAAGCCAAGAGTACAAGTTTGTCGAGCTTTCCGACGACTTTACGACGGGCTCTTCCATCATGCCGCAGAAGAAAAACTGCGACTTTGCTGAATTAATTAAGGGTCGCACCGGCCGCATGTACGGCTACCTGCAGGCCATGCTCACCATGATGAAAGGTATTCCGCTTGCCTACGACAAAGACATGCAGGAAGACAAGTTCTTGTCTTATGAAACGATTGATCTCTGGCAGAGCACGATGAAAGTTATGGCGCCGATGGTCCGCAAGATGAAAATCAACGGCAAACGCACTTATCAGGCGGCTTCCCACGGCTTCTCTACGGCAACTGATATGGCCGACTACCTCGTTAAGAAAGGCATGCCGTTCAGAGACGCTCACCGAGTCGTCGGTCAGACCGTCAGATACTGCGTTGAAAACGACAAGACTTTTGATGATCTGACGCTTGACGAATTTAAGGCTCAGTCCGAACTCTTTGACAAGGATATTTTCGAGGACATTTCTCTTGAACACTCCGTCGGAGCGAGAAAGTCTTACGGTGGCACGGCACCCGAAGCAGTCAAAGTGCAGATGCAGCATGCCGAGGAGTTCTTAGATAAAGCCCACAAAGACTTGGAATAAACCCAAAAATGTAATTTAGAACGTTAGCCCTTAAGCCTCAACATGACCAAAGCAGTAAATACAAAACAAGTTCAGCCCCTAGTCGCTCTTGGGATCCTCTTTTCTTTATTAAGCGCGATTACGTATGGTCTAAACCCCATATTTGCGAAACTTGCTTATTCGTGTGATTTATCAGGCATCGAAATCCTGCATGCCAGATTCATATTTGCGGTCGTCGTGTTAGGGCTTATGGGGCCGTTCCTTCAGAAAGATTTTTATCGGTTCAGCAGATCACTGATAAGAAAGTCGCTATTCATAGGACTCCTGATACTGCTCCCCTTGAATCTTCTCTATGTCTACGCTCTCAAGGATATTCCGGCATCCATGATGAGCTTGATCACTTATGTCTACCCGTTAATCATTTTGGCAATCAACGGCCTTATTTTCCACAAAAGTATCCGGGCGAATCAGATTGTATCCATTACGTTTATTCTTCTAGGGTGCCTCTGTATTTTCTCGGATGCCTTTAAGGCCAATATCACTTACACGGCGCTGGGCTTAGGTTTTCTTTCGACCTTCATGTATGCCGTATATCTGCTGTCGCTTCAGCAGCTGGCGACGAATGTGTCTGCGTACCAAATCACTTTTTTAACCCTTCTATTTTCAACTATCGGACTTTGCTTCCTTCATAACCCTCTGTTTATCCTCAGGTTCGATGCCATGCAGCTTGGGACGACGTTCGGTTACGGCGTTGTTTCTACCGTCCTGTCCACCATTTGTGTCTCCAGAGCCGTTCAGCTCTTGGGCGCAACGCAAGCTGGAATCTTTTGCTCTTTCGAGCCTGTCTTCACGATCGGATTTGCGGCCCTATTGTTAGGAGAAAGCATCCCTGCCTTCCGTTTGGTGGGAATGGTTTTCCTGATCCTGGGCATCGTCATTCCCAATCGAGCAGCGATATTCAAGATTTTCGAAGCAAAGTTCATCTCATAGGAGAACAACGATGGACATGATGTTTTGGATGGAACTAGCCGTCGTCATTATTGCCATCTTCATCGGTGCAAAATGGGGCGGTGCCGGTCTCGGCGCAGCCGGCGGTATCGGTTTAGGCGTTTTAGTATTCGGTTTCGGTATGCAGCCGGGTGCGCCTCCCGTCAGCGTGCTGCTCATCATCACAGCCGTCATTACCTGCGCCTCGATTTTGCAGGGCTCCGGCGGCTTGGATTTCTTGGTGAGCATCGCAGAAAAGCTCTTAAGGAGAAATCCCAAGAACATCACTTTCATGGGCCCGCTGGTCTGCTACCTCTTTACACTCTTCTGCGGAACCGCATATGTGGCTTTCTCGGTCTATCCCGTGATTGCCGAAGTTGCTATCGGAGCCAGAGTGCGTCCCGAACGTCCCCTGACAATGTCCGTGATCGGTGCTCAGTCCGGCATCACCGGCTCTCCGATGTCGGCAGCAACCGGTGCCATGATTGCCCTCTTGGCGGTTAAAGGCGTTACACCTTTGCAGATCTTCTCCGTCGCCATTCCGGCCTGCCTCTTAGGCGTGCTGATCGGCTGCGCCTTCATGTTCAAAAAAGGTAAAGAATTGGCTGACGACCCCGAATTCCAGCGCCGCGTTATGAGCGGAGAATTCCAGGACAAGCCCATCAATACCGACAGCCGCAGCTACTCTTCCAGCGCTAAGAAAGGCGTGATCGTGTTTGCCTTAGGTATTCTTGCCGTCGTCTTCTTCGGCTCCTTCCCCGACTTAATGCCGTCTTGGGAAAAGGCCGGAAAAGTCACACGTCTTTCCATTCCGAACATGGTCCAAATCGTCATGCTTTGCTGCGCCGGCTTGATCATGGTGATTGCCAATGTCTCTCCGAAGAAGCTCGCCGACGGTTCCGTCTTCCGCTCAGGTTTAATCGGCATGGTCGCAGTTTACGGCGTGTCTTGGTTAACGGCTACTTTCTTCAATTTCTACAAACCGATGTTTGTTGCCGAGTTCGGAAACATGATCCAGGGCGCACCAATCCTTTTTGCGGTTGCCTTGTTTATTTTATCAGCAGTACTCTTCTCTCAGGGCGCAACCGTAACGGCATTAGTTCCGATGGGTATCGGCCTCGGAATCTCTCCGGCAGACTTAGTCTGGATGTTCCCGGCTGTCAGCGGTTACTTCATGATTCCTGCGGGCGGCGCCATCATCGGCTGCGTAGCCTTTGACCGAACAGGAACAACTCAGATCGGTAAGTTTGTGTTTAACCACAGCTACATGCTCCCCGGAATTGTGACGACTCTTAGCCAGTTGGCTATCGGCTACGTCATTTCCAAATTCGTTTTCTAACGAATATAGAGCATCAAAGAGCCGGAACGAAAACTTCCGGCTTTTTGTTACTTACAATGATTTAAAAAATTTGGAGCTGTCATGCCACTTTCTCCGCAATCTAAAGAATTCTCTAAAGTTGAAAGATACCTTTTTCGAACCCAGCCCCAGCCGGGAGATAAGGTTGCCGGAGAAGACGAACTGATTCAAGCTTTGGGCTTGACTCGTTATAAGGTTCGGCAGGCGCTCGACCTCTTGGTCCAGATGGGCGTTTTAGAAAGAAAAAAGAAGCGCGGTACGTTTGTCAAAAGACAAGCGACCAACGACATGACCTACAACATTCTCGAGCAGCTTAAGTTAGCCGGCTTTGACGAGCTGGAATTCAACGAGGCGCGGCTCATGATTGAGCTCTCGGTTTTGCCTTTTGTGATCCGAAGACTCACGCCTGCCACTCAGGCTCAAATGAGAAACTTGGTCAACGGAATTAGGCTCAATGCCGGAGACCCTTTGAAAGCCGATGCGATTCTGATGGATTTTCACCTATTGATGCTTCATTGCTGCGGAAACCGCGTCATGGAAGTCTTTGCCAATGTCGTCAGAACCTACTTTCAATCCACTAAGAGTTTAGTCAAAGACATGCCGAAGGAATTTTTTGAGGAGAAGGCCACACTTCTTGAAGGATTTTTAAAGGCGTTAAACCGCAACGACCTTCCTGAGGCAACCGAGTTGCTGAGACAGTCGATCGAAGCAAAACCTTCTGCCTTGAAGGAATAGACGCGCCCTCCCGCCGGACTATTTTCCCCGGCAGGAAGATCGCCCTTTTTCACAACTTTTCTTACTGCTGTTTTCTTTCCATCAGTTTTCTGGCCCAGAGTCTCACCAACTCTATTGAAACCGGTCCCTTCCGAATAAAGTCCTCAAGTAAGCGGGAAAATCTTATCTGTGCGATCACCGGGCTCACGGAGACACCAACGGCGCACTCCCTCATGAACTTCATGACTTTTTCTTTGTCGATGGTTTTCTTCAATGAATCAAATCTGCCATAGGCATTTAGGTTCCCGTCGGTGACGGAAGAATTGATGAAGTCAACGAGCTGCTTTTTATCTACTCCTGTGATTTCGACAAATTGATCAATTTGCTCTTCTTTTTGATCCTTAAGATATTTTTCGAGAAGGTTTTCCAGTGTTTCATTTCCTTGGACGACGATTTCTCCGCTTTTTATTTTCGCGAGAAGATAGTCGGCGCCCGCCTGTTGCTCTCTTGATAGCAGACAGTAGTGCCCATGAATCTCGTTTAGAAGGCTCTCCAGGTGATCTTCAGGATCTTTATCTTGGACGGCCTTTAGAAACACCTTGAACCGGCTCTCAATATAATCCAAATCAATTTTGAGGGAATTTATGTTGAGCTGACCATCAATACTTTCCAACGGGCTCTCTTCCGGCCTGGTTATCGGATCCGAAATCGTTCCGGCTAATGCCTCTTTTAATCGCAGCAAGAGGACTTCATACAGCGTCTTGGTTAGCCCGATATGAACGCCTCTGGCTTCTCCGTCATCTTTAAACGTGTAGTCCTGTTTTTCTAATCTGTATCCCTGAACGGTTGCCAAACGAATCACCGACATTAGCTGAGACATTTCTTTAATGAATTTATTTTTGTCTTCTTCCGCCGGCGGAACTTTGCTGAAGTCCTCTATACCGGCAGCCGCGAAAATATTGACGATCTTTTTAAGTATTTCATTGAGATCAAAGAGATTTTTCTCAAGCTTGTCAGCAAAAATTCCTGCGGAGTGACCGTTGGTGTAAAGCTTTACTGCTTCTGCCACTCTGTTGTCCATCGTGAAAGGTTTTCTGTAATAGCGAATCCTTCCGAAATCTTTATCATCGTCCAGAAGCCGATTCGTCCGGGAAAAAGCCTGGATTAAGCCCTCGTATTGAAGCATCTTGTCGAGAAAAAGCGTGTTGACCCACTGAGAATCAAAGCCAGTCAGCATCTGATCAACAACGATAAGAATGTCTAACTGTTTACTCCTATCTTTGTCTATCCCGCGATAATTTTCCTTATGAGAAAGTCTCTCAGCAATATCTCTTTTGAAGTCGGAATCTCGCTGTAAAGACAGACCGAAATCCTCATTGTATTTCGCATGGATTTTGTCAACCCATTGAGTCTTATCAAGCTTAGAGTGATTAATATCCTGATCACCGTCCGAATTATCAATAGAGGGGTCAAACAAAGCAGTAATTTTGAGCGCTTCATAGTTTGGATTTCCCTGCCTGCGCTTATCTATTTCCTTTTGAAAAAGATCCCAGTAAGCAATCGCGTCTTCGATGCTTGAAGTCGCAAAAATAGCGTGGAATTGTTTTTCCGTTCCGAACGGATGGGTTAGTTTTGGGAAGTCATCAAGGATATTTTTGACGACTATGTTTCGATGCTTTTCCTGCTTATATTGTGCGTCGGGAATGAATGATTCAATTCCCTTTATTATCTTTCCTTCGCCGTTAACGGACTCTCCCATGGGAAGAGCCATGACCTCGTTAAAGACGTCTTTTTTCTTTTTGTCTTCAATTAGGTCCTTTTCGTCTTTGGCATCAGCTGCCCGCATAGCGACTTGCTGACGCAGTTCTTGCTCTTGAAACGTAGAAACTCGGTCTATCTGGAAGCCTAGGACATTCTTATCTCTTATAGCTTCGGCAAGCGTGTAAATGTGAATCGTGTCTCCGAAGATATCGCTGGTAGTAGCTCCGACTTTTTTATTGGTTTCGGTAATCGGCGTTCCGGTGAAGCCGAAATAAGTTGCTTTGGGGAAATTATTGCGGATATCTTGCAGCATATCTCCGAATACCGATCGATGGCACTCGTCGATAATGAATACGATTTCTTTTTTCTGTAATTTTTCCAAGTCCGGCAGAGAAATAGTCCCACCTTCCTTGATCCGGCTCATTTTTTGGATGGAGGTAACGATAAGTCCGTTGGAACCGGTCCCTTTGTCTTTAAGTTTTGCAATGAGTTCCGCCGTGGAATCCACAGTGTCCACGCTGTCATCGACCAGGGACATATTGTTATAGGCAGTATGCGACTGAGTCCCTAGCTCAATTCTGTCTACAAGAAAGACGACCTTATCCACCTTTCCGGAAGAAGCAATGAGCTGGGCGGCTTTAAAACTCGTCATCGTCTTGCCGGAACCTGTCGTGTGCCACACAAATCCGCCTTTGCGGTAATTGTCTACATAGACTTCGTTCTTTTTTTCTTCTTCATAGTACCGATGAGAGATGCCGTCGGCTGCGTAATATTGGTAGCTTCTCATTACCTTGAGAATATTGTCTCCTCTGTCGGCAACCGTAAAGAAGCCCACCATCTTATGCGCCATCGGAATAGACAAAAAGTCTTCGGCGATCTTCCGCCAATCGCTAACAATATTATTTTTTTCGTCCGCCCAGTGGAAGACAAATTTAGGATTGATCGGTTTACTGCCCGGATGAGCGAAATAACTCATCTCGTTTGGATTCATCGCGACGAAAAATTGAACAAGCGAAAAAATACCTTTACTGAAAATACCATGCCTTAAATAACGCTGGATTTGATTTTTTGCATCATGAATGTCAATGCTATTAGCTTTTAATTCAATGTGAATAACCGGCATCCCATTGATAAGGAGCATGATATCTCCTCTTTCCTTTTTGGAAACGTCGCTTTCAAAAATAGGCTGTTCGGCGATTTGATAGCGGCTTCTTCCTCCGGCAATTTGATTATGATCAAATATGACTAAAGAAACGTATTCCGAAAGCTGAGGCGCTTCCGGATTGTCTCTCAGAATTGACATAGAGGAGCCATTAATAAAAAGATTTTTATCAAGCGGTAGAGGTGAGCTGTCCACTTGCTTGAGAATTTGATCCATCTCGGAATCTGATAACGGAACGCCATGCAGGACATCACGATTATTCTCAAAAATAATCTTTTTCCAATTCTCGATTAAGTCCTTTTCTGTCGGCCGATAAAAAACATCCCCCTTCCAACCTTTATTTTTCAGGGTGTTAATTAAGGCCTTTTCGAATTCTGCTTCAGATTTAAATAAACTTCCGGTCATAATCATTCTGCGTTTGAGGGTGGAAACATGCTCAGTAAAAGACTTGACTTGATCTGCTTGAGAAGGTCGGCTTGACGCTCAAGAAGAATGATGCAGTCGTCTATTTTTTGAAAAAATTCTCCGATTTTTTGTTGTTCTTCCAGGCTAGATGGCAACATAACGGGAAGACTAAGAAAATCTTGAGAAGAGACGTTTAAAAGTCCGTGATTCCTAGCACCTTCTGCTGCCCTTTCCAAAATCCAACTGTGCCAACCTGTAGTTTCAAAAAAATATGACAGGTAATTAGGATCAACATGTTGCGGATCAGTTATTGAAAAAACCAAATACAAAGTAGATAGAACCCCTTCTTCATAGTCGACCAAACGTCTAACGGCACCTACAGGAGCATCTTTAGATGTACTTCGGTTGTAGGCAAATTCTCCTTTTTTTATCAGATAGTAGTTGCTAACATCTTGGGCGGCTACTCGATTATTGAAATAAACCGTTTGATCAACAAGCCCGTGTTGCGCTGAGATGGTTAGTGGTCTGTTATTTTGTTTTCTAATATTTTTTCTTGTTATCCGTACGGCAAAATTCTGAAGTTTTTCCTGCTCCCAATCGGCGTTGAATCCCGTTAATCTTATCGCCGGCTTCGTTTCTCCATTCTTAGGGAACATTTTTTGAAGAAAAGTTGTTCGAATTTTTTGGAATCTGTTCAATTTACGCTGATGAAGAGTAATAGCTTTATCTATTGTTTTGAAAAAACTACCAATCTGTCTTTGTTCTTCCTGAGATCGAGGGAAAAATAATTTCTTTGCCTCCATGGCTTGTTTCGTAATGTGAATCATTGTCGAACCGTTGGAGCCATGCAGCAAAGTCTCACGGTCTCTCTGTAGCAATGAAAGTAGAAATGTTTTATCAGTATCTTTTCCCAGTAATAGCTTCCAGATATGGTAATGGTAAATAACTTTACCCCCCCCCTCCCAAATATGGGGACCAAAAGTGGCTGACCAGGTGTATAACAAATCACCTTTATTTGCATAAAACTTCTCAGGTAATACCAGGTCTGAAAAGTACCACTTATCATTCGTATAAAAATTTCCGACTCTTAGGACAGGATATTCACCTTTACTCAATAATTCTGATTGAGAAAAAGCTCTTCCATTTAAAAAAGTTGCTGCCGTATTAAGCTCACGCTGTTCCCACGCTTCGGTGAAACCTTTAAAGCGAATTTTTACCGATTTGTTTTGGTTCACGGCTCTACCCCTTAATTAACTCTTGGAGTGCCTTTAAAGCCTTAGACTGAATTTCATCGGCCTGTAATTCTGACAAAAGACTGGAAAGCTCATCAGAAGTTTTCTTAATTTCTTCCTCAAGAGCAATAAACGAGGAGCTATGCTCTGCCTGTAAAGTTGAAAGTTTTTCCGAGAACTTAAAAACGAGGTCGTCCCCCATTCTCTCCCAGCTTTTTACTAACGGATAGATCCATTTATTCGTTAAGATTTCTTCAAATTCTTCTTCTGTGAGACTTTGCTGCTTTTTCGAAGTTTCCCCATCGAGTTCTTCATAAATTTTTTTAGCTTCTTTGCGTGTCTTATCCGCTGCTGAAATTTGTGAAGCAACTTTTTTTAAGAATTCCTGAGATTCTGAAAGAGTAAGGCCGGCCTTTTCGTCTTTTGCAATCGCCTTAGAGAGGGCTTTGATTTCCTTCGGAATAAAGACTTCTTTATCTTGATCGATTGCAGAATCAAACTCAAAGTCTTCTGGAATTTCACCGTACAGTTCTTTCAACTCTTCTTTGGCAAGCTCGGCGCTCCTTTCGGCGGAACTTAGTTCTTCTAACTTAGTCGGAAAATAACGCTCCTGAATAAAAGTTCTGACAAAAGCGCCGAGTTGAAATGAAGCTTCCCCGTAGGAAGTTATTTCTTCTTTTCCTAACTCAGGATTGTTGCGTTCATCAGTTTTTTCCTGTCTTTGCTCCTCCCCGAAAACTTCACTACCGTCCTGGGAAGAGAGAGCTTCCATATCATTTGTTATTTCTGTCCAATGTTGGGAGAAGAGTTCAAATGCTTCGTACTTATCGATTAAGGGCAGTTTTTCTGCTTGTTCCAGTATTTCTGAAGCAATTGATTCAAACGCCAAACTCTGAGAAATTACTTGACGCTCTGCTATAAGTTTTTGTTTGAGGAGAGGAAAAAGCGCCTTGAAAGACTCATGAACTTTCTTTTTAAATTCTATGATTGCCGGAAAATTTTCCAGGATTTCTTTCGCGTTTTCCTTTAAGACAAAATAGCCGTCTTCCCTTTGGTTGAATAATTTTTCTTTAAGCCCTTCAAACACGTTCCAAAACGGCTGTAAAGTGTCAATCTCCTTCTTTGGTATTCCGCTGTAAATTAAAGAATATAAATCCGATCTCTCCTCTTCAGAAGAAGCGATGTAACGTGGAATATTCAAGTTAAATCCGTTGTTTTCAATTTCTTCAAAAGAAACCCTACGAGAAAAACCTTCCAGCTCTTTGCGATCTTTCCATACCTCTACGGCTTTTCTAATGTCCCGCGCTCTTAATTTATTTTTTGCCGTGACTTTTTCAAATCCTTTTGAAGCATCAATAAAAAGAACGTCTTTTTGCTCTCTTGACTTCTTTAACACCATAATGATCGTCGGAATTCCAGTTCCGAAGAAAATATTGGGCGGCAAGCCAATGACAGCGTCAATTTGATTCAATTTAAGAAGCTGTGTTCTGATACGTTCCTCTTCCCCTCCCCGGAATAAAACCCCATGAGGCAAAACAATGGTGAGAATACCATCGTACTTCAGGTGGTATAGATCGTGCAGAAGAAACGCGAAATCCGCAGCGCTTTTCGGCGCTAAGCCATAATTTTGAAAGCGCGGATCAGCTGCCATGCCATCAGGGTTCCACTTTAAGGAATAAGGAGGGTTAGAGACAACTGCGTCTACTAAAAGCGGCTCATCTTTAAGCGTATTTCTTGGCCAATCATTGCGCAGCGTATCGTTGTTGCTGGTCGAAATGTTGTCTCGAATAATGCCTCTCATGACAAGGTTCATTCGAGTTAGGTTGTAAGTCGCCTCTATGATTTCTTGTGCGAAATATCTAATTGAATCTGTTGATTTTCCCTGCTTTTCAATCGCTTTACCAATGGTAATCAGGAGAGAACCCGAACCGCTTGTCGGATCATAAACAGAAATGCGTTCTCTATCTTTTAAGGAGTAAGCAACAATCTCGGCCATCAGTTCCGAGACTTCGTGCGGTGTATAGAATTCCCCCGCCTTTTTCCCGGCTGAGGAAGCGAATTGGCCGATTAAATACTCATAGATGAACCCAAGAACATCATACCCCCCCCCGCATTTTTCATCGGAATGTTGTCTATGAGACGGGCGAGTTTAACGATCATCTGAGAGCGCGTGGCATCGTTTTCGCCAAGGCTCATGAGGCCCGCATTAAGAGAACGAAAAATATTGGAGAACAAGGGATTTTCAAGCGTCACTAAATTAAAATTGCTCAAAGTAGCCGAAAGACTCCCGATATTCATTCCCTTATCTTTTCCCATCATTGAGGAAAACAGATTTTCTTCAGGGATGTAATAGCCGAGGTTGTCTATAAGATAAGTTTTGACGTCCTCAGCGGCCAAGTCTTCTTTAGATGCGCCCAAGTTGTCTTTGAGATATTTGACCTCGTTTTCCGAAAGGAACTTGTAAAACAGAAGTCCCAAAATAAAATCTTTATAGTTTCCGGCTTCTATTTTTCCCCGCATCTCATTGGCGCCCTTCCAGATCTGGGCGGCCAGTTCTTGTTTATGCATAGTTGTTCCATCTTCTCATATTTTTGAGGAATATTAGTCGATTCGAACGGCGCATATCGAGAAAATACTGTTGTCAAGAAAAAATGTGCTTTTGACCACAATTTCTTTACGCTAGAGGACGACTACGTCTTGCTTATCACCTGAGACACCGACAGCTCTAGATTTTTGACTTCATCTCAAACAATAGCAGGGCAAAAGATTTTGGGTTCGACTCTAAAGGCGTTCCTCTTCCCGAAATTTGTGGTCTTTTTCACATATCTAATTATCCATTTTGCTCTGTCAAAGCATCGCTTTTTGGTTAAAAACAAAAATCCCGAGTACCAACTTCAATCGCCGATACTCGGGAGTTTTACTTAGCTCCCGGCCTTAATGCACTTAGCCGGAAACTTTCTGCAAGTTTCTAGAGATTAGAACTGGTAGCTATATTTAGCTTTCAGCATCTGATCCAATCTGCCGTCGTTGCCGCCGCCCACGGAATAATGAAGTCCGAAGGAGTGGCTGCCTTTAACGGCATTGACGCCAATCGTACCGTTTACCAAAGCGTTATTGGTAATACGTGCATCGAACGAATCAGAAACAGCAGTATTGCGCAAACCGACCTTATTCTTGACCTTACGATCACCAAAGTTCGGTGTCACCGTCACGTCTACGAACGGCTTGATTTCAGCGCCGCCGGCAGTCTTAATATCGGAGCTCACTGCGACACCGACCGGCAGTTCAAAGAGGTTAGCGCTCTCATTTCTATAAGAGAAGCCGCCTGCATTGAAATCGTCAACCTTGACGTGCTTGTAGCGAAGACCAACGTGCGGAGTAACCTTCACTGCCTCAGTAACAGCAAACGGTTTTTCAGCATGAATGCCAGCGACAAAGGTCTTACCGTTGGGTTTTGCCTTGTAGCCCTGAGACTTAATCTCATTTTTGCTCTGAAGATAACCGACAGAACCGATCAAGTTCACATACGGATTGGACCAAACTCCGTAGAGAGTGAAACCGAAGTAATCGATATTGTTCTTGATTCCGGCTCCGGTGTTTTGGCCTCTGAGAGAGCCCTTACCGAAGTTGGCCGCCAAGCCGGCTGCTAAACCATTACCGAAGGAG
>PPYE01716366.1_pt1 | contig 16562 bp, 9 predicted proteins | sample 1559881 | NCBI WGS metagenome assembly PPYE01 (sample SAMN08240022, study PRJNA423297) | Human gut metagenome, whole genome shotgun sequencing project. | reverse complement strand
AGTTTTTCCAAATCGATTTTCTGCTAAATCCATAATGCTTCATTTTTATACATAGCAAAAATATAAGAATGAAAAAAGGCCGACAAGATAGAATCGCGGAGACGCTTACGCGGCATAAAGCTCCAAACAGGGGAAGGGTTCACCCGTAAGAGGCTGGGGAGTAATGGTTTATAATAGGAGTGAAAGAGGTGAAAAGCATTAAAGTTATATTGAGATACATGGAAGTTTATTTTAGATTTTTATCGGTTTGGCTTAACCGATTGTAAAATAAACATTTAGCAGAATATTTGAGAAACAGAGGTAACGATTTGGCAACCGTGCTATTTTCTGCAACTTGCGGCGCTATGCTGTCAAATAACTCTCTTACGACAAAAGTAGTATAAAAATCTGAAATGCAAAAGGGATGAGCGTGTTTTTATAATTATGAGAGTGTGCGTGTGATAACGCTGTACGAGCCTGACCGATAAAAATCGAACTTAGCAGAGTATCATAAAAGAATGGGTATCTTGAATGTGATACCCATCATTAAAAACATTTTGCTTACTAAATTCAATCTAACCCTTTTTCATGTAACCATTTCGAGAGATGGTCGGCTACTGCAATGTTGTTCAGGTCGGAAAAAGGAAAATGCGTATTGCCATGCAAGCCCACTTCGGGCAAATGAATAACCGTCACATCTCCACCAAGGTCATTCAGCATCTTTGCCCATTTGCGCATGAGGTGCAAACGGCGTGTCCATTCATATAATTCGGGGTGCTCATTTGTTTTCGGCAAATTATCACCGGGGACATTTGTTCCCGGTTCGTAAGCTACAATAGCCTTGATGTTTTTTGTTTTGGGAAGCGTCAGCCAGCCAACGCCACCACCCTGTGAATGAGTTACAAGGATAGCGGTTCCAATTTTATCGAACAAAGCGGCATAAGCATCAGAGAATACATTGAGGTCGATAGATCCTATGGTGGGAGTCATTTGGCGAAAGTATTGATTAAGAACCTCTTTGTTGTGACTGAATTGCACGCCCTCGAAATAATCGGGATATATCCCCACACGGAAACGGTTAAACCATTCTTCTTCATCAAAGACAGGAGATATAGTGACGGTTTCCGTGCTACGTCCCGCATTGCCACGCCGAGGTTGGTCGACAAGATAAGTGGAGAAGCCACGCCGTAGAAAGATGTTCTGAAATCCCTCTCGTCCGTCGGGCGTAGTTTCCCACGTTTTGGAGAACTGACCTACACCATGTGCAAAGACAAGCGGATATTTCCGTGCATCGACTGGCTTTTGATAGAACACGTAGGCATGGTCGCCGTGATAGTTATGCCCCAATGAATCGGTCAATACCGTTCCGCCTACGGCAAAACTGCCTTGTTCCTCTATCCTTATGACATCCTTATTGTAAGTATGGCAACCCGACAACAAAGCGATAGCCACCATATAAAAAATAAACGTTCTCATACTTCTGCTATTTATTTCTGAATCTTAGATTCCTGCAAAGCATCGTAACGGCTACCGACAACCGGAATAGCTGCTACCGCCTTTTCCAATTCCGCCATTTCTTCCGCCGTTAACACGATGTCGCAAGCCCGCAGGTTTTCTTCCAAATGCGAGAGTTTAGTTGTACCGGGAATAGGCACGATAAAAGGCTTCTTGTTCATCAGCCAAGCCAACGCCACTTGTGCCGTGGTAATACCCCTTGTGCGTCCGAAGGCGTTCAGCACCTCCACGATACGGGTGTTGGCACGAATGGCTTCAGGTTGGAAACGGGGCAAGGTCTGGCGGTTGTCGTTGGTGGCGTCGAACAGCGTGTATTCGTTAATCATGCCACCGAGGAAACCTCTGTTCAGCGGACTGTAAGGTACGAAGCCGATGCCCAGTTCCTCACAAAGAGCCAATACTCCGTTTTCCTCCACCGTGCGGTGCATAAAGTGATATTCGCTTTGGATAGCCGTAACCGGACATATCTTGTGCGCACGGCGAATGGTTTCGGCATTGACCTCACACATTCCCCAATGCAGGATTTTACCCTCTTTGATAAGTTCTCCGACTGTTTCGGCAACTACCTCAATCGGTGTATTGGGATCTGCACGGTGCTGGTAGAACATACCGAGCGTTTCCACACCGAGATTACGCAAGGAGTTTTCGCACACACGGCGGATGTTTGACGGAGTACTGTCTTCTTCCGCATTCACCCGCACGCCGTTCACGAACTTGTGTCCGAATTTCGATGAAACAAATACACGATCGGCATAGCCTTTCAAGGCTTCACCTACCAATTTCTCATTTTTGTGATAACCATAACTTTCTGCGGTATCGAAAAGTGTAACGCCACGCTCTATCGCTTCATGAATCAGCCGGGTGCAGGCTTTCTCATCAGGCGACTGGCTACGATGATGGTTAAGCCCCATGCAACCGAAGCCCATAGCGGACACGGTAAACACAGCCTTTCCGCTACCCAATGTCCTTTGTGTACGCACTGCAGCTATACTTACCGGAAAGACCGTTGCCGACACAGGCGATTTGCCCGTAATGGATTTTTCCGCTGCCGTTACTTTTTCCAATATTGGTGCGATACAGATTGCCGCACTTGCCAATACCGTCCGTTTCAAGAAACCGCGACGGCCCATCTCTGTGTTGTTTACACTGTCTTGCTTCTTTTTCATTTCCTATCTGTTTAATTGTCAACTTTATGTATGCAAAAATACGGTGTTGAATTTATCTGCCCGGTATCAATACCACGGAATAAAAGACCAATTTTATCGTTCGACATACAACATCTGTGAAAATGGTAATATCGTCTATGATTCTGATACATTCTGTCTTGCATTTATACGCTACTTTTGCCGATAAATGAGTACATTTGTAATGTCAACAGAAAGAAGCCATGAATGAAATAATGAAAATAGATACAGTCCAGCAATATAATGACTATTTCGGGATAGAAACCTCTCATCCGTTAGTCAGTGTCATTGAAGGGAAGTGTGCCAAGCCGTTACGGTTTTGCAAGAAATTATATAATGTGTATACGATATTGCTGAAAGATACGGATTGCGGCAATTTGAAATACGGTCAAAGTATCTATGATTATCAGCGGGGAGCTATGCTGTTTCTTGCTCCCGGTCAGGTTATGGGTTCGGAAGATGACGGGATGCTGCATCAGCCCGAAGGGTGGGTGTTGGCTTTCCATCCTGAACTTTTGCGAGGTACACTATTGGCGAGCTTGATCAAAGAATACTCTTACTTTTCATACAATGCCAATGAAGCCCTACACTTGTCGGGACAGGAACGCCGGACGATTATTGAATGTATGGAGAAAGTCCGTACGGAACTCCAATATCCGATTGACAAACATAGTAAGTCGTTGATTATAGACAACATCAAATTGTTACTTGACTACTGCATACGCTTTTATGACCGCCAGTTTATCACTCGTGAAAATGCCAATAAAGATGTGCTGACACGCTTTGAAAGCCTTTTGGACGATTATTTCTCATCTGATGCACCGGCTGAGAAGGGTATGCCTACTGTCCAATACTGTGCCGATAAATTATGCCTGTCCGCCAATTATTTCAGCGATTTGTGCCGTAAGGAAACCGGAATGTCTGCATTAAAACACATTCAGCAGAAGGTGCTCGACGTGGCTAAAGAACAGGTATTCAATACGTCAAAGTCCATCAGTGAAATATCCTATGAACTTGGATTTCCATATCCGCAACATTTCAGTCGTTGGTTCAAGAAAATGGCAGGGATCACGCCTAATGAATATAGACAAAATCGAAGTAATTAGACAATTTCTATATTGCTATACGACACAGCTAATCTTATATGATTAGCTGTGTTACTTTATAAACCTCTGCTACTTAATTCCCCTATATCTTCTTTATTTGCTGTATCATTAGACAGAGGTTCTCCATGTTCGACAAGCAAATCAATTTCAAAAACGATGTCTTTATGAGCATAAGTTCCTTCATATCGTCCTGCCTTGGCAACAATTCCAATAGCATTCGTTTTCTGCATCCACTCTTTTGCACTCAAACGATAACTATTTAGCCCGGCTTGACTTTTAATTATGTCGAATTCGGCACAATTAAAAGTGGGATTATTCAATTTTCCCAAAAAACAAGAAACTCAACCGTATTCCTATTCCGCAACCAATTAGAGAAAAAGAAATCGCCGCCTTTTGCTTTTAGCATATCTGTAAGGCTAATATAGCCTTCGTCATTTATCTTTATCACAGACACAAAAGCGTCCTTTACCGTAATCTTTGTCATGTTACATAAATTAATAGATTCTGTGTTCAAAGTTACATCAAAATCAACAAGATTAGCCTCTATTTGAATAAAACTTAATCTAGTTTCAATTAAAAAAGCAATCAATACCTAAAACAAGATACTGATTGCCTATATTTTATTCACTCCCTAAAACGGATCTTTTCAATCGTGCTGCTTCCGTAAGTGAAGACAGTACTTCCTCTCCTCTAAATAGAATATTTATTTTATCCTACTATCCATTTACTGCCCGGTATAAACGAGATTATCTTAGTTGTTACAAAACAACAGATAAACGTAACCACTGCGATACATGGTATAGCGGCAACAGTGGGAAGCGCCAATGTATCTTTGAACACAGTCACCCACAGTCCGAGCCAGAATATGTGCATAAGATACATACCATAGCTAAGTTTCGATGTTTCTGTCACCAACTTGGGAGCTTGCGGACGTTTGATACATGTAAACATAAGGAATGTACCCGTTGTGAGAAGCACACAGTTAATCGTACAGAAAGCCCATCCTATTTCTATTACAGGTGTGGAATGGAGTTCGCCGGGTATAGCCTGCACATAGAATGAATAAATAGTCCATACAGCACCGATCACCATTAAAATGGTTCCTATAATGAAACGCTTGGAACGGTTCCAGGTAAGGTGTACACGAATGTAATGCGCCAGAACAAGATAGCCCAGATAACCGGAGAAGTACCACAACATGTGGTATTCATTCCAGAAACATTGTCCCCACACTTCACCGCACCAACGATTGAGATAAGGCATACAGGTTGACAACACGAACAGCCCTATAAAGAAACGCTCTTCTTTAGCCGTGGCTTTTCTCAACCATGGGGATATAATTGGGATAAACAAATAAAGGCTTATCAGAGGATACATAAACCACAAGTGTCCGGCTAGCGTCGGGAAATTCAGGAATATCCGCGACAAGTCCTTCATAGATGTTTCTCCGTCTATCTGTCCCCACAACATAGGTAGAGTGCTGTACAGTAGCATGAATATGAAAAACGGTGGAAGGATGCGAAGACAACGCTGGCGATAGAATTGCCACATAGACTGCTCTTCCTTCATCGGTGCAAGCAGGAAGGCAGAGACTATCATGAACAGAGGTACTGCCATACGTGAAAAGCCATCGTATACTGATACCCATAGCCGGTCTACTTCATTTGCCAAAAAAGACTGCGGACCTGCCATATCAGTGGCTCCGGGAGCACAGTAGAAATTCTCACTGGCATGAACAAGGATGACGAGAAAGCATGCAAACACACGGATGTAATCTAAAAAAACAATACGTTTCATTTATTCTAAGTTTTCTAGTTATTAATTTATTCTTTTGTGTTCGGGAACGCAGAGATTCTCAACCGTGCCGCCCCCATAGGGATCAATGTTATTTCTTCTTTATCACCTTTCACCGCATCTTCTTCCGGCAATACGCCACACAGTCCTGTTTCGTCTATCTTCCATTCAGGAACCGGACGACCGATAGCTTTTACTTCTAAAGGTACACTGGCTACTGTGAAAGGATAGTTGTCAGCCGGCCAGGATTTACGGATGACCTTGAAATTTTTCAAAGGTTCTTTCTTATCCAATACCAATGAATAATTCCAGGGGCTATCCGGATAGATTTCAGTAGTAGGCCATTTCTGGGGATCAGCACCTTTCTGCCATTTTGAATCACCGATAGCAGTCTCGCGACTGTCTTTCTCTACATATTTCTCTGCAATCTTGAGAGACAAAGTCAAAGGTCCGTAATCTACGCTTACGCTGTTTTTATTGACCTGCCAGGTACGCATAGACAAAGACATCGGAAGAGTCAATTCCACACGGTCACCATTCGCCCACTCGCGATTGATGCAAAGATATTTTCCCGCTACAGGAGCTGCACTTACCTTCTTGCCATTCACCCGCACTTCCGCTTTTTGAGTCCATGAAGGAATACGAAGATAAAATGGAAAAGCAACCTTTTCATCGGTAGAAACAGTGAAGGCAATGCCTTCTTCAAAAGGATAATTTGTCTCTTCGTGAAGAGTGATTTCCTTGCCGTCACCCACTTTCACTGTAGCTTTGCAAGCTGCATAAATAGCTGTTGCCACTCCGTTGTCGGGAGTTGCCAGTACCAGATGTTCGGTGAAGTAAGGCCAGCCCTGTGCATGATTGTGTTGGCAGCAACGACTGCTGAAAGGATTCATCGAAAGGAACGGGCCACGATTGTCAATGCCCGGATGATGATTCTTCGAATCACTGATGGCATGGTTCGGACAAGTGATATAACGCAATGCCTTGAAGTCCGGCATCACGGCAGCCGGATAAGAGTTGAACGCTACTTCTTCGCAGTGTTCCGCCCACATGGGATCTCCTGTCATACAAAGCATGATTTCATCGGAAGCCATTTGTTCTACCAAGCCGCAGGTTTCCACTCCCTGTCGGGGATCGATATATCCCAGACGAGCATTTTCATCTGCACCGAACATACCTCCGGGAACCTGTCCAAAAGTACGCCGTATCAGATGATGGACATTATAAGAGGCTTTCAGCATCGCTGAATCTCCGGTCTGCATATAATAAGTGGCAGGTTCACGGAAACATTGGGCGATATTTACATTGTGCCAGTTAGGTAAGGAGGTGGATTTCGTCCAGTCGGCTGTGTTACGGTGAATCTTCTCGGCCAGTTCGAGCAGGAAAGCATCCCCAGTATGGTTGTAAAGCCAGTAGATACTGATGATGTTATCACCGCCACGGCTTTTCTCCCAATAATCTTCCAGAAGTTGGTCATCGGGAACAGTCATCTGCCACTTGAAGTAATTCGTCATCAGGTCAATGACACGCTGATCTTGAGAATACTCATAATAAGATTGCAGACACCAGAGCATAATCATCTGTGCCCAAAGTTCGCGTTTGCCGTTACGTTCATTGACCGGACCGAAATAGCCATCCGGCTGGCGACTGGCAAATACACCTTCAATCCAATATTTGGTTTCTTCAATCATCTTCGGGTCATTCAGGATATATGCTAGATTGCCATACCCTTTGAGCCAGTAAGGAACTTCCTCCCAGCCGTGATCGCCACCAGTTGTCAACCAGGCATTATTATCCTTTTCCAGCCAAGCGCTGATTTCTCCCAAGTGTCCGGTCAGACCGTCACGCTGCAACTCCAGATACTTCTTCACCCATCCTTCAGGCTGAATACTACCTACCGGCAACTTTATAAAATTCAACGGTCGAAGCGGAGCGCGATACCCGATATAATTGGTATTGACGGACTGTATGTCCGGTCGGTCCACTACCGTCACCGTACCACTAGAAGAAGCAGACGCACAAGCTGTAACCGCCACTCCAAGCACTATCGATGCAAAAAGTCCTTTCGTTTTATTTTTCTTCATTTCGTCTATTCTATTCTCATTTAGATTATTTCAACTCTCATTGCACTGCTTCAAGACGCATATTGTCAAGGTCCAGCAGCACTTTCTTTCCTATTCTCCGATAAAAGCCATTGCCTATAACTCCATCAAAGAATATACCGGGAACTATTTGGCCAAGAGGATATGTTTTTACAGCTTCCGGACCAGGAGGCTGCATTAATTTATCATCAAATATTATTGCAGGATCTTTTAACGTTTTATATGTGATCGCCCGTGCCTGATGCAGCATAGCTACCCCGAATGTATTCTTTTTACTGGTAGAACCAATCAGCAGTTCTTTCTGATGTTTCTCGTAAAATGCAGAATCTACTGTAATATATTCATCAGAACCCGTATCCAGATGAGCCGTAAAATCAGTTCCATTAAGTTTTATACGCATATACAAATCGTATTTGTATGCATAAACATTGGGGGCTTTAGAAAGGTGAGCATTGGGCACAGAGACGGGGAAACACATTCTGTTATGTTCGTAATCAGTCTGTATCTTCCCTATCAATTTCATTACCGGCAGTCCAAGAAACACACAATCCGTAAACAATGTACGCACCGAATCTACAACAGTATGAGCCTTCTTCCTCTTCTTTCTTCTCTTAATTGATAAACCGGATACAAATGGAACACTCGCGGTGTCCGAGTAAATGAAGGCTGGAATATTGTAAAAAGTTATATTTCCAACTTCAATAGAATCAATGATACTCCGGACAGAAATCAAGTTCTCATTGATCGTTACTTTATTCTCGTCAATGCTGTCATATCTAAAGCCCATCCCATCCGCCAACTTTCTACTTAGGATACAGTAGGGGCCCACCCCTGTATCAAAGATAGTGTTCTGTGATATTCCATTATATTTTGCCTGGAAAACAGACTTATCACCTTCTTCTATATCAACAAAAGAAGACGTTTCGTTCCGTTTCATTTTTATAGGAGGCAGATTCACTGCATTTTCAGCATAGGATAAGAAATTCTCTGTAGCAGTTCGCCATTCCTCATATTCTTTTCCGCCTATATTTGTCTTTGTAAGACTTTCATTCCAAATTCGTTTCATCTGCAGATAAGTATCCAATGCCTTATCCGTATCCCCTAGTTCTATGTACGCATCAAACAAATTAGAATAAAAAACAAGTGTTTTCTCCCCAAAAGTTGCATAATGGTGAGGTATAAACTGCTCTAAATAGTAAGCGACACTGTCTGTCTTGTTTAAAAATTGCGCCATTCGAAATTTATAGTATAACTCTAAATCAGAAGGGATCGTCGTTGTATCTGATATTTTTTTGTGTATTTTTTTTGATTCAAAATATCTCCCGCTAAACATTAACTTGTCCAGTTTCTGCAACTGTTCAACATCCTCCTGCCCATACAATGTAAGTGGAATCAGCACAAAAATAAAACAGGTGATATAACATGTTTTCCAATATCTCATAATTTATTTCTATTTTTACCTTCTGACAAGAGCTGTCTGATAACAGGCTTATCAAGCTCCACTACTCCCGCAACCGAGAGCAGGGAGCTGATTCATTAATCCATTATTTATCAACAGAGAATTTGAAGATACATTGGCTTGTATACTTTTCACCCGGGCGAAGTACAGCCGACGGCCATTCCGGTTTGTTCGGAGTATCCGGATATTTCTGTGTTTCGAGACATACGGAAGCACGTTGGTTGTAAGTAATGCCTTTCTTTCCTGTCAGTGAACCATCGAGGAAGTTACCTGCATATACCTGAATACCCGGTTCGTTAGTATAAACGTCGAGTACGATGCCAGTCTTCGGTGATTTCAAAGAAGCGCATTTACGGGTTACGTCGCCTTTCGTGTTCAATACCCAGTTGTGGTCGTAACCGTTACCGTTTTTCAGCTGTACGAAATCATAATCGTTGATACGTTCGCCTACCGGAGTCGGGGTGCGGAAATCCATCGGAGTTCCTTCTACCGGAACGATCTCGCCAGTTGTCATGAAAGTACTATCCACCGGAGTATAATAGTCCGCATCCACCATCAACAGATGACCGGAATTGTTGCCTGCATCGCCTTCAAGGTTAAAATAAGAGTGGTTGGTCATATTTACAATCGTCGGTTTGTCTGTTTCCGCTTCGTATTGAATATCGATGGCATTATCGTCCGTCAGTTTCATCACTACCTTACAAGTGATGTTTCCCGGAAAACCTTCTTCACCGTCTTCTGCACGATAAGTCAACTGCAATTCCTGCGGATTCAACAATTCTGCATCAAACACCCGGTATTGGAATCCTTGCGGTCCGCCATGCAGACAATGACCGTAGTTATTGCGGGGAAGCTGATATTCTACACCATCCAAGGTGAACTGTCCCTGATTGATACGATTGGCATAACGTCCGATGGTCGCACCAAAATCCGAAGGCTTGCTGATATAGTCCTGAATAGAATCGAAACCGAGAACAACGTCACGCATCTGTCCGTCTTTGTCGGGAACCATCACTGAAACAATACGTCCACCGAAGTTCGTAATACAAACTTCCATGTTGTTCTTGTTACGCAGAGTGAACAAATCAGTCTTCTTTCCATCCACTTCTGTCTGGAATTTACTCTGCAATAAACCGGAATCTGTAGCCTTTTCAGCTTTCGGAGTACAAGCTGCCATTAAAAGGGCGGCAACTGCCCATACACATAACTTTTTCATGATACAATTGGTTTTTAAATATTAGTTTTCAGCTATTCATATTTAGATGCAGACGACGCGGATAACGCGTTTTTTCTAATTTTGCATCAGAAAAAGAGCCGCATCATCCGCGTTATCCGCGTTCAATTTACTATGTCAGCATATCACTGTATACTATTCAATAAATCTACCTTTCCTTCATTAACCAACTTCAAAATCAACTCACCGAAAAGAGTATTCTGCCAGGCAAACCATGCACGGGTAAATTTCTTCGGATTATCCTTATGGAAAGATTCGTGCATAAAACCGGTACCGGCATCCGTGTCCATCAACATCTTGATACAGGTTTTGATTTCGGCATCATTCTGACTTGTGAAGGCTTTCATCATAATACTCATCGGCCACACCATATCGTAACCGATATGCGGTCCGCCGATCCCTTCGCCTGCCTTGCCTTTAAAGAAATAAGGATTGTCCTCACTCCACACAAAACGGCGAGTATTCTGATAAATCGGATCGTTTATATTCACATCACCCAGATAAGGCATCGCAAGCAAACTCGGCACATTGGCATCATCCATCAGATGATGATTTCCAAAACCATCTACCTCGAATGCATAGATTTTACCATATTTAGGATGATTATACACCGCATATTTCTTTAAAGCTGTTTCCACCTCCTGCGCCAAGTCCTTACATTCTTTAGACAAAGCTGTCTTCTTGTTTACCTTCTCCAAAATCTCGGCTGCCTTACGCAAAGAAGATACGGCAAAGAAATTGGAAGGAACCAGGAATTGAAGCGTAGTAGCATCGTCCGAAGGACGGAAACTGGAAACAATCAAACCGACAGGTTTCACCGGTGCTCCCAGACCGTCATTGCTCACAGTATCCAGTGCACGCTCCGTCTTACGTTGGAATTTATAAGGGCCTACTCCTTCTTTACGTTGTTGCTCTTTGAATGTTTTCAGTACATTAGTGATTGCCTGAATCCATTCTTCGTTGAATATGCTCGCATCTCCGGTAGTCTTCCAGTAATGATAAGCCAAGCGCAACGGATAGCACAAGGAATCAATTTCCCATTTACGTTCGTGCAACTCCGGTTTCATATCCGTAAGATCACTCATCCAGTGACCGTTAGGAATAGCACCATCATTAAAAGCATTCGCGTACGGATCGATATTGATACATTTGAACTGGCGGAGAATAACACCTGCCAGCATTTCTTTCAGTTCAGGGTCCGAATTAGCTAATTGCACATAAGGCCATACCTGTGCACCGGAGTCGCGTAGCCACATAGCATGAATATCACCCGTATATACGAACGTATCCGGTTTGCCATCGCTTCCTTTACGGAAATGTACGGTTGTATCCAGTGTATTCGGGAAACAGTTGGTAAACATCCATGCCAACTTCGCATTCTTCAAAAGTTTCTGTACACGGAGAATCTCCTTCTCTACCGCATTGGAACGGAACAAACGATTGGATATTTCCGGGCGGTTATCTTTCTGAATAGCATCCGCCAGACATACATGCATTTCCGTCATACGGTTGGAGGCTTGCAGCTCCCCGCCACAGAGAAGCATACCTGCCAGCATACCTGCGCTGATATATTTGATCTGTTTCTTCATGATTACTTCTTCTTTTTAAATTCGTTAGAGAAAGAATAAGGGAAATCGGATTCTTTGGTACCACGTTGCTGATTGGGTTTCGCGTCCATTTTGTAAGAAATGCTAGCGCCATTCAACAGGTCCTGATGGGTCAGATAGTTTTTGGTATATTCTTTACCGTTCAATGTCATTGATGAAATGTAACGCTTGTCGTCTCCGTTATTCGGAGCGGAGATAGTCACCGTCTTTCCGTTTTCCAGATGTAGCTTCATCTCCTTAAAGTAGGGAGTACCCAAAACATATTCATCCGTACCCGGACATACCGGATAGAATCCCATTGCCGAGAATACATACCAGGCAGAAGTCTGACCGTTGTCCTCATCACCGCAATAACCGTCGGGAGCAGGAGTATAAAGTTTGTCCATCACTTCACGAATCCAATGTTGCGCTTTCCAGGGTTGGCCGGAATAGTTGTACATATAGAGCATGTGCTGAATCGGCTGGTTGCCATGTGCATAGTTGCCCATGTTCATAATCTGCATTTCACGGATTTCATGAATAACGGCTCGATAATAACTTTCATCGAAAATCGGAGGCAGGATAAATACAGAATCCATCATTTGGTTGAATCCGTCTTTACCACCCATCAAATCGATCAGACCTTGAGGATCGTGGAATACCGACCAGGTATAATGCCAGCTATTACCTTCCGTAAAGGCATCCCCCCACTTCAACGGATTGAACGGAGACTGGAACGTACCGTCTTCATTCTTACCACGCATCAGTTTGTGTTCGGGATCGTAGAGATTCTTATAATTCATTGCACGCTTTGCAAAGATTTCAATCTCTTTTTTCGGTTTCTTCAAGGCTTTACCCAATTGATAGATACACCAGTCATCGTATGCATATTCCAGTGTACGGGCTGCATTCTCGTTAATACCTACATTATAAGGTACATATCCCAATTTATTATAATACTCATGTCCTAATCGTCCGGTAGAACGAACATTCGGATGTACTGCATTCGCTCCGTGTTTCACGGCTTCCCACAATGTCTCGATATCGTATCCTTTCAATCCTTTCAGGTAGGCATCGGCAACTACGGAAGCGGAGTTGTTTCCAACCATGCAACCTCTGTGTCCCGGGCTTGCCCATTCCGGCAGGAATCCGCTTTCTTTATAAGTGTTCACCAATCCTTCCTGCATCTTTGTATTCATGGATGGATACATCAGGTTAAGGAATGGGAAAAGACAACGGAACGTATCCCAGAAACCGGTATCGGTAAACATATATCCCGGAAGCACTTCACCGTTATAAGGGCTGTAGTGCATCACGTTTCCTTTAGCATCTATCTCGTAAAAACCTCTGGGAAATAATACTGAACGATACAGACAAGAGTAGAAGGTACGCAAATGATCGATATCATCGTCTTTCACTTCAATACGTCCCAAAACATCGTTCCATATCTTGCGGCCTTTCGCTGCAATCTGTTCAATGTTGTCCGTACCCAGCTCTTTCAAGTTCAGTTCCGCCTGTTCAGGGCTGATAAAAGAGGAAGCCACACGCACATTTACCTGTTCGCCCTTGCGGGTTTTGAAACCGATCAGTGCACCGGCATGATTGTCTGTCGCTTCCAGTTTGTTGGTGTCAATCACACCACTGGCTACGGCAGCCGTATAAGTAAACGGTTTGTCGAATACCAGTACAAAATAGTTCTTAAAGTTGGCAGGAACACCACCGCTGTTTTTAGTGGTATAACCGATAATCTTGTTCTCCGAAGGGATTACTTTCACAAACGAACCTTTATCAAAGGCGTCTACCACTACATAAGAGTGGTCGTTTTCGGGGAAAGTGAAACGGAAAGCAGCCGCTCTCTCTGTCGGAGCAATTTCGGTCACTACATCATGATCGGCAAGATATACTTTATAATAATAAGGAGTAGCCGTTTCAGCTTTATGAGAGAACCAACTGGCACGCTCATCCTGATTAAATACTGCCTTACCGGTTACCGGCATGATGGCAAATTGACCGTAATCATTGATCCAGGGACTTGGCTGATGGGTTTGTTTGAATCCTCTGATCTTGTCAGCGTCATACGTATAGGCCCATCCATCGCCCATTTTACCAGTCTGCGGAACCCAAAAATTCATTCCCCAGGGCAGCGCAATGGCAGGGTAAGTATTTCCGGTAGATAATGCGTGCTTTGACTGCGTACCAACCAGCGGACTAACGTAGTCCACCGGTCCGGTAATTGTTTTTGCAGTCATAGCCCATGCACTAAGTAACGTAAAAGCGAATAGAGCTAGTTTCTTCATGGTATTTTTGTTTTATTTAATCAGTTTTCCTTCAAGCATTTTGATATAATATCCACCTACTATGTTTCACGGTTATCCAACGGAAGACCATATTTATTTTGCTTCGAAAGATAGTAAGCTATTTCCGTTTCTGCAACATTTTTAGGGAAGATTTGCAGATTCAACAGTTTATCCCACACCAGGTTATACTTCTGGCTCCATGTTCCCGGTTTGTCAAATGTGAGACGATAGTGGTCACCATCATCAGCCATTTTCACCCATTCGGCAGCCATTTCTTTCGCTTTCTGTGTGTACTTTTCAGCCACGTCTTTTTTGCCCAGCATATCTGCCAGATAACCGTATGAAGCAACACCCATGATTGCTTTGATAGAAAGGTTGGCATTGTGTGCAAAGTGACCTGCAAAGTCATCGGTACAAAGTTGGTTGGCCGGATCAAGTCCGTTCTCTACCAGATAGTCTGTCCACGTAGTCAGGGTTTCCCAATGTTTCTGTGCGTAATCTGCATTACCTTCTACCTTTGCAATGGCAGCAGCCAACACTACCATATTACCCGATTCTTCTACCGGCATATCACCGCCATAAGTCTGACCGTTAGCCAATGGATAAGTACCGACATCATGCGCAGCAAATGGTTTCGCCCATTTTCCGCTTTCGCTATAATAGAAGATATGGTTCATGGTAGCTTTCACCAATTCCGGATTGTAGTATAAAAGCAACGGAGCTCCCGGATAAGTCAGGTCGACTGTTCCGATGGAACCATTACTGAAGTTCTCCTTAGAAAGGAATACCAAGTCACCGTTCGGAGCCTGTACCAGTTTATGTGCAGCCAAGGCCTGACGATAAGCCAATGCACAAAGTTCGGCATATTTACGTCCACCGGCAGCAGTAGCTTCTTCCATCAGCTTCTTGTCGAAAGCAGCGCTGTTCTTCATTTGTGTCTTGTATTCTTTCTCTGCTTTCTGGAATTGGGAAACAATCGTTTCATTACCCTCACGATTCCAGTAAGGACGCAGGTTATCACCAAAGTATTGGATAGAATAAATATCATCGTATCCGATCAATAAATGACCATCCGCTTTTTGTGTTTCGCCTAATGAGCGTACCAAAGCCAGTTTATCATAACCATTCGTGGTAGGAGCTTCCAGCTTATTAGCTACAAAGCTCTTACGCAGTTCTCTGCCGTCGCCGATTGCAGATGTGCTGTTTTCTTTTTCAGCAGCCAGATAGAAATGTCCCCAATCGATACGTACATCGTCGCCTTTCTTCTTCAGAATCTCCTGATTGCGGCTTCCGGTACGAAGGAATAACAAATCGCCGTCAGTAAAGCTGTCGGCAACAGATTCCTGGTGAGGTTGGTCGATTGCCCATTGCGGAGATGCTTCGAAATACAATTCAACCTGATGTTTCTTTCCGTCATTGGAGGCTACTTCATAAGAGATATAGTTGACAGGACGTGACAACAAGTCCAGATTATCCATGAACATAGGAGCGGTAAATGTCAGTTTCAAATCTACCGGACCGCAAGTAAATGTATAATAAGTCTGCATAGGTTGTACGTCTACAGAAGTTTGTTGTGCTGTTTGATGGAAAGAACGATAACCGTCCAATTCTACCAATAATCCGAAATCCAACAGTCCGTTTCCTACCCGGTTATGACAATAGCCTGCAATCAGATTCTCACCCGGTTTCAAAGAAGCTACTACTTCTTCCGACAGTTTCACCCGTTCGTTCTTTTTACAAGCATTACCTGTATCTACCACTTTGATGCCGTTGATATAAATAATAGCATCATCGTCATGAGAGAATTCAAGATATACATTCTTTCCTGTCAAGTCCTCCTGAATATCAGCTACCCGGCGTACCCAGATAAATTCTTCACCCCATTGGGTTTTGGCTGTATGTTCATTCTCCATGGTTCCGAAGGCAGCTTCGCCTTCTTTCCAGGCTTTATCATTGAATCCGGCATTCTGCCATCCGTCAGCAGGCTGTTGAGTGGTATACTTTCCTGTCCAGCTACCTTGTTCGGATGTCTTTACCAAAGGACGTAGTTCCAGTTCTTCCGTTCCCATGAAACGGTAGGTTTGTCCGTCTACTTTTGCAACACCAAGTAAAGAAAAATCCTTGCCTGTCCAATGTTTTACAGGACTGTCGTATAGATTGTCCGTAGTAGACCATGCACTAGTATAAGGATCAATTGTCACCAGCGGATATGCCGGAGCACGTAATTCATTCTTCTCGTGCTGTTCTACCTGGGTCTCACAGCTACAAAATACAGAAGCTGTTCCCAGTAACAGCATCATCAGTTG
>PPYE01233473.1_pt1 | contig 16577 bp, 14 predicted proteins | sample 1559881 | NCBI WGS metagenome assembly PPYE01 (sample SAMN08240022, study PRJNA423297) | Human gut metagenome, whole genome shotgun sequencing project. | reverse complement strand
TGGTGCCTCAGCACAGAATCGAACTGTGGACACAAGGATTTTCAGTCCTTTGCTCTACCAACTGAGCTACCGAGGCAAATGGCGACCTGGATGGGACTCGAACCCACGACCTCCGCCGTGACAGGGCGGCATTCTAACCAACTGAACCACCAGGCCATTCAAACCATGTAGGCATATTATATGGCATTTACATCAAGATGTCAAGAGTTGAACCTAATAAATTTATTACATTCGTTACGCTTTGGCAAGTTTCTGCAATGCTGTTTCCAAATTGTCGTCCAGCAGTTTTTCCAGGTCGGTCAATTTGCGGCAGTCAAATTCATGGGTGATGCCAGTCAAAAAATCGCGTTTGGTTTCTGCAAAAAACTCGTCGCGGAAGCTGTTATAAAAGAACACCAACTGGTTGCCATGCTCAAAATCGCTGTAATCGATCATGATCGTGGAACCGTTAATGTAATCAACAGGATTAGAGGGAGTAATAAACAGCTCAAAAGCGCCGATCTGCTGCGGCAGCTTAGCCGCATATTCCCACGCCACGATACCGGCTTCTTCTACCAGTGTCCCCATTTGGTGAGTTTTACCCCTGTCGATATCGGCTAAAAGCTCGGGCAGTTTTTCGTTCATCATTTTAGCAAACTTTTCCCTGTCGCGGCAAAAATAGCGGATATCTCTGAACGTATGCAGACCCACGGTTTTTACAGGCACATAATCAAAGGTTTCTGTGGTATAGATCAGGTCCAGACGACTATGCATTGCTTCATTTATATAGGAAGCCATCGTCAATATCTGCCCTTCGATACCCTTGCCGAGCTCTAATTTAAAACCGTCTATTTCCTGCGGCAGCTCTTTTAAAAAGTCCCAGTCTGCCAGCGCTGCTTCTATTTCTGTGATTTTGGGCTGTCCCATGCTAACACCTCGTTTAAATTATCTTAAGCCACATTGGCACTACAGCTTTTATTGTAGCACAAATACACAGCAGATAGCAAAAGAAAAGCTGCCACCTTGCAGCAGCAGCCCATAGTGACAACAGTAATTATCAGAAGGTCATTTCCGCGCCGACGCGCCATAAGCGGCCTGAATAACGCATACTGGTGATCTCTTTATCAAAAAGATTGTCGATACCGGCATAGGCACGGTACTTTTCGCCCCAGCGTTTATTGACAACGAAGTTAAAGGTGTTGACGCTGTGATTTTCTCCATCGGCTCTGTAGTCAGAATACCATTTGTTCCAGGCCGTAATGTTCCATTCCTGTTTTACAGGTTCAGTCCACAGCATTTTAGCCGTATAGGTATTACGGGCACTGTAATTAAGGCGGGTGTTCGTTTCATCGTTCATGGAATCCAAATAATCATAATTGCCGATTATGGTAAAGCCGTTGCCTAAATCATGCTTGATTTCGAATTCGACGCCTTCAGAAGAAGATTTATCAATATTCATATATTGATAGGCTGGCGCCAGGCTATAATCAATAGCTATAGCGTCCGTCTTTTTATTTTTGAAGTAGGTCAGCTTGGCGGCAGTTTTATCGTCAAATTCCTGCTCGTAGGAAAGCTCGTAGCCTTTCGATTTTTCGGGCTTCAAATCAGCGTTGGAATAAGTACCATACAATTCAGAAATAGACGGCGCCCTGTAGCCTTCGCCATAATTTGCTTTGATCCGAGAACTGTCAGTAAAGGCATAGGTAGCCCCGATATTGGGCGAAGTCTCGCTGCCAAAGCTGTCATGGTGGTCGTATCTGATAGCTGGTATAAGCAGCAGCTTGTCGCCTATTTTCAATTCATCGTGCACAAACAGCGAGTATTGGTTTGAGGTTTCATCAATACTGCTGTCCTTACGGCCGTCCTGCCTGAACTCACCGCCAAAGGTCAGCCGGTTCGTATCGTTTAAGGTAATAGTGTCACGTGCTTCAACGTTCCAAAATTTAAACTCTGAACGGCTCACACTGCTCGCGACCATAGCGCTGGTAACATCTTTTTTCAGCTCTCCGTAGGTCGCGCTCACCATATAATCACTATTAGTATTTTTACCATTATAGGTCAGGCTGGCGCTTTTTCGATCAACCTTGTAAATGCCGTCATAAGCAAAAGGCTCGCTGGCACTGGTAAATTTTTTAAATTGCTGATCTGTATTTTCATAATCCAGGTATAAATTCAAACTGTTATTTTTATCCATTTCATAATCTATATCTAAACTATAATTTTGCCTGGGTCCGTAATATTTGCTCATATTAGCGTCGTCCCATTTAAAGTAGCGGGCTTTGGTGAAATTGGCATCGAAAGCAGCACTTACCTTACCCTCTTTGCCGCTGTCAAAATGATAGTAATTACTCATCTCCCTGCTGTTGGTCGCCGCACCGATAGTCATGGAGCGCTCTTCAGGTTTTTTAGTAATGATGTTGATAACGCCGGCAGAAGCTTCGGAGCCATATAAAGCACCAGCAGGGCCGCGCAGGATCTCGATCCTTTCTATATTATTAACATTAAGACGTGACAAGACGTAAGTATTGGTAGAAACCTGCCCATACCCCTCACCCGGGATGCGTCTTCCATTAAGTAAGACCAAAACGTCATTTTTACCGCTGCCTCTGATTCCCAGCGTATGGCCAACACCCGCAGCCTCGGGTATTTCGATATTGGTAGCAGTACGCAAAGCGTCGATTACATTAGTCGCACCGCTGTTTTCTATATCCTCTTTCGTAATTACTTCCACACTTTGCGGGACTTCTTTTTTTAAGAGTTCGGTTTTGGTAGCAGTTACCACATATTCATCTAAAACAAATTTCTGCGGTTCTTCTGCATGTACCGCTGTGCCCCCCCAGATGACATTGCCTCCTATAAGCAGCGTCATCAGTAAGCTTTCGCTCAAACCTTTTTTACTTTTCATCATCACACCTAAACCCTCCTATTTTTCTTCTTGCTTTTCCACTCTGGGAAAGTAAACTACATATTCACCATCTTTTTTGGCATCGTCATGGTTCTTTCGGTAATTTTTATCAGCTGGCATATCTTTAGAGGTAATGACCCCCACTTTCAGTGACGGGTCTAAAGCTTCCAGCCGCTCGACCGTACCTAAATGCCCATCGGAATGGAAACAGCCGTTAACATGATAAACCACTTTATCCTTGTTATTTTGCAGATAATAGAAAATACTTTCGGCCATCTTATCGTCCTTAAGGCACTGGGCCGCAAAAACCTGATCGACCATGTGAGGTGGCAACTGCATCTTGCCTTGTCCTTTGCTCATATAGGCAGTAAACTTTTCTTTATACTTGCCTTCCGGCGCAGAGGTTTTTGCCGGCAAGTAGGGCCTGTATTCTGCTTCAATATTTTCTAAAGTCCCTGCTTTAGCCATTTTGGCTGCTAAAAAACGCGGTACATTGCTGGCCAGTACCGGCAGCTTGTGGATTTTGGCAAATTCTACCATCGGCCTATAATCTGCCTGGTAACGGGGCCAGGGCCTGGAATCAGCTAAAAAGTCTGCTTCTGACACCTCACCAGCCAGATATTTGTTTAAAACCGGCTGGGTATCCGCCTCAAACATCTCCAGCGAAAGTACCAGCTTATCGCCATAAATGGCATACAGCTGCTTGAGCACATCATATTCTAAAGCGTGCAAAACATCCTGATCGTGAAATTCACCAAAAAACACTACATCATAACCGGCAAGATTTTTCGTCATCTGCCCTGCGGTGACAGGTTTATCATCAGTAGACGACACTATGACCAGGTCTGCCGTCGTCGGCAAGGCAGCTTCTGCCACCGGGTCTGCCATGTTCATCACAAGGCACATACACAAAAACTTTAAAAAGCGCTTCAAAATAACTCCCCCTCTATTTTTATTACTTGGCTCAACAGCACAGCCCAAACTTTTCCTGTTTGTTTAAGTCTTTTAAAATCGCACGCCTGGCTCTGATATTTTAAAAACAAGCTTTGGTTAGCTTAGGCTAACACTGCGTTTTAACAAAACCCCCAAGCATACTTGAGGGTCGAGCAACTTACAATCAGGCTAATGTTTGATAATAGGCTTCGAGCGTTTCCAGCAAGTGATCGGCCCCTTTCTCTCCCAAAAGCGGCAAATGCGACGCTACCTGCGCGCCATTGATAACGGGAGCGCTAACTCGCAGCACCACGTTACTGGCATCGCAGAGCCTGTTAGAAACATCGTCAGCTAACACAAGGGTATTTTTTAACCCCGCCAGCAGTTCGATTTTTTCACGCTCTACCTGTAGATGCAAAATATCTGCTTCCGGCTCCGCTATGCTTTTTAACGAATGGCTGCACAGCTTGTGTTTAACAGTAATGCCCACGGACTGCAAAAAGGCACTCATTCCCCTAAGCAGGTCGTACTCGCCCACCACTACGGCCTGCGGTATTTTTTTACGGCCCATCATCATGGCTGACATCCTTAAGGAAGCCGTGCTCTGGGCTTTTAGCCGCAGCCTTACCAGCAGCCTGCCGTCAGGGGGCTGCCCTATCAGCTGGCCCACAGCTTCCAGCCAGGCCAGGGTAGCAGCATAACCATACGGAGCGCTGAAAATGAACGGTGTTGCAAAATCTTTTTGCAGTATTTGGGCAGCAGCCAGTCCTTCCTGACGCATGACCAGATTAAGCTCTGCGCCACCGATCGTACCGATCTCTTCAACCGAGGTTTCATGGCACAGGCAGGTGCGCATTTCATAGCCAAAGGCTTCACGCATCAGGTTTTGCAGTTCCCATACATCAGAAGCAGTACGGTAACTGCCCATGGAAGCGCCAATGATATTATAGGTTTTCTCTTGGACCACAGCTTCACGCTGCGGCAGATTATTGACCAACAGTTTATAAACTTCGGTCAGCCCTACGCTGTAATCGCCTCTAAAACCGCCCTGCTCAAAGGCTACCAGTTTAGCTTTAACCTCTCGCTGCATATAATTGCAAACACCTTTGATATCTGTGCCAATAACGGCCGAAATAGACGAGGCCACAACAAAAATAACTTTGGGCTCATAGCTTTGGTCCAACTCGATAATAGCCTCTTCCAGTCGGGTCACATCGCCCATAACTACGTCGTCTTCGTTCATATGCGTCGTAAACAGGCGCTGCTGCCAGTCTACACCCAAGGCGCCATAAAAACCCATACTAAAATGGGTAGTCCCGGCCGGGCCATATTCAAGAACAATGCTGTTGTTTACACTAAGTAAACTCCAGATTATCCCCATCCTGTCCGACGGAACCGGTAAATATCTGCATAAACTCATCTGCCAAGCTCCCTTCTGTATTCTTTGGCTTCGCCTACAGCTTTCACCAGCTGCTGCATCAGGTAGCCCACCACCTCAAAGCCCAGCATCCCGCTGGCACGGTCGCTGTGAACAATGGCAATGCCTTTTTGTCGCAGGCGGTTGGCAAACTCGTGCCCCAGGTACAAGTACGGTGATAATACGTCATAAACATATTGCAGCGGCGCGATATTGGCCGCCTTGCATACATAGGGGTCGGTATATTGCAGCATTTCTTTAACGTAAGGCTCATCACTTTCTGTATACCTGTTAGTTTGGATAACCTGCGGCACCATCCCCAATGAGCTTAAGAAACAGTTTAATTCAAATGTGGCATAAGGAGTATTACCATAGATATACGTTATCTTTTCCAGATCAGGGCGAGCCTGCGCTACTGTTTTCTGCGCCGCCTGATAAAGCTCGTTCAGCTCCTCGGGCAGGTCCAGTTCCAGATAACCGAAAAGATTTTTATAGGCTTCGTAAATTTTTTCCGGCATAACGAACTTATTGAAATACACATACGGAATACCAAATTTAGCCTGCATCTTTTGCGCCAGCGGCAGGGCGATATCGTTAACGACGATATTTACTTTGGCCGACGCACCGTTCTTAATATCTTCAACAGTACAGCCACACGGCAGTTGCAGCCCTATCTTGACACCACTTTTTTGCAGCAGTGCATATAGCTCTGTCGTCGCAAAGTCACCCATCCGCTGCCCCAGCAGGTTAACACTGTTATCGCACTCACGCGGTTCCATAATTTCGGCACAGACACTGATAGTCCTTTCCAACCCGGGCAAATGGTCTTCGCATTTAAAATGCTCGGTATGCACCGGCAAAACCGGGATACCATAGGTATCGCTCAAGCTTTCAGAAATAGCGTCGAAGTCGTCGCCGATGATCTCGATCACACAGGTAGTGACTAAAAAAACACATTCAGGTTTGTATTCTTCAATAATTTCTTTAAAAGCCGCCTGCACTTTTTCGGCACTGCCAAAGGTCACATCATGGTCGTCCAGCACTACCGAAACGCAGCGGCCGCCGATACCTCCAAATTTTTCGGAATGTACGGTCATGCTTTTTGTATAATAGGTGCATTCGTCAGTTCCCACTACAACGATCAGGCTGCCTTTGATACCGCCTACCGCCATCGCCGCTCCCATCAAAGGGCAGTGTGTGCCCGGGAACAGTGCGTGCGTAAGCTGAGGTATATCTTTAATGCTTGTGACCTGGCTTAGTTTGGCTAATTTCTCAACTAACGCTTTTCCATCCATTGCCATAAAATAGCTCCTCTCTCTTTCAGCTGATCTCTTTAAACATGATCAGGGGCTTTTTCCGGCCCGGCACCATCACTACATCACAATCAACATTATAAACGTCATGCATCATCTTGGATGTGATAATATCCTGCGGCCTGCCTTCACTGTATTTGCGTCCGTCCTTTAAAACGATTATCCTGTCACTGATCTCTAAAGCATGGCTCAGATCATGCAGCACCATTACGACTCCGATACCGGACTCGCTGTTCAATTTTTTGACCAGCCGCATCGTCTCCTGCTGGTGGGCGATATCAAGATACGTCGTCGGTTCGTCTAAAAACAAAATTTCCGGCTGCTGCGCTAAAACCGTAGCGATCCAGACCCGCTGCGACTCACCGCCGGAACATTCCTGGATAGATTTATCGCGCAGAGGCCAGGTACCGGTGACCCGCAAAGCCCACTCGATGATTTTTTTATCAGCTTCATTATTGTGCTCATACCATTTCTGGTAAGGCACACGCCCGTAGCCAACCAGGTCTTTCACCTTAAAATCAGGCGGCGCGCAGTGCTGCTGTGGCAAAACGCCAATGTATCTGGCCAGTGTTTTACTGTCGATCTTATACAGGTCTTCCTGATTGAGGTACACACACCCTACATTACAGCGCAGCAAACGGGTCAAAGCTTTCAGCAGGGTCGATTTTCCCGACCCGTTAGGGCCGATGATCGTTGTGATCTCGCCTTTTTTGACGGTAATATCCATTTCCTTAACTACTATGCGGCCGTCATAGCCGATTTCTAATTTTTCGCCCTTAACTTCCACTTACTTTGCCCTTCTTTCTCAGCATATACAGGAAAAATGGTCCGCCGGTAACAGCCATCACTATGCCGACCGGGATCTCCATACCAGGTATCAGCGTTCTGCCCAAAGTATCAGCCGCTAAAAGTATCACTGCGCCCAAAAGCATACTCACCGGCAGCAAAGCCTTGTAGTCCGACCCTACCATCATTCGCGCGATATGGGGCACAACCAGTCCGACAAAGCCGATCATCCCCGCTTCCGCTACTGTTGCCGCCGCTAAAAATGCAGCTACCGCCGATAGAAAAATGCGCACAGAAGCAACATCGACGCCTAAACTGCGAGCCATTTCGTCGCCAAGCTGTAAAATATTGGCGTTTTTTATACAACAAATCGCCAGCACCAAGCCGATAGACGCATAGGCGGTGATGATATAAACATGGTCCCATGAACGGCCTGAAAGGCTGCCGTTCATGAACGACAACACACTGGAAAGGTTATCGGAGTTCAATAATTGCAAAAAGGAATTATAAGCGCCCAAAACTGTATTGATAGCCACGCCCGAAAGAATGATCCTGACCGTATCGATACCGTCGCGCCAGGCCAGCAGGTAGATCAGCACACAGGAAAGTGCCGCACCGCCAAAAGCAAACAGTGGCACCGAAGAAACCAGTGTCGGATACAGCAGCAAAATCGTCGTCGCCGCCGTGGCCGCACCAGCCGAAACACCAATAATGCCAGGATCAGCCAGAGGATTGCGCATTACAGCCTGCAAAAGCGCCCCGGCAACTGCCAGGCAGGCCCCTACCTCTATCGCCATAATCAGCCTCGGTAGCCGCAGGTTATATACAACCACCCGCACCGGCCCGCTTTCGTCATGCAGCAGTGCCTGTACGATCTGCGACGGTGAATAACCGGCGCTGCCTACTCCCAAAGCTACAAACGATAAAGCCAGCAGCACGGCCACTAGTACCGTACAGACCATGCCGATCTGTAAAATGTTTATCTCTCTGCCTCTGCTCATTTTTTCTGCAGCTTCTTCGCATCAATAGTATCGATCAGCTCATTGAGGTTATCAATGATATTTATACCTGCTGTTGCCACATATTTTATCGGCAAATAAACTACGTTATTTTCTTTGATCGCCTGAATATTGTTCCAATAAGCCGGATTTTTGGCAAAATCAGCTTCCATTACCTGCTGATGTTCACTGCCTGTTTGCGCACCGCCTACGCAAAACACCATATCCGGCTCGTAGGTCAGGGCCTGCTCCAGATCCAGCAGCACCATTTTGCCACTGTCGCTGTGAAACACGTTTGTGTAGCCCAGCATATCCAGCATACTGCCCAATGTTCCTTCTCTGCCCTGAATATAATGGCGGGGCGGCGCCGATTGCAGCACCATCACTTTTTGGCCCTGATTTTCCCTGCTTTTTTCAGCCAGACGGCCTTCTAATTTTTGGAAGCGTGCCGTGATAGCCTCTGCCCCGGCGTTATTTTTGCCAAAAGCAGCTATCAGCACATCGGTAAGTTCTTTGATCGATTTATAGGAAACCACATGGCCCGCATCGACGTAATAAACCGGGATCTTTTCGCGGTCAAGGATCTTGCCATAGGTGTCTTTAGACTGATAACCAACAATGACCAGATCAGGCTCTAAGGCGATAACCGATTCTATATCAAAGTTAGAGTTCATAGAAACGTTTAGTTGTTTGGCATCCTTAGCCAGGTCTGCCGGCCATTCCAGCATAGCCGCCTGTGGAATCGCAACTTGTTTGATACCCATTTCGTGCAAAGCCAAAACAGGAGTATGCACCAGCGATACCACCCTTTGGGGCGGCGCTTTTAAAATAACAGGCTCGGTAAAGCCATATTGCTGCATAGTCGGCGTGTATGCTAAAGTAACGTCAGTTGCGGCAACAGCAGCCTGTTCACCCTTCTGCCCAACCTTGCCAAAACAAAAATATAGCAGTGCTCCCGCTATGATAACCACTAACAACAGTAAAATTTTGTTTCTCATTTGTCATCCCCCTTACTGTCTTCACTCAATGCTAAAACTTTTTCAGCCAGCTCATTATACACTGCCACCATCGGCGAAGCCTGTACGAACTCGCAAACAGTGCCGCCCTGGTTTTCGGCCAGCTGAATATCGCCGGAGCGAGGAACATACATAACTATGCTTGTTTCGATCTCAGCCGCTGCTTTTTCTACAAGCTCTTTCTCGTTCTCGATATTCTTAGCGTTAAGAATGATACCCTTTAAGCGGGCATAGCCCCTGCGGCCAAAGTTTTTGATGGCCTGCGCGATATTATTCGCCGCATACAACGCCATCATTTCACCTGACGAAACAATAAAGACCTCTCTGGCATAACCGCCCCTGATCGGCATCGCAAAGCCGCCGCAGACAACGTCTCCCAGTACGTCATAAATAACGATGTCAGGCTTATAGATTTCAAAGGCCTGCAACTCTTCCAGCTTTTCAAAAGCCGAAATAATGCCACGCCCCGCACAGCCGATACCAGGAGTCGGCCCGCCAGCTTCCACACACAGCACCCCGCCGAAGCCTTCAAAAACGATATCCTTTAGCTCCAGCTTCTCACCTTTTTCCTTCAGCTGCTCCAAAACCGTTGGTATCCTCATACCATTCATCAAATTTTTAGTCGAATCAGACTTGGGTTCGCAGCCAACCTGCATGACCTTGTACCCTTGCAGTGCCAAAGCTGCCGACAGGTTAGATGTCGTTGTTGACTTACCGATACCGCCTTTGCCATAAATTGCAATTTTTCTCATTAATAAACTGCCTCCCTTGAATATGGATAACACCTGGACAGCAATATTTCTATCTTTAAAATATATTTTTGGGCTGGACAAAATATAAACACTAACAATAAAATGCAATGAGTTAGCTTTCGCTAACTCATTGCATTTTAACATCCTTTGACTTGAGTGTCAATATATAAATACCCCCGACAATGTATAAAAAATCACACTGCCAGGGGTATTTTTTCTTATTCGTTAAGCGGTAAAAACTAAAACAATTCTGGATAACTGACTTCGGCCAATTCTTCCACAGCGTTAACCGCATACTGCGAAGTACTGTAAAGATACTTATCGTGCACCTGCACTACCTGATGGCTGCGAATAGCCTTAATACCCTGATAAGCTTCGTTCGTCATGACCTGACGTTTAAACTCACCAGTATTTTTAGTACCGCTGTAATCCCAGCTGGGCACTAAAATAATATCCGGGTCCAACATCAGCATCTGCTCTTCCGAAAAGGTAGCGTTCTTGGGCACATCAAGGTGTTCGATAGCATTGACGATGTTGGCATAACGGCACATATCGTCGAACGACGACCCCTTGATCCCCATTGGCCCCATAAAGGATAAGGCAATGATTTTTTTCCGCTGCTCCGGTTTTATCTTACCTACCTTAGCCCAAATAGCGGCTAAACGGTCGTCCATTTGCTGCTGCAAGGCCTGTCCACGTTCCTGCTCCCCCACTAATCCAGCCAGTTCGCCAATATTAGCTTTGATATCTTCCAGCGTATTAGGTGTTTTATGCACATAAACCTTAACATTAGCCGCACGCAGCTGTCCCACAAAGTCGGTTCCGCCCCAATCGGGAACGATCACCAGATCGGGCGCATAGGATAAAATAGATTCTAAATTATTACGCTGCACCCTGCCTTTAATAGCTTTAGCCTGCTCGCTGATCGCAGAAATACCAGCGTCGTCAGCCAAATAAGTAAGGGCGGCGATCCGGTCCGGAGCTACCAGCGCCAGCAATATCTCGTCGCTGCCAGTACCCATCGAAACTATTTTCTGCGGCTTCCCGGTAAATTCTACTACCGTTCCCGTAGCATCAGTTACCCTGTAAGCCGGTTTGCTTTTATCGTTTTCCGCCTTGATACCGCAGCCACTGCACAAAAGCAAAACTGTGCAGACCAACAGGATCACAATGCTAAGAAAGCCTTTTTTCATCCTATCTGCTCCTCAAACCACAGGCTTTTTGCTGCTGACGCAGTTTGCCACCCAAGTCCGTTAAATTATCATAAAACAGCTCGTGCACCAAATACTGCGGCTGCACTGCTTCCAAAATATCCACTGCTTCCGGCACGGTAAAGGGCTGATGCCTGTCGATCTTACCGATATGTGTCAACAAAACTTCATAGTCCACCTGCGGCGGCACTATTTTTGCAAAGCTTTGCTGATAGCTACCCGACAGCGAGCAGCTTAAATGCACGCCTTTTATAAGCTGCTTCAACGAGCCCAAAGCCTGAACAGTTCTGCACACATAGCCTATGCCCTCAACTTCGCTGGTCTGCTGCCTATTGGTATTAAGCAAATGCCCCGTATCCAGCATAATGCCCACATTCGTTTTGTTCAGCGATGCAAAAAAGCGTTCAACCAGGTTGGAATCTACCAGCCGCAGCCCCGGCCACCACAAATTTTCAAACAGCACCGTCACATCGTCAGGTATAACGTCGCAAACGCTGTTAAACAGCTCTGCCGTAGCCTGCATCACATCGGCGTCGCTGTAATTAAATTTAAATGTAAAAACCTCTGCATTACCGGCATTGGAAACATGCCAGACAAGGTATTCCGGCTGGGTAGATATTGCCGCCAGCAAGTTGCTTTTAATAACTTCCAGCCATGCTTCTACATTCGCCGCTCCGCCATAATATTCCTTTAACTGCTGCGTATCGCTAAAGCTGCGTTTTAGCAGCTCCTTGTCATTACGGTAAAAATTTACCCATTCGGGCCAGTAGTTCAAATGCACGCCTACGGTCAGATCCTTGTAGGGCACCTGTCCTAACGGCTGGTACACCCTTTGCTCAATGCCGTCCAGTTCCAAGTCACCGATAAAGCTTTTTAAGGTTTGGCGTGCATCAAGCACATCGGCTTCATACATGGGCAGCGAACAGTAATTAAATAGCTGCTTCATTAGAAGTTATACTCCATACCCACAATAAAGCTGCGTGACGGCATGGGATAAGCGGCATAGGGTGTTGAGACAAATGCGACAGAATCATATATATATCCACCATATTCCTGATAGCGAGCGTTTGTCAGATTATAGCCTTTGATAAATATTTTAGCATTCTTGTTGATTTTACATTGTGCGCCCAAATCTAAAATAACATACGACTTGTCAGTATAAGCAGCTTTATTCTGACCAGTAACAGCGGTCAAGTCAGCATTAAATAACCATTCATTATTTTTATAATCTAAACCAACTCGGTATATGTTAGGTTTATTTTTTTCTTCTCTAACGAATCCTTCCCCATTTTCTTTATTTTGCTTAACCTTTAAATATGTATAAGAAACGCGTCCTGACAAATTTTTATCAAATTTATGATTAATCTTTAACTCCATCCCTCTACGTTTTTCTTTATTTATATTGGTTGCTTTTGAGGAATTATCACTTGAATTATATTCCCAATCAATCGCATCTTTAATATCACTATAAAATACACTAGCAGCCAAATTGGTTTTTTCACTTATTTTCATATTAGTTCCAAGGGTCCAAACCTCACCTTTTTCAGGTTTTAAATTTGGATCACCTAATGTCCAACTATTATAATCCGAATCATACTGTTTCCAATATAAATCCTGCACGTTAGGAGCATTAAATACCTTACCCCATGATAAATAAACATTACTATCTTCGTTAAATTTCTTATTCAATGCTACATGCGGCGTTATTTCACTACCATATTCGTTGTGATGATCTAAACGCAAACCTGTATTCAATTGCCAAGTTTCAGCGAACTGCCACCTGTCTTCAACAAATGCAGCTTTATTTGTGATTTCTTTTTCTCCTTCAAACATCACATCGTTACTTACTTTTGTCTTATAATATTCCAGCCCGGCAGTTAATTCATTATTTTTACTTAATTTAAAATTCTGCTGCAACTCTAATCCTGCTGTACTATCAGTAAAATCAGACTGATTAGCAGCAACATCACTCGAAAACTGTGCATGCTGATAATTGTTGTACACCTGCACATAGCCACTGTTATCAGCGCTTTCATTCCAATCATATCTTAGATTGACATTATTATTTAACCTTTTATGTCTATCACTTGCTCCTAACCTATTATACCTAAACGGCGAGCCGCCTTCCGCATTCAAATGCTCAAACTGCATGGTAACACGGTTATCCCTGCCTACCTGCTGATCCAGCTTTAAATTAAAGCCTTCCGTATTAAAACCGGAGTTGGGCATTTTTTTAACATCGCCGTCAATGCCCTTATAGCTGTAATTACCGCGGCGGTCTTTGCTGGCACTTACAAATACACCTAAGCCGCCTTTAGTTGCACCACCTGCGGTAATACCATATTGCTCGGTGTTCCACGACCCGGTCGCTGCCCGCAGTGTTACATGACTGTCAAGTTCGTTGCCCTTTTTCGTAATAACGTTGATAACGCCGCCAACAGCATCTGTGCCATATAAAGCAGACCCTGCTCCCTTTAACACCTCGATCCTTTCGATAGCGTTTACCGGAGGCAGCCAATCAGCACTGTAATTACCGCTGCTGCCCAAATTAACCCGGCGTCCATCGATAAGTACCAAAACACGTTCATCGCCATTGATCAAAATTTTATCCTGACCCATACTGGTACCTTTAGCACCGCTGCCCAGAACATTTACGCCCGGCACCTTGCTGATAGCTTCCGCAGCATCGCTATAATTATTATCGGCGATCGCTTCTTTGGTAATAACACTGATATTAGCAGGTGTATCCACCTTATTAGTTGCTACACGGCTGGCCGTTACCACAAATTCACCTAAAGTAAAGTTTTCGATCGGCTCTTCTGCAAACACGCAAGTCCCCCCCGAAAACACACTACTCCCTACCAATAAGGTTATTACAACACTCTTCTCCAAAAAACTTTTTTTCATTTCTCCAGCCCTTTCCTAGTTATTCGCGCGTTCCTGCTCGTTAGATAAATAAATAAAGCACAGACCGTATCCGAAAATATACAGTCTGCGCCGTCTTCTCCAAGTCAACGAGCCAAATTCTCGGATACACAATACAAAAATAAAGCATCGTTAATACTATTTGGCCAACCACGCCAAATTTAGCAACAACGACACTGCGATCATGTATCCGACCCGTGCATCGCAAGTCATAAAAAGGATTATAAAAACTGGCAGGTCTCCTGGCTTTGCTTCACAGCGCTGCAATTCCTTCTCAGGCTATTGCCCAATGGTTATGTATCACAGTGCTCCACATTACAGTTGCGGGACAGCTCCGGCTTGTACCGGATTCCCTATTAAGCCTTGAAGATAAAATCATCTTCGGCACCAATTTTGCACATTATTTGATTAAGATTTAAGAACATTTCTTAAATCGTTTATAATTATACCATATTCTTTTTCTGATTGCAAGTTCTTATTGATATACAATAGCAACAGCAGTCTCAACTAAATTTATTCAACTGCCGCCATTGCACCCTGTTCTGTAAATACTATTGGCTTACCGTCAGCAAATTCAGTTTCACTACCGTTATTTTTCCACAGCAAACGCTTTTTAGGCGTACCGGCAGTTACTTCACCATCAGCAGTAAAACCAACGCTACTTTTGGCTGCAAATTCTACAAATCCGGCACTTTCATCAGCTACGGCATTTTGCTGCCAGCCTACCGGGCGCAGCTTTGTATCTTCGGCCAGCGTTCCCAGCTTAACAGCGCCATTATCATAAAAATCAATTATCGTACCACTTTTAAAAGTCACAAAGCCATACTGCCCCTCACCGATACCTATCGTAACATCACTTGCAACAGTACCGCTGACAACAGTGCCCTCCTTGCTAAACGTAACCGCTGTACCACCTTTATAGCGGACATGGCCATAGCTGGGCAAAGCAATGCTGTAAACATTGCTGTTATTCCAATAGCGGTAATGCCTAGGAAAAAATGGCCCGCCGCTGGTATAAGCCGAAACAAAGTAATAATCATTAATGATGCGCTGCCAGCCCTGCGGCCGCAGAAATGTATCACTAGCTAAAACGCCGCTGATAACAGTATCGTCATCATTTTGCAGTACAGACGTATCTTTTTTAAATTTCACCTGATCCCCTACCGACCAGCCCTGTGGGTATAGCTCCTCATTCTTAGAAAGCGCTTTGCTTACAGGTGCGGCATAAACACTAAGTCCAAAGCTGCATAAACTTAAAAACAGCACTGCTTTTAACAAAAATCTCCTGCTCTGCATCTTATCGATCCTCCCAAAGGCTTATTTTCTTTATTATATCATTGCAATTATAAAAAACTACGCTCGCCAAAATAATTCACAAATAAATTGCAACAAACAAAAAAGACCGCAAAAGCGGTCTTTAGTTAGCTTTACTTCTTTTCTTTAACAGTTTTATCTTCATTTTCAGCAACTGCTGCCTGCTGCCACAGGTACCACACGCCCAACGAACGCCAAGGACGCCAATGCTCTGTGATTTTAGTTATTTGCCCACGCTTGGGTATCTCCGGCAGATCCATTAACTGTTTCAGCTCTTTTTTAAAGATAAAGTCAGCCGAAGGCACTACATCAGTCCGACACAAAGCCAACAGCAAAAACATTTCTATGGTCCATTGCCCTAGTCCGCGCACCTGCACTAATTGTTTGGTTATTTCTGTATCGGTCATTTCCGCAAATCGCTCTATCGTAATGCTGCCCGAAACTGCCGCTTCGGCAAAGCTTTTTAGATATTCAGCTTTCTGCTTGACCAGTCCCTGCTCGCACAAAGCTTCAACACTGACATTCATCACAGCTTGCGGTGTCAACGGATTCCCTAAAAGCTCTCCTAATTTTTTTAGCAATTGCAGGCTTACATCTGGCGGCAACTGCTGTGAAACGATACCTGTGACCAAAGTACCGAAATATTTGTTTTCCGGTTCAGGTTTCAATTCGCACACTGGAAACCTATCGATCAAGGGAATCAGCTCAGGCGCATGTTCTCGCAGATATGTGGCTCCTACAGCCCAATCTGGGGTTTTGAGCATGATACATCCTCCTTATTAATTTTCATTTTTACGGCAGACATCGCTGGCTGCTGATATTACCTATGATTATACGCTAAAACGTTTATTTTGCAAAGACGCCGAAAAGTAATTTACTAAATTTACAGAAAATCCTTGCATCATTGACGGTTTTATGGTATTATTTATATCTGTCAGGACTACTGACAAATGGCCCGGTGGTTCAGTTGGTTAGAATGCCGCCCTGTCACGGCGGAGGTCGTGGGTTCGAGTCCCATCCGGGTCGCC
>PPYE01598065.1_pt1 | contig 16596 bp, 17 predicted proteins | sample 1559881 | NCBI WGS metagenome assembly PPYE01 (sample SAMN08240022, study PRJNA423297) | Human gut metagenome, whole genome shotgun sequencing project. | reverse complement strand
GGGCGAACATGGGCATCCTGCGGGTGGACCATCCCGATATCCTGGAATTCATCGACTGCAAAAAGGTGAACGGGGACATCACCAATTTCAATATTTCGGTGGGCATCACCGAGGCGTTCATGCAGGCCGTGGAGGAAAACCGGGACTACGACCTCATCGACCCGCAGACCCGGCGCCCGGTGGGCAAACGCAGCGCCCGGGAGCTGTTTGAAAAGATCGTGGACGCGGCATGGCGCAACGGCGAGCCGGGCATCATCTTCCTGGACCGCCTGAACCGGGACAATGTGGTTCCATCCCAGGGGGAGATCGAATCCACCAATCCCTGCGGTGAGCAGCCGCTGCTGCCCTACGAAAGCTGCAACCTGGGCAGCATCAATCTGGTGAAAATGCTTGCAAAAACGCCGGAAGGCTATGCCGTGGATTACGGCCTGCTGCGGGACACCGTGCGCCAGGCCATACATTTTTTGGACAACGTTATTGACGTGAATAACTATCCGCTGGAGCAGATTGGCGCGGTGACACGGGCCACACGCAAAATCGGCCTGGGCGTGATGGGCTTTGCCGATATGCTGCTGTATCTGGGGGTGCCCTACAATTCCGACGAGGGTGTTGCGTTGGCGGAGAAGCTGATGGCCTTTATCAACGACGAGGGGCACGCGGCCAGTACTGCGCTGGCGGCCCAGCGCGGTGCGTTCCCCTTGTTTGCCGAGAGCATCTACAAGGATGGCGATCTCCTGCGCAACGGCACCGTCACCACCATCGCGCCTACGGGTACGCTGTCCATGATCGGCGGCTGCTCCTCCGGCGTGGAGCCTGTGTTTGCCTATGTGTATATCCGCAACATCATGGACGGTACGGAGATGCTGGAGGTAAACCCGGTGCTGCGGGAAAAGCTGCAGGAGCGCGGACTGTACTCCGACGCTTTGATGCGCAAAATCGCCAAAGAAGGTACCATCGCCCATATCGCGGAGATTCCCGAGGACATCCGCCGTGTGTTTGTTTGTGCCCACGACGTAAGCCCGGTATATCATACCAGGATGCAGGCCGCTTTCCAGCGGCACACGGACAACGCGGTGTCCAAGACCGTGAATTTTCCCCACTCCGCCACCCGCGAGGAAGTGGCTGAAGTGTATATGCTGGCCTATAAAATGGGCTGCAAGGGCGTCACCATCTACCGGGACGGCAGCCGGGACAGCCAGGTGCTGAACATCGGCAGCGTCAAAAAAGAAGGAGGAGCCGCCGCGCAGCATCCCTTTGGGCGCATCGTGCCCCGCCCGCGCCCGGCCATCACTATGGGCTTTACCGAGCGTATGAAGATTGGCTGCGGCAATCTGTACGTCACGGTGAACTACGATGAAAACGGCATCTGCGAGGTGTTTACCAGTACAGGCAAGGCCGGCGGTTGCCCCAGCCAGAGCGAAGCAACGGCCCGCCTTGCCAGCGTGGCGCTGCGCAGTGGCATCAGCGTGGAGGAAGTGTATGACCAGCTCAAGGGCATCCGCTGTCCGTCCACAATCCGCCAGCAGGGCATGAGCTGCACCTCCTGCCCGGACGCCATCGCTAAGGTTTTGGCCAAAGTGGACCGTTTCATCCGTGAAAACAACAACGCTGTCCAGCATCCTGAGGCAGAGCCAACGCCCGGGCAGCGCCGCGCGGCGGCCGGCGGCCCGGCCACGGCCGGACCCCGCGGCAGCCATGTGCCTGCCGCGGCGTCGGAGATACATATCTGCCCCGAATGCGGCGGCCCCGTGGAGCATGAGGGAGGCTGTGTCATCTGCCGCAACTGCGGTTTCTCCAAATGCGGATAAAGATGCGTCGGCATAAGGCGGCAAACACACCCCCAATATTTTGTGGGTAAGCCCGTGAGAAAAAGATTTGAAGCCCCATCTCTAGAAAATATATATTTTCATGCGGCAGCTTCAAATATATATGCGCCCAAACTGCATACTTCAAAACAAAAGTACATGCCATGCTTCGCTTCGCGCCGGGATCCGGCGCGGAGCGTTTTTCAACACGGACAAGGAAAACTTTCAACATTTCAACCGAGTTTTACACCGAGTATAGCGGGTTTTCCACAGCTTTTGTTGAAAACCCTGTGGAAAGCGTTGAAAAGGGCGTAAAATAGGCCCCGGTTTTCCACAATATTCCGCGAATGTTACAGTTTGTACATAACTAATTGTTGAATACTGAAAGAGGTTTTGATACAATATCTTTATATCGCCGCCGGTTTTTCCGCCCGCGGCGGATTCAACAAAAAGCAATATCCGCCCGCGGCGCGGGCGGTGGAGAAAGGAACCAAACGTTTCATGAAATGGGTCTATAAGCTCGAACGGAAATTCGGCCGCATCTGCATTCCCCATCTGATGCTGGTCATCATCGCGGGGCAGGCCATGGTTTATCTGGCCAATCTGCTCAACCCAGACATCCTGCTGCTCAGCCGTTTTTCGCTGAACTGGGCCGCCGTGATGCACGGCGAGGTGTGGCGGCTGTTCACCTTTGTGTTCATTCCCCAGAGCACCAGCCCGCTGGGCCTTGTGCTGACGCTTTATTTCTACTATCTCATCGGCAACACACTGGAAAATACCTGGGGCGATTTCCAGTTCAACGTCTACTACTTGTGCGGCATGCTCGGGGCCATCTTGGCGGCTGCGCTCACAGGTTACGGCACCAGCTACTACATCAACCTGTCGCTGTTTTTTGCTTTTGCCATGCTCTACCCTGATTTTCAGGTGCTGCTGTTCTTCATCATCCCCATTAAGATGAAGTATATGGCCCTATTCTCGGGCGCGCTGTGTCTCATCGACCTGCTGATGGGAGGCTGGAGCACCCGGGCGGCGGTGCTGCTCTCGCTGGCAAACTTTCTTCTGTTTTTCGGCGGGGATTTCTTCCGCACGGTCAAGCAGGAGATCAAATACCATAAGACGCGCCGTACCTGGCAGAACCAGAACCGCAGTAACTGGCGCTGACACGGGGAATTTGTGCCTGCACCCGCGCGGCAGTGGATTTTTCGTGCGATCTGTGCTAAAATGAAAGCAAGCAGAAGGCGCACCCCGCGCCCTGTAATGTTTAGGGGGTATTGTTATGAAAATGATTACCGCGATCGTCAACAAGGAAGACGCAAATGCTGTTTGTAACGCACTGACGAAGGGCGGCTTTTCGGTAACAAAGCTGTCCACTACGGGCGGTTTCCTGATGGCGGGCAACATGACGCTGCTCATCGGCACCGACGATGAAAAGGTGGATAAGTGCATTGAGCTGATCGCCTCCTGCTCCAAGCAGCGCAAAGAGGTGGTGCCCAGCACCGCCAGCTACGGCATCGGTGTCACGACGGCCTATCCGCTGGAAGTGACTGTGGGCGGCGCGACGGTGTTCGTCACCAACGTGGAACGCTTTGAAAAGCTGTAATGGCTGCGCTGGATTCCCTGCTCGGAAATGAAACACTCAAGGAAAGCCTCTCGGCCGCGCTTGCGGCCGGGCGGCTTTCTCATAGTATCCTGCTTTGTGGCGAGGCAGGCACAGGCGCGGGCTTTGCCGCGCGCTGCCTGGCCGCGGATTACCTTTACCCAAACGGCGGCGCCTCCGCCGCTCAGGTTTTGGCGGGTCAAAGCCCGGAATACCTGCTGCTGGCGGGCGAAGGCGTTTCCGGGGATATCCGCGTGGACCGTGTGCGCGAGGTGCGGCGGGAGATATTCAACACCGCGCTCTCCGCTGGGGGACGCGCCGTGCACATCAAAGGCGCGGACAAGCTGAACGGCGCCAGTGCCAACGCCTTGCTGAAGGTGCTGGAGGAGCCGCCTGAGGGTGTGCTGTTTATCCTGACGGCGCCCAGCGAGGCGAACGTGATGGCCACCATCCGCAGCCGCTGCTGCGCCTATTCCCTGGCCCCCGTGGCCGAGGAGGTGTGCGCGGCGTATCTGAAGAAGCACTTTCCAAAGGAGCCTGAGGCCGCTCGGTATGCGGCGCTGTTCGGTGGGAAGATCGGCAGTGCGAAGCGCTGCCTGGAGGACGCGGCCGGGCGGACGCTTTTGCTGGACGCGCTGAAGCTGGCGGGCCTGGCCGAAAAACAGGACGTTTACGGCGCATTGGCGCTGCTTTCCAAATATGAAAAAGACCGCGCGGGCACACAGGCGCTTCTTGGCCTGCTGCTGAACGTGTGCAGTGCTTCACTGCGGGGCAGCGAGGCGGCCCAAAGCCCTGTAAGCCCGGCCCGCGCCGCGCGCTGCGCAGGGGAAGCCGGAAAAACGGCCCGGCTGCTGGCAGGCAATGTCAGCGGTAAGCTGGCGCTCACCTGCCTTGCCGCGCGCCTGACGGCATGAGCCTGCGCTTTGGGCGGGAGGGCTTTGCCGGCGGGCGGAGACTTTGCGCGGATATTTCTTCCCCGCGCCCCCACTCTCTTGATAAAACGCCGCTTCAAATGCCGCGGGCGGCGGAACTGACACCCATTGCAGCGGCGGCGAAAGGAAAGAAGCTATGACAAAAGTGATCGGCGTCCGCTTCAAAGCGAACGGCAAATCCTACTATTTCAGCCCCGGCGACCTGGAGCTCCAACAGGGGGACCACGTTATCGTGGAAACGGCCCGGGGAACAGAGTGCGGCGAGGTAGCAAAAGGCCCTCATGACGTGCCGGATTCCAGCATCGTCAAGCCGCTCAAGACGGTCACGCGCATGGCGGACGCCGTGGATGTGCGCCGCATGCAGCAGAACCGCGCGGACGAAAAACGCGCCTTTTCGGTGTGCGAGGAGCGCATTGCCAAGCACAAGCTGGACATGAAGCTGGTGGATGTGGAGTATACGCTGGACCGCAACAAGATCCTGTTCTACTTTACGGCCGACGGACGCATCGACTTCCGTGACCTTGTCAAGGACCTTGCCGGTGTGTTTCGCACGCGCATCGAGCTGCGGCAGATCGGCGTACGGGACGAGAGCAAAATGCTGGGCGGCTTGGGTATTTGCGGCCAGCCGTTCTGCTGCAGCCGTTTTCTGCGGGATTTCCAGCCGGTGTCCATCAAAATGGCCAAGGAACAGGGACTCTCGCTCAATCCGGCCAAGATCAGCGGCAGCTGCGGCCGCCTGATGTGCTGTCTTGCCTACGAGCAGCCGGCATATGAGTATCTGAACAGGATCACTCCGGGCGTGGGGAGCATTGTCAAAACGCCTGAGGGAGTGGGCGCCGTGGTGGAGACCAATGTCATCTCCGGTACCCTGCGCGTGCGGATGGACCCCCCAGCCACCGGCTTCAAAACGTTCCACAAGGACGAATGCCAGTATCTGCGCGGCGGCAAGCGCGCACCCATCGCGCCGGACCCGGAGCCGGAAGAGATCACCGAATGAACGCTTTTGCCCCGCGTAGGTTTGCGTCTGCCGGGCCGTGCGGGGAAAAGCTGTTTCCCGGCGTGTAAAAAGTGCGTGAAAGTGGCCCTGCGCCCCTTGAAAAATCCGCATTTTATGTTAAAATGAGAACACATGGAGGCACAGCCTCTGGCGGCTGCATGCGCTGACCCGCGCCGCTCGCGCACGCTGCCGTAAAAAATTCGATCGCGCGGAGAAGAGGATGGATACTTATGGCTTACAAAATTTCTGACGACTGCATCGCTTGCGGCACCTGCGCTGGCGTGTGCCCGGTTTCTGCGATTTCCGAGGGCGACGGCAAGTATGTCATCGACGCGGACGCCTGCCTGGATTGCGGCACCTGCGCCGGCGAATGCCCGGTTTCCGCTATTTCCGAGGGTTGATTTCCCGGGAAAAGCAGAGCAAAGCAACAAAGAGGCGGGCACCGTGCGTGCCCGCCTTGCTTTTTCCTTATTCAGGCGATTTCGGCCTCTGCATCCGCGAGGGGCCTGAATTTTTGATTTGAGCGGCCTCCTCTACTTGGGCGTGCCGCTGAAACCGATTCGAAAGGAGCCTCCGCCTTTGCAGCAGGAACACCTTGCCAACGGCACACCCGTTTTCATCACGCAAAGCCACCGTTTTGGCCAGGATGCACTGCTGCTGGCTCACTTTTGCCGCGTGCGCCGCGCCGAGGCTGTGTGCGATCTGGGCACCGGCTGCGGGGTCATTCCCCTGCGCTGGCACGACAGAGGGCACCGCGGCCCATGCCTTGCGCTGGATATCGCGCCCGGCGCCGTAGCGCAGCTGCACGCGGCGGTGCAGGCTGCGGAGGCCTGGCATATCACGCCGGTCACAGCAGATCTGCGGGACCTTGCAGGCCTGCACCCATATGCCCAGAGCCGCGATGTCGTGGCCTGCAACCCGCCCTATTTTACAGGTGGGCGCGTCAGTCCGGACGCGGCGCGGGCGGGTGCGCGCCATGAGCTTTCCTGCACGATGCCCGATGTATGCGCGGCTGCGGGTCTGCTGCTGAAAGACGGCGGCAGGCTGTGTGTGTGCCAGCGTCCGGAACGCCTGGCGGACGTGCTGTGCGCAATGCGCGGCGCGCGCATTGAACCCAAGCGTCTGCAATTTGTTATGGCCCGGCCTGAAAAAGCGCCCTGGCTGGTGCTGGTGGAAGGCCAGAAAAACCGCGCGCCGGGCCTGCGCGTGCCGGCCCCGCTCGTTACCGCGCGGGCAGACGGCCGCCCCAGCGCGGCCATGCTGGAAATTTACGGAACAGAACCGAAAAAGGAGGCCCCATGAGCGGCACTTTGTATATCGTGGCAACGCCCATCGGCAATTTGGGCGACCTTACCCCACGCGCGGCGGAAACCTTTGCAAAAGCGGATTTTATTGCCGCCGAAGACACCCGTGTGACGCTGAAGCTGCTGAACCACCTGGGCCTGAAAAAGCCGATGGTGAGCTATTATGAGCACAATCTGAAAGAGCGGGGCGGCTATATTCTGGACCGCATCGAGGCCGGGGAATCCTGCGCGCTGTGCAGCGACGCGGGTATGCCCGCCGTTTCCGACCCCGGGGAGGTCATCGTGCGGGACGCACACGCCCGGGGCATTCCCGTGGTGCCCGTGCCCGCGGCCAGCGCCGCTGTCACGGCGCTGTGCGTTTCCGGGCAGCCGACGGGTCGGTTTGTGTTCGAAGGTTTTCTGCCTACCAACCGCCGTCAGAAAAAGGAGCGGCTGGCCGCACTGCAAAACGAGGAGCGCACCGTGATTTTTTACGAGGCACCGCATAAACTGCCCACGACTTTACAAGACTTGGAGCAGGCGTTCGGACCGGAGCGGAGCCTGACCATCTGCCGGGAGCTGACAAAGCTGCACGAGGAGATCCGTGTCACCACCGTGGGGGATGCCAGCGCTTACTATAAAGAAAACCCGCCCAGGGGCGAGTTTGTGCTGGTGATGGCCGGCGCACAGCCATGCCCTGCGCAGGAACTGACGCTGGACGACGCCGTCGGCCTGGCGCGAAAACAGATGGCCGCGGGCCAGAGCGCCACGTCGGCGGCAAAATATGCCGCTGCGCACAGTGCATTTTCCAAGAGCGAAATTTACCGCCGCTGCCTGGAGTAAGGCGCGGCCTGAAAGGCGGAAAGCATATGAAGCTGCTGGTCGTTTCCGACGTCCACGGAGATTTGGACGCGCTGGAACGCGCGGTGGATGCCGAAGCGGATACAGACGCCGTTATTTTTTTGGGAGACGGTCTGCGGGAAGCGGAGAACCTGCAGGATATGCGCCCGGAGCTGAAGATTTACAGCGTGCGGGGCAACTGCGATTATGCCTCCTTTGCCCCGCCGGACGGGCTGGCCGCTTTCGGCGGTGTGTTATTTTATTATACACATGGTAATTTATATAATGTAAAAAACGAACTGGATACACTTGCTGATGCGGCACGTGCACGCGGTGCGGACGCAGCGCTTTATGGACATACCCACTGTGCTGGCTGCGAGGAGCGGAGCGGTGTGGTGCTTTTCAACCCCGGCGCGCTTTCCCGGGTGCAGGGGCGCGGCAGCTATGGTGTGGTCATGGTGGAAAACGGCGCGCCGCGTTTTGAGCACAGACGGGTTTGATACGCGCCCGTCCCGAGATAAAGGAGAGCGGCAACTGTAAAAACCGCCGCCCGCGCAGCCCTCATAAGAGGGAATCCGCGGGCGGCGGTTTTTTGATTGTTCCGTAATGCTTACCCGGTTGGACGCGGGACGGCATGCAAGGCCTGAAAAAACGACCTCGATGACCGTGGCGGGATGTACGATCAGAGCAGATAGCGAAAAATTTCATCCCGCTGCTCGTATTCACACAGCACAGAAAGGCCGAAGCAGAATACACGCTGTGCTTCCGACAACGGGCTTGGCAGCGGCGCGTCCTCCAATGCACAGCGCGCCAGCGCATCCTGCTGGGCCGGGGTGAGCAGAGCTTCCGCTTCCTCAAACGTCATAGCCATATATGCTCATCCTTTCCGGCAGCGTTCAGTCGGCGAACAGCGGCGTGGAAAGATAGCGGTCGCCGGTGTCGGGCAGCAGTGCCACGATGGTCTTGCCCGCGTTTTCCGGCCGTTTGGCCAGCTGAATGGCGGTCCAGACAGCCGCGCCCGAGGAGATGCCCACCAGCACGCCCTCCAGACGGCCCACCAGACGGCCTGCGGAAAAGGCGTCCTCATTCTCCACGGGTATGACCTCGTCATAAATATGAGTGTCCAGAACTTCGGGCACAAAACCTGCGCCGATGCCCTGGATCTTGTGCGGCCCGGCTGTGCCCTTGCTCAGCACCGGAGAGGCCGCAGGCTCCACGGCTATTACGCGGATGGCAGGGTTCTGCGCCTTGAGATAAGCGCCCACGCCGGTGACGGTGCCGCCCGTGCCCACGCCTGCGATAAAGATATCGACCTTGCCGTCGGTATCGGCCCAAATTTCCTCTCTTTGGCCAGCTCTTCCGCCTTGGCGATGGCACCTTTCATGCCCAACGCACCCTCGGTGAGCACCAGCTCTGCACCGTAAGCCTTCATCAGCTGGCGGCGCTCAACGCTCATGGTGTCAGGCATGACGATGATGATTCGGTAACCCCGCGCGGCTGCCACAGAGGCAAGGCCGATGCCGGTGTTGCCGGAGGTGGGTTCGATAATGACGGAACCGGGCTTCAGCAGGCCGCGGGCTTCCCCGTCGTCGATCATGGCTTTGGCGATGCGGTCCTTCACGGAACCGGCCGGGTTAAAATATTCCAGCTTGGCAAGGATGCGGGCCTTCAGCCTGTGTTCCCGTTCAATGTGGGACAGCTCCAACAGCGGTGTTGCCCCGATCAGCTGGTCAGCGGATGTATAGATACGGCTCATAAAAATTTCCTCCCTGAATGATGTGCTTGTATGTTCCGGCAAAGCCGGGCGGAAAGGGCTGTCAGCAACAGCGCCAGCACAGGCACAGCCGCCCTGGCGGCTGTGTGCGGAAAGGATCTGAGGTGTGAGGCTTCATAAATACCAACCTTTCAGATAGGTTTATAGGGATTATAACCCGAACCGGTCCGCTTGTCAAGGAGAAAGCAGGAAGTTTTTGCCGAGGTCTGCAGTTGAATTCCTATTAACCCAACAGTATAATAGGTTTATATGTGGAAATCTAAAAAATAGCTTTTGGTGGGTCTTGGACTATATGGGCAGTCCTCGGCCATTGAGATAAGTTTTTTATTGCAGAGAAATAAAAAAAACAGGGTTTGAACTTTTGCTATCGAAAAGCTTTAAAACATAAATACCCTTGCAAATACTGGTTTTTGTGTATCAAGACACTTAAAATTACAATGACTTTGGCACTTTGGCGTCCCCGGAGTTGCCCGAATTTCTTAGGGCAATAAAAGGCACCAACTTTAAATTTATCGAGGAGGCGAACAATGATTAAAGTAATAAAAAAAGCGTTTGTTGTCATTGGGAAAGAGGGTTCAACGCTAGACGGCGCGGGCTTTATTCAGAAATTGTGGGATGATGCAAACGGTCACTTCAGTGAAGTAGCACATCTGGCGAAGAAAGATACAAACGGAAATATTGTGGGAATATGGGGAGCCATGTCCGATAGTTCTCACGCATTTAATGCCTGGGAAGATGGCTTTAGCAGAGGCTTGTATCTGGCGGGAGTGGAATGTGTTGATAATGCAGAAGCACCGGCTGGATGGACAAAATGGATAATACCAGGTTATGAGTATATAGTTGTTGAAAACCATAATGGAGCGTTTGAAGATACCATTAAACAAATGAATGAGGAAGGTATGTCGCTGGTCGGAGCAGTTCACGACTATACCGATCCAGCAACGGGAAAGGGTTATATGTATTTTCCGATAAGAGAAATTTAATAAATTTGTATTTGTATACTGTCATAGATGAAAACGAGTGATTTTTACGGGAAGGGTGCCCCTTTCCACTGCTTGCTACGGGATTTTTCGCAAAGGAACAGAAAGGAAATGATAATCTCAAGGCAGGGTCTTTTCTTTGATATATTGCGCAGCTAAATGGCGTTTTCAGGGGGACATGTATAAGCATTTTACCCCATCGGTTTTATTGCCGGTACTGTTTTTATGGCAAGGTTTTTGAACTTCGAATGCGTAACCATAATGGTGTACAAAGTTATCCTAAATTGCCTTTGCAGGCGTGATTGCATCCCTGTGCCTGTTCTGTATCATCTTAGCTGTAGTGTTAAAATGGTATCCAACTCTACAAAACCAACCTATACGGCGATGTGAGAAGGTACAAGCGGAAATGGGAAAACGGTTGAAAATGCAGGCAGTTTCCGCACCTCAATAAAACTCGCAAGATGTTATAAGACAATTTCCGTCTATACAATCCATAAAAAATAGCCGCAGGCTGTTTTTAGGCTTTGCGGGACGTCCCCGGCCCGCGGTCAGTAAGATAAGCTTTTTATTGCGGAGCAATAAAAAGGCCGTGGGAAAGGGCCCGCGGCAGAGGAAACAAAAAGAAACGGAGGAACGGCTGTATGATGGTGTCCACCAAGGGGCGCTATGCGCTGCGTGTTATGATTGACCTGGCCGAGCACCAGGCAGAGGGATATATCCCTCTCAAAGCTATTGCCCGGCGTCAGGATATCTCGGAAAAATATCTGGAGAGCATTCTCAAAAGTCTGGTGCAGAGCCAGTTTCTGACAGGCGTGCGCGGAAAGGGCGGGGGCTACCGGCTGACAAGGCCGCCCGAGCAGTATACCGTGGGAAGCATTCTGCGGCTTACGGAGGGCAGCCTGGCCCCCGTGGCCTGCCTGGAACAGGAGCCGGTGGAATGTCCGCGCAGGGCCGAATGCCGCACGCTGCCCATGTGGCGGAAGCTGAACGCGCTGGTGCAGGATTATCTGGACGGCGTCACGCTGGCAGATTTGACAGCCGAGGCCCAGTCCGCCGACCATTATGTGATTTGACCCGGCTCCGTTCAGGCATAGCGGTATTTTCCCCTTTTTCGCCACAGAAACCAGGCGCTCACCGCCAGAGCCAGAAGTTCGGCCACAACGATGGCGAGCCAGATGCCGTCCGTCCCCATGAGAGCGGGCAGCACCAGAACCACGGCTGTCTGGAACACCAGCGTGCGCAGGAACGAGATAACGGCGGAAACAAAGCCGTCGTTCAGCGCTGTAAAGAAGCCGGAGCTGAAAATGTTGAAGCCTGTGAGCAGGAACGAAAGCGAATACAAACGAAAGCCGCGGCAGGTCATCGCCAGCAGCGCCGCATCATAGCCCACGAATATCTTTGTCAGCGGAAGAGCCAGTGCCTCGGCGGCTACAGTCAGTGCCACTCCGGCCGCGCCCACCAGCAGCAGGCTTTTGCGGAACAGGCTTTTCAGCTCCGTGCTGTTCCCCGCTCCATGATGGTATCCCACCACGGGCGCGCTGCCGATGGAATAACCGATGAAAATGGCAATGAAAATAAAGTTGACGTACATGATGACGCCATAGGCGGCAATGCCGTCCTCCCCCGCCAGCTGCATGAGCTGAAAATTGTACAGCACTGTCACCAGTGAAGAAGAGAGGTTGGTCATCAGCTCCGACGAGCCATTGGTGCAGGCTTTCAGCAATGCACGGCTGTCCAGCTTCGTTTTTCCAAGCCGCAAAAGGCTGCGGTTGGGCCGGGCAAAATACAGCAGCGGTACGCCGCCGCCCACAAACTGGCTGGCGGCCGTGGCAATGGCAGCGCCCGCCACGCCCCAGCGGAACACGGCGATGAACAAAAAGTCCAGTATGATATTGGTAAGCCCCGCGGCCACGGTAACGCCCAGGCCAAAATGGGGCTTTTCTGCTGTGATGAGAAAGCTCTGGAACACATTTTGCAGCATGAACATCGTCTGGCCCGCCAGCAGGATTCCGCCGTAAACGACGCAGTCCTCCAGCATGGCACCCTGTGCGCCCAAAAGCACGGCGATGGGGCGCAGGAACAGCAGCCCCAGCACGGAAAAAACGATGCCTCCACCGATGGTCACATAGACAAGCATGGAAAAGTAACGCTGGGCCCGGCCGCTGTCCCCTTCACCAAGGGTACGGGCCACAAGAGCGCTGCCGCCGGTGCCGATCATGAAGCCAAGCGCGCCCAGGATCATCAGCAGAGGGAAAATCAGGTTCACGGCCGCAAAAGCCGTTTTGCCCACAAAATTGCTCACAAACAGGCCGTCCACAACGCCGTAAACGGAGGTAAAGATCATCATGACGATGGACGGCGCCACAAAGCGCAGCAGCTTTCCCGTGGTGAAGTGGTCGGATAATTGGATCTTCATAGTATGCTACTCCTTGAAACGGTTGGGATAAATGTGCCGCGCGCATGTCCGCGCGGCAGAAAAATTGCGCCCGGATTTCCAAAACCGAGCGCACTCGTCATCTTCTCCGGCTGTATGGCTGCGGCCATACGCCCTCCGATGGGATATGGAAATTTACAGGATGCGTCCGGCCTCTGCCCGCAGGCGGGCAAGATAGGCGTGCGTCAGACGCAGAAGGGCCTGCTGGTCCTCCTGCGGCATGCCGGAAAACGCGCGTTCCTCCATGGCGGCCACAGGGGCGGCCTTTTCTTCCACCAGCCTGCGGCCCTCCGGCGTCAGGCAGATGTGCATGTCTCTGCCCCGTCCGGGCTGAAGATACAGATAGCCATCCTGTTCCAGCCTGCGGATGGAGGAATTGATGGTCTGCTTGCTGATGTAGGACAGATCGCAGATATCCCGCTGCAGGCAGCCGTCGCCCAGAAGATAAAGCGCATACAGAATGATGGAGGCGCTGTCGGAAAGCCCCTGCCGCAGTGCAAGATTGTGGTAAAGATCGTCCAGCTCTTTGTAAAGCCGGTTGAATTCCCGTATTCCGGGGCCCTGTCCCATATGCATGCCTCCATATCCGATTTCGGACTCAATGCGTTTATTATAGTCCGATTTCATACTTAAGTCAAGGCTCTCAAGCAAAAAAGGATAAAAACAGTCGGCGCAGCTACTATTTTTTACGCGCATCCGGGCACTTTGTGCCCGGGCGCCTGAGATCTTAAGGCCGTGGGACGGAGGGCCCACATGGCCGCTTTTTATAGCTTGCTGTGCAAAGCTATAAAAAAGCAGCCGGCCGGAAGATCCGGCCGGCTGTTCTGGCGCAGCGGGAGGGATTCGAACCCTCGTGCGATTGCTCGCAAACTGATTTCGAGTCTTTTCAACCATTATGACTTTTGTGGTTTTTTCGTATCGCTTTCAGGCTGTTTTGTCCGCCCAAAACCATAGCTGTATCAAGGTATTTTGGCATTCACCCTTGAAAAAGCTTGATTTTTCAAGGGGTTCGAATGAAAGCCAAAAATGAGCCGATTTTGGCAGTTTTGTTAGAATTCGCGTTAGAAATGTTAGAACGATGTTAGAACAGCATAGCATACACAGGTGTCTTCCACCGAACAAATGACAGAGGTGTATGTTATGAAAATCAATGACATTGATTGGTCGAAAGTGCCGGATATTCTTGCTAAGGAACAGGTGCGCTTGCTTTGCCATTGCAGCAAACGAACAGCGCTCTATTATCTGAAAAGCGGAAAGCTGCCGTGCATTTATTCGGGGAAGAAAACCCGGTGCTACAAAATCAGGAAAGAAGATCTGATGGCTTTCATAGAAGATCGGGAGAACCATCCCGAGTTCTACGCTGTACCGGAGGGATGGTACAAAGAAAGCGGAAGAACGGTTCGGCAACATTATTCGTCGGAAATTAAAATCGACGGCGAAGATTTGCATGAGTATTATCGGTTCCTCCTCAAAGAATACCCAGATGTTCTTGAAGTTAAAAAGGTCAGTGAGATCACGGGATATGCTATTCCGATAATTAACCGCTGGTGCAACAAAGGCAAGGTGAAGTGTTTTTCCATCAGGGCGATGAATATGATCCCCAAGATATACCTGATTGATTTTTTCTGTTCAAACGCATTCAGGACGATACCCCGAAAGAGCGAGTGGCACATCAGCAGTCTGCAAAACTATCGACGCTGGAAATACTTAGACAACCTACAATCAAAATGAGGTAAGGACGAGCTATCCATATCGGGAGGCTCGTCCTTTTTTGTTTTAGCCATCAGCCCATTGGCTACGCAGGCAAAATTGTGCCCCAAAGTATCAAGTAGCGCATTCCAAAGTATCAATTTGATACTTTGGAATTTGTTCCAGAGAGACAGACAACCTATCGACATTCCTTATAGGCATTCCGCACCCGTCAAGGGTGCTTTTTTATTATCTCAGAATCAAGTGCGGACTCGCAAATCTGCGTTTTTCAAAAAAATCGAAATTTTTTTTGGAGGGGGGTTAATTTTTGCCCGTTTTCGTTGCCTACCAAGTGAGGGACAAAACAATCGCCCTCGTGAACCTTGAAAACCGAATACACATTCAACAGGTACATTCCTGATCGGGGGCGAAGGCCCCAGCCGGATGAAGGTGCGCCACGAACTTCCTGCCCGCAAGGGTTATCACGGAAAGCAAGGTTGGTAGCGATTCCGAACCATTCTGAAATATCCGCTTGCTACGGATAAGGCGATGAAACGATTCAGGGACAATGATACTTCCCTATGGGGCTGGCGGAGTACCCGGCAGAGGTGAGATTCCTATGAGTTCGGTCAGCAGCCGAACGCCTGTTGACTTCCTTTTCTGCATTTTGGGTTCGAGGAAAAATGAAATGCAGCGACGAAAGCCCCAAAAGGTATTTTGAGGCTTTCGTGGATCAGAAATGATTCAAATAAAGAGAAAGGAGGAAAACCCCATGGAAAACTGTAAGGTGATCGCCATCACAAATCAGAAGGGCGGCGTCGGCAAAACGACGACCGCAGTCAATCTCGGCGTGGGACTTGCAAGCTCCGGGAAACGGGTTCTGTTGGTGGATGCTGATCCGCAGGGCAGCTTAACCGTGAGCCTCGGCATAAAGAACCCCGACGAGCTGGATGTATCGCTGTCGTCCCTTATGCAGTCGGTCATTGATGATGAGCCGCTTGCGGAGGGTGCGATTATCCGACACCAGGAAGGTGTGGATTTGCTTCCCTCGAACATTGAGCTCTCCGGTATGGAAACAGGTCTGTTCAATGTCATGAGCCGTGAGTATGTTCTGAAGAACGCCATCGACGGCATGAGAAAAAGCTACGACTACATTCTGATTGACTGTATGCCCTCGCTGGGTATGATGACGGTCAATGCGCTGGTTACGGCAGACAGTGTGATTATCCCGTCTCAGCCGAACTTCCTGTCAACCAAAGGTCTTAACCTGCTTCTGCGCTCCATTTCAAAGATCAAGCGGCAGATCAACCCGAGATTAAAGATTGACGGCATTTTGCTGACGATGGTGGATAACCGCACCAACAACGCCAAGGCGATTATTTCCTCGCTTCGTTCCACCGTGGGAGAGAACATCCGCGTGTTCCGTTCCGAAATTCCTTTTTCGGTAAGAGCTGCGGAGTGCAGTCTTTCCGGAGAAAGCATCTTCTCCCATGACAGGAACGGCAAGGTCGCAGCAGCGTATGAGGCACTCACAAAGGAGGTGACAGAGCTTGAAGAGCGTGCAAAAAATCGATCTGGGCCTGACCGGGTACGATGAGCTTTTCATGAATGACGCGGAGCGAAAGGAAAATAAACTCCCGCGCATTTATGACATTCCCCTCTCGGAGATCGACGATTTCCCTGACCATCCCTTCAAGGTGAAGCTGGACGAGGACATGGATCAGCTTGTCCAGAGCATCAAGGAGCGCGGGATTATCACCCCTGTCACCCTCCGACCGAAGGAAGATGGTCGGTACGAGATCGTATCAGGGCATCGCAGAAGGAAGGCCTGTGAGCTTGCCGGGTTTGATACCGTGAAGGCCGAGGTGCGGGAGATGACCCGAGACGAGGCCATCATTCTAATGGTGGAATCGAACCTGCAGCGTTCTGTGATACTGCCGAGTGAAAAAGCTTTTTCGTACAAGATGAGGCTGGAAGCTATGAACCGACAGGGACAGCGCAGTGATTTAACTTCGACACCAGTGGTGTCAAAGTCCCGGTCTAACGAAGAATTGGGCAGTGAGCACGGTGAAAGCCGCGAACAGGTGCGGCGCTATATCCGCCTCACGGAGCTCATTCCGGAGCTTCTGGATTTGGTTGACGAGGGGCGCATTGCGTTCCGACCGGCGGTGGAGCTTTCGTACCTGCAAAAAGAGGAACAGAGCGCCCTGCTGGAGCAAATCGCCTACGCAGATGCCACGCCGTCCCTTGCCCAGGCCATTAAGC
>PPYE01433199.1_pt1 | contig 16599 bp, 21 predicted proteins | sample 1559881 | NCBI WGS metagenome assembly PPYE01 (sample SAMN08240022, study PRJNA423297) | Human gut metagenome, whole genome shotgun sequencing project. | reverse complement strand
CCGCCTGCGAAGCAGACTGCGCCGCGGCGCTCGCATTGCTCTGCACCCGGCTGGCCGTCTGCTCGATGCCCTGCATCTGTTGGAACGCCGCGTCAAGCTGCTGGCCGGACAGCGGGCTGTCGTAATACTGTTCAGGCATTGGCATCACCGTCCTCCGCATCGGCGGGATTTTCTTCGGGTTGCGCCGCTTCAAGCGCTTCTTCCTGCCGCAGCCGCATTTGCACCGCGTTCAGCAAATTGATAATTTGCAGCTCCACGACGCGCAGCGGAAGCCCGCTGCCGTTCACGGCGAGCAGGAGGTCGGAATCGAGTTTTCTAGAGGCTTGGTTGAGTGTCATGCCTGCTCCTCCTCTTTGTCCAGCCGGGCCTTGACAGCCGCCATCAGGCTGCGGGCCAGCTCGGCTTCGGTGTCATCGGCGGTGTGCGAGGCAACCTTGCCGGTGGAAACGATCATGCCGGCGTCGTCAATTTCGGTTGTGGCGTAACTCAGGCGGATGCCCGTCTGGCTCGGGGCGAAACTGATCTGGGTGATGATTTTCATGGTATAACTCCTTTCAAATTCAAGCTGTTCTTGGGCCGCACAGCACATAAGTGCCAAGCTCGTTCGAATAACGCCATTCACATACCCGGTCCAAGATTGACGCTGCGTTGAGGTTTCCGTGCAAAATCAGATCGCTCCATAGTGTCAACGCATCCACTGTGATGACAAGCCCCATCCGAATTCCGCCAGGACCGTTTGGCGGAGATACAATGTTAAAGTTTCCTTCGCCGATGTATAGATTCACCTCCTGCCAGTCGGACAGGTCGCCCTTAAACTGCATCTGAGCATAGTAGTTGCCGTTGGTGCCATCGTACAAGGGGCTCAAGGTAAAGATCGGTCTGTTCGGCTCTGTAAGGCCGTGCCCTATCAGAACTTTCAGGACCCCGGCGTCAATCTCGGCGCCGCAAGTGTCGTTCAACGATGCGCCCTGCGTGGCCGACAGCACGCGTGCCCCAACCGTCCCCGTCGTGATATTATCCGCATTGATCTGGGTACTGCCGGATGTGTACAGGTCGGTAAATGTAACCAATCCAGTGAATTTGATCTGCGCACTGGTAATCGTCGTCGAGCCGGATTTCAGCGTAATGGTGCTGGTTGTCCCGTTGGTCGAAGCGCTCAAGGTGATGCCTTCGAGGCCGATGTCGATCATGTTCTGCACAGTGGTCGTCGTCGGACGGTTCGCAACCTGGTCGTCGGTGTAGCCGTTCGCCTCGTCCACCGCGTCGCTGGTCTGGCCCTGCACATAGCTCTGCATCTGGCTGGTGGTCGAGTAGCTGGTCAGACGCTGCGTTACCGAGAGGTTGATGTTATCGGCGCTCTGCTCAATGGCCGATTCCATCTGCACCTGAGTAACGTAATCTTGTAGCTGGCCATCCACATAATCCTCCATATCTGTGTTGGAGGGGTACATGGTCAGCGTTTCGTTCACGCTCAGCCGGATGCTTGCCGCGCTCTGCTCGATGGCCGAGTTCATCTCGATGGTGGTCGGGTAAAGCTCGAGCTGGCCGTTGGTGTAGTCCTTGGCGTCGTCGAGGATGCCGCCAACCTGCCCGTTGACATACTGCTGCATCTGGCTGGTCGTACTGTACCCGGTCAGCTTCTGGCTGACGGTCAGGTTGATCTCGCTCGCACTCTGCTCAATGGCGGAGTTCATTTCTACCTTTGTCGGGTAGAAGGTCAGGCTCTCGTTCACCTGCTGCATCGCACTGGATACAGCCTCCGACACCGCCTGGTCTTTGATCTCGCCAGTCTTCTGATCGACGTAATCCGTCATATCATCGAGCTGTTTCTGCACATTTGTCTCGATGCCCTCAACCGTCAATTCCAGCGATGCCAAGTTCCCCTGCAAATCCCGGTTGACAATCTTGAGCCTGTCCACGCTCGCGCTGATTTCAAGGACTTTGCCGGTCAGGTTCGTATAACTCTTGTAGTTGACCGCTGCCGTCGAAGTCCGGCTCGGATTGCCGGTACTCGACAGGGTCGCCACGCCACCGGAATACTCCGCCTGCATGATGTAGGTCTTGAAGCTGTTCCCGACCGCATCGGTCACCTGCACGATCTGGCCGGGGCGAATGCCGACCGATGTCTGCACCTTCAAGGTGCAGGGCACATAGGTAACATCCTTGAAGCGCTCATAGAGCGCCTGCGCCACCGGCTGCAGGTTGTCAGCGGTGCCGGTGGTCAATAGCAGGTTGCCTTCCAACACAAGCGCGTTGGTGGCCTCCTCATCGGGCGGATAGATCGCCCCCACATCGTCGTCGGTCAGCTTAATCTGTACCTTATCGATTTTTTGGCAGCTGTACTGCTCATACGCAAGGCTGCCCTGGAAGTAAAACGGCGCATCCAGCCCGATCCGGTACACCAGGGCCTGCTGCGTTCGCAGCGTGTCGCCGTCCAAGCGGACGAGCGCCCGCACGCTGCCCTGCTGGCCACCTGCCGTGATTCCGTAGGAAAGTTCTGCATCCGCATACCAGTCGAACACAAGCGCGCCGGCCGGGTTCACGCGGCAAAACGTACCGGCTGCCTGGGCAATCCAGGCCAGAATTTGCCGGCCCGTTACGCCGTCCGCATAGAAAGCCTGCACCTGATACGAGCCGTTGATCGGCAAACCGGTGCTGGCAACTGTCAACCCGCACTGGTTGGCCACGGCCTGCGCAAGCGCCCACAACGTCATTGGGAAGGCTTCCTGCTGCTCCCGTAGCCAGCCGGAAAGGTCTTTGTCCGCCAACGTCATCCGGTCATACGCAATGACGCTATACTGGTAGTAACCGCTCTTCGTCGGCTGTTCCGCGATAAACTGCCCGATCAGCTCTTCGGCCCCGCCGTTTGTCTCGTAGTAGGCAAAGGCACTGCCCGCTGTGATCGGGATCGTCGCCCCCTCCGCCGCCTGCAGTTTGATCTCCAGTTCGGTGGAACAGGCTGCGCCGGGAGCCAGATCGTCGCCGTCCGGCTGTACGCACTCGGTTCTCTTGGCAGACAAAATCGCCGTGCCGGTTGGGCTTTCGGACAGGATGGTCGTTCCATCCTGCAGCACAATTCTGGCTGTTGCCATACTTCCCCCTCTCAGCACTCGATAATGTTGAATTTGAAATTGCGCCAAATGCCCTGCCGGGCGTCCCGCCAGCAGATTCCGTAGTTGGAACAGTAGCAGGTTGTGGTCTCGGCCCCGCTGCCAGCGCCGCGCGGCGGGTGGGTAAAGGAAAAGGTCGCCCCGGCGCTGTCGAGCAGGTTGCACAGATAAGTGTACTCGGCGTCGGTCAGCTGGGTATACTCGAAGGACCAGGTGCCCACCTTGCTGCGCAGCACAACGCGGTGCATATAACCTTTGTCGTCCCGGCCGCTTTCGCTGCTGTCCAGGTCGGTATACTGCATCTGCATGTCGTTATCGGGGGCGTACAGAGCGCTGCCGTCAATCTTGAAAAGATCGGTCAATACGCGCATATCACACCCCCTGCATGATGGCCTGCCGCCGCTGCCAGCGCTGGGCGGCGCGACCGACGCCGGCTTCGGTCAGTTCGGTGTCGTAGATGGCCTGCCGCACCTCGCGCAGCTCGGCTACGACGGCCTCAAAGCCGGCCATCTGGCCGGCGAGCTGGTTTTCGAGCACGTTGGCGACAGCCTGCTCGATGGTGGAGAGCGGGGCTTCGATGTTGGTGCCGCTGCTCTGGTCGCCGAGCACGGCCAGAAACTCCCGGTTCGGCGGGATGACCGCGCCCTGAGCGAGGTAGGGGATCTGCGGGGCGGTCAGGTTGAACCCGAAGGTGCTGCCGCCGATTTCTGGCACCCAGTCCGGCACCGTAAAGGACAGCGAGTTGAGCGCATTGACCACCGCCTGGATCATGCCGTTCACAAACCGGATGATCCCGTTCACCGCGCCCTTGATGGTGGACTGGATGCGATCCCAGATTGTCGTCACCGTGTTGGCGATCGCCTCCCACGCCGCATCCCAGTCGCCGCGGAATACGGCCGACAGGAAGTCGAGCAGCCCGCGCAGCGCGACCATTGCGATGTCGAGCGCATCGGCGATCAGGCCGACCGCCGCGCCGACAAGGTCGGCCGCTGCGTTAAACACATCGGCAAAGAGCGGGCCGAAGGTGGAGATCAGCCAGTTGATGAGAGGCAAGAGGACGTTGTTCCACAAATCGAGGACGGCCACGCCCAGCGCGCCGAGCATGGCGGTCACGTCGTTCCACAGCTGCTGCAGGTGTTCCGCCCACAGCTGCTGCACCAACTGGATCAGGTGCTGCAAAATGGGTTCGATGACCGTGTAATACAGGTTGCTGAAGATGCCTTCAATATTGCGAAGCGCTTCGAGCACGCCGTCCATCAGGGGCTGGCCGTACTGCGCCCAGGCAGCTTGAATCCCGGCCATCAGGCCCTGCCAGATCAACAGGACGGTATCGAGCGCGGGGATTACAAGGTTGTTGACCGCATCGGTGACAAGGCCGCAGGACCAGACGAAGAAGTCAGCAAACGCCTGGATGGCGGTCGATGCCACCCCGCCCACAATCGGCGCGAATGCCTGCGAGAACGAGTTGACGACGCCCGGCACAAAGGTGCCTGCCAGATAGTTCAGCAGCGGCAGCAGCGCGTTGTTCCACAGCCCCAGCGCGGCCATCTGAATCTGCGGCCAGACGGCGAGGCCCGTTGCCTTGATCTGCTCCCAGGCGGCGCTCCATGCCGCAATGCTCGGGGCCAGAAGCGCCGTGAACGCCTGCCAGAAGCGCTGCATGGCAGAAAGCATATCGCTGAACCCCTGCCCGGTCTGGTCGACGAAGTCGTAGTTGGGGCCGGCCGCCCCGCCGCCACCGCCGCCCCCGGACGCATCCTCCTGCGGGGCGTCGAGGCGGGTGATCTCGTCAAAGCCGGCGAGGCTCCGGGTGGCCTTGTCGGTCTGCTTGGCGGCGCTGCCGGCGGCCGCGCCGTAGCTGTTCATCGCCTTGGCGCTCGACTTCATCGCTGAAAGGCTTTTGCCGGTTAGCATCGAGATAAACCGCGCCAGGTAGCTCATGCCGGTCGCGAGCAGGTTGATGACATAGGACAGTGCGTTGCCCAGCGCGTTGACCAGCGGCGCGGCGGCCACGCTGGCCGCCCCCTGCAGGTTGCGCAGCGCCGAGCTGAATGCATCGGTCGATTGCAGCGCCGAGCCCATCCATCGGACAAGCCCGCTGAGCCCGGACGAGATGATATTGAAGAGCAGCGCGCCGGAAACGATCTCCCGCATCCGGCTGTTAAAGCGCTTCATCGCCTTTTCGGCAGCAGTGATCCGCTTGACGGGATCAGCCGCTGCCGCGCCACCGTTTGTGGAGCCGCTCGCAGCCGCCCTGCGCTTGGCCGCAGCTTCTTCTCGGGCGGCTCTATCTTCTGCGGCTTTTGCTGCTTTCTCCTGTGCAGCGACCTCCCGCTGCGTCGCTTGCACAACGGCCTCAGCGTGCCGAACGGGGTCGTCCTGGTAGCCGGTCAGCTTTTCCTGGCGTTTTTCTGCGACGGCGAAGCTCCTATTGACAGCAGATTCCTGTTTGGCAAAATAGGACTGAATCGCGTCGTCTGCCTGCATTTGACTGACGATTTGCGCTTGTGTTGAGACGGCAGCGTTTTCTTTCTCCAACTGGGATGTCAGCGTTTTGTGCTGGGCGTTCAGCCCTTGCAGAGCCGCTTTCTGGGCCTGATACTCGGCATGGAGCTGCGCGGCCTTTTCCTCCTGCTGTGCAAGCTGCTGCACAAGGCGGTCGCTCTCGCTGATAAGGCCGGCGCTGTTCGCCTGGGTGCGGCTTTCCGCCACGCTGGCCGCGTTGGCGGCCGACATGTGCGGAAATTCCTTCTGTACGGCTGCCAGATTTCTGGCCCGCGCCGCGTCCAGCTTGGCATTGACTTCGTCGAGCGCCTTCGCGGTGGCCTGGGCCTGCTGCTTGGCGGCGGCCAGATCGTCGGCGAGCTTGCTGCGCTTGGACTTGGCAGTGTTCAGCTGCTTATCCAGCGCGGCGATCTGCTGTGCGGTGCTTTTTGCCTTGGCCTGCAGGGCCTTGAGATCGGCTTCCGCGCCTTTGTTGTTGACCCGGGTGTCGATGATGATCGAGCCGTCGGCCGGCATATAATCCCCCCTTTCTCTTGACAAATGCGTATTCAATGCGTATAATACAGTTGTGAGGTGAAAGCATGAAACAAAAAGACCTGATACGGTTGCTGGAGAAAAACGGCTGGCACAAGGTGCGCGAGGGCGCCAACCACATCATCTACTCAAACGGGAAAGAGAGCGAGACGATTCCCCGTCACCGCGAGCTAAACGAACTGCTGGCCAAAGCCATCATCAAGCGCCGCAACCTGAAATAATCGAAAGGAGATTGCCATGAAAGCTGTCTATCCCATTTTGCTGACCCCGGCCGAACACGGCTATGTGGTCACGGTGCCGGATCTTTCCATCAACACCGAGGGGGCCGACTTGGCCGACGCGATCGAGATGGCGCGTGATGCCATCGGCCTGTGGGGCATCACCGAGCAGGACTCCGGGCGGGACATTCCACCGGCCTCCACCCAGCCGGTGCCGCATGCCGATAACGAGCTGGTCACCCTCGTGGACATTGATTTTGACGCCTACCGCCGCGCCAACGATCTGCGCACGGTGCGCAAAAACGTGACGCTGCCGAGCTGGCTGGCCAGCCTGGCCGAAAACGCCGGCGTCAACTTCTCGCAGGTCTTGCAGGACGGGCTGAAAGCCCGCCTGCATGTGGCCGATAAATACTAACCTCACCCGCCGGGCAAAACGCCCGGCCCTTTTTATTCAAGGCCCAAGCGCTTGAAGAACGCTTCTTCCTCCGGCGTGAACCGGCTGGTGGCGCCGATGAGATCGGCGTTTTCGCGGGCAAATTCCTTTTCCGCCTTGTCGAGCTTTTTGCCCTTGGCCCGCTTGCTGCGGATGCGCACAACCTGCGCGAACAGCCCGTCGCCGATGTTCTGAAACGCGCCGACAAAATCCCACCAGTGCAGGTAGGCGCATTGCCGGCAGCTGTAGCCGAGCACTTTGTCGACCGCCGGGGCGATCAGCTGCACATCGGTATCCCAGTGCACAAGCGCGGGGCGGTGCGGCTGGTCGGACGGTACCGGCTGGCCGAGGTTGACGAACTCCATTGCCAGCCGCAGCGCCTCGTTTGCGTCGGGCAGGTGCTGCCAGTCCGGGTAGAAGATCTGCAGAAAAGCCCGGCAGCGCGCCTGCTCGGGCAGGGCTCTATCCTGCAAGGCGTCCAGCGCGTCGAGCACGGCGCGGAAATCGCTGCGGATCGCAAAGCGCTTGCCGGCCACGACAAGCTCGGTGGGCAGCCCCCAGGTCACGGCGTTTCGGCAGGCGCTGCCGCCTGCCCGGCCTGCCCGGCCTGGCCGGGGGCGAGTCCCTTCGCGGGATCAGCGTAAGGCAGCGTGTGCTTTTCCATCCGCATCTTGATCCGGCTTCCCGCAATGTCAAGCGCCTTCTCAATGATCGGGTAGACCCCGTCGAGGACATTCTCGATCACAAACCGACCGCTTTGCGTCATGGCAAAGGCGGACGCCCCGCCGAAGAACGCCTCGCTGACCGGCGCGCCGAAGGCGTAGTCGAAGGATTGTTTGATCGCGTCGCTCGCCTCCATCGCAACCGACCAGAGGTCGATCTCCGGCGTGCCGGCGGCGCGCAGCTCCTCGATTTTCTGCTTGTACTCCTCGATCTTGCCCATCGCCTGCCGACAGCGGCCCGCAAAGCCGGGGTCGCTCGGGTTGAAATGCACGACGCCGGTCACGTTGCCGTCGGGGTCTTTGATCTCGTAGGTCTTGACGCCAAGGTCAAGGGTAATCTGTTCGGGCATGGTCTATCCTCCCTTATTCCTCGTCGGCGGGGGTGAAGGTGGCGGTGGGCAGCGTCGCGCCACTGCCCGCGGTGATCGTCGCGGTGCCGGCCGTGCGGTCGCCGGACAGGTACAGGTCGAACGGCAGACCGACGTAGTCGCTGCCGCCCATGCTGGTCGGCACAAGGCTGCAGTTGTCGTAGGTATCGGCCTCATACGGGCCGGTGCCGGCGGCGGACAGGAAGGCGTAGACGATCAGCACCTTGAAGGTGGAAAGCTCGCTCACAGCGCCGCGGCGCATGATGTCCACGAGCTTTGCGTTGAGCTTCTGCCCGACACGCAGCGTGTTGGGGTCGAGGTTCATCTGCGGCATCGCGGCGCCGATGTTGGTATCGGTGCGGCCGAGGATGTCGGTGGTCTGCTCGACATCCATGTTGTACTCGATGCTCGCATCCTCGACGCCGCGGCCCTGCAGCTCCCACTCCGGGGACGAAGGCGAGTCGGCGACATTGACAAACACCATGTGGAGTTTGCGCTCCACCTTCTGGTCGGGCTTGCCGTTTTCGACCATGATCTGGGTCACGTCAGGCATTACAGTTCCTCCATTTCAATCGATATTTGCAGCTGATACCGGGCGGTGCCGGCGTCAGCGCTGGTAATCAGCCCCGCGTTGGAGGCCGTCATTTTGTTGACCTGGTAGCCGTCGATCTCCGGCCAGTTGCGGATGCGGTTCTGCACATTCAGCCAGTTGGCCAGCTTGTCGAAGAAATCGGCGGCGTCGATGTTCGCGGCCACGGCCGCCCCAAACGGCAGCCGCGCCTCAAAGGTCAGGTTGTAGGTGGGGCTGTCTTTGCCGAGGATGTCATACCGGTGGCGGTCGCCCGCGTTGCGGATGGTGTACTCGGTGGCAGTGGCCCCGATGTAGTTCGCGTTGAATTTGTCGTTTTGGTCGATCAGCGGGCAGTTTTCCCGCATCCAGGTGCGGAACTGCGCGAGCACGCTGGTGCCTGTCATGGCCCGGGCCTCCCTCCTGCGGCGGCTGCCGCTTCCTCGATGATGTCGTCGGTATGCTCGGCCTTCATCCGCTCAAACCAGAAAGCGCCCCGCTCCGGCGCGCCGCTAAAGGTCAGCGGACGGCCGGTGGGGTGCTTCTTCTGGCCGGGCGGGCTGTAAAAACCGGCGAGCTCGCCGCCCTCCAAAATTGGGATATTCGGCCCGTAAACCTCGCCATAGTAGAGATACCGGGCGTAAGGCGTCGCGTAGACGATCAGCCCGTAGCCGATGGACGAAGCCTGCAGCGCGCTGCGGATCAGGTAGCCGGTGTCAAACGGCACTTTCGGCGCACAGTAGCGCAGCACCGCCTCGTCGATCACCTTCTGCACCCGCCCGCCGGGGACAAGGCCCCGTTTGGCCAGGATGTCATTTAGGCTGTCGAGCTCGAGCCGGGCGTCAAACTTGAAATCGGCGGCCATTACTGCGCCTCCACATACCAGTGCGGCGCGGGCTTGCCCCGGTTGTCGTGCACGGCGGTGACGGTGGCGACCACATCCCCGCAGGCGATCTTATCCCCGCGGGCGATGGCCGGCTGTTTGCCGCCGGCAGCTTTTTCCGGGATGCGGCATTTGTACAGGGAAGCCGATTGCAGCCCGTCGCCCGTCACGGCGGCCTTTGTCTGCCCGTACCAGCTGCAGCCCGCAAAGGTCTGCACCGTCTCCACATCCTTGTCCGCCGCGCCGTCATAGCCCAGGTGGGTGACGGTTACGGTCTGGTTGCAGCCCTGCACCCGATCACCCCCTTACACATAGGCGTAACCGGCCAGGCTCAACAGGTTGACCGGCTGGGTCAGGTAGCGTGCCAGCAGGGCCCGCAGTGCGGCTTTGCTCTCGGCGGCGGTGGCGCGGGTTTCGCTGTAGCCGTCGTTGGTAAAGGACTGTACGCCGCCGGCCGGTCCGCCGTTGAAAGCCCCGGCCGCCAGGCTGTCGACCAGTGCGCACTCGCAGTCAGCCAGCGGCTGCGCCATCGAGTCGGGTGCATCCCGCGCCCGGCCCATTGTGGCGGCGTCGATGATGTAGGCCGCCTGTTTGGCCAGGATCATGTACCGGTTGTCCGGTAGGGTGCCGCCGTTTTCCGTGTACTGCTCATAGCTGCTGTACATAGCCCCCCCGATCAGTCGGCGGTCACCTTGCGCACGCGGGTCAGCACGTTGTTGGTGACCTTGTAGCCGGTGTTCATCTCGACCTGTGCCTTGGAGCCGACGAAGTTCTCGCTGTCGACGATGCGGGCGGTCTCGAAGTTGGTGATCACGCTCAGCGCCTCGTGATAGTACATGACGTACTGCACTTCGCTGCAGTCCACCGTCTTCAAGGAGCCGGTGCTGTCGTAATACTTTGGGCTGCCGACCAGACCGTTGGCCTCGACAAAGGTCATGCCCAGCCAGACGCCCACGTTGCCTTCCTCGGCAATGCGGTCGTTGCGGGTGGGGGTGAACTCCTTGCCGGCGGCCAGCAGCACCTGGGCGTAAAAATCCGGGCTGCACATGACCACGTTGGCGCGGCCCTTGGCCTTGACGATCTCGGCGCGGGTCTTGACGATGTCGTCCTTGACATCGGTGATGGCGGTGGTCAGGGTGGCCGCGGTGCCCTCCTGCACCAGGCAGGCCAGTCCGGCCCGCATCCAGCCCTCGCGGCACTCCTTGGTGGCGGTGGAAAGGGCTTCCTCGCCAAGGGCGAAGTCAACCGCGGCCGCCTGCACGCCGTAGAGCTTGTAGCTGCGCTGGAAGTTGTTGTTCAGCTGGATCGGGATCAGGGTGTCGGACACCGCCGTGTCGGTGAAGTCGCGGCCGGGGGTGCCGGGCTCGACGGCGCTGGTCGTGATCTTGTGAACATAAATCTGGCCGGCGGGGCCGGTATTGTACTTGTCGGTGCAGGTCACGCCGGGCACCAGCACGGGGTTGTAGTAGAGGTTGGGTTCGAGAATGCCGGCATACTTTTCGTCGACATTCAGCTGGTTGTACTTGATCGCCATGTGTTAGTCTCCTTTCGCATGGTAGAAGGGGTTGTGCTTGTACTTGTCGTCAAGGAAGGCCTGGCCGGTCTTGGCCGGCGCGGGCCCTTTGCCGGGCACCGTAACGGTGGGCGCGGGCTTGTCCGGGGCAAAGGCGTCGGGGTCTGTTTCTTTGTAGGATTTGACAAAGTCCTCAAACCCCAGCAGCTTGCCGTCGTCCTGCAGGGTCAGCCCCTTGGCCTTGAGATCACCCAAAAACGCCTTCTTCGCCGAAGCGCTCGAAAATTTCAGGCCGGCGGCCGCGTTCTCGGCGGCATAGTCGGCCTTCAGGGCGCTGATCTGGGCGGCGGCCTTCTGGGCGGCGTCGTCGGCCTTCTGCTTCCAGTCGGGGTCGTATCCCTCGAGCTTTTGGTTGGCTTCGCCCAGGCTGGTGCGGGCGGCGTCGCGCTCGGCGGTCAGGGTGGCGATGGTCTGTTTCTGGCGTTCCAGGTCGGCGCCGTGCAGATCCATAATCTTCTGCACCTGCTCGTCGCTTAGGTTGAACGCCTTCAAATCTTCGCGTTTCATATCGATCCTTTCTCCCTACGCTTTTGTACGGGGTCGCTCCCACGGGATGGCCTGCTTGTTACGCCCTGGCCGGGGCAAAATTTGCATAAAAATTGCCCGCCCCAGCCTCATGCGGCCAGGTTCGGGCATAAAAAAGCACGGTGCGCTTGCATCGTGCTTTGGGTATGAAAAAGAATGTTCAGGGCGCGCGCCAGGTGATCGTCTCGATTTGATCCGGCGCAACAGTAAACAGCTCGCAATCGTCTTTGTCCGGCAGGTCATACTCGACATACAGCTCATCGCCGTCGCCCAGCACTTCCAGAACCGTCACCTCGCGGCCGTCCTTGAGCCGCACCACGTCCAGCTCTTTCGGCTTCAAGAAAATCACCTCACAATCCTTTGTAGATATACGCGCTGGTCAAGCGCGGTTTGCCGTCCGCGTCGATAATCCACCCCGTTTTTACCGTCGCCTGCCGCCCGTTAGGGCCTGTCAGCAGCATCCTGACTTCATACGGGCGGCCGTACTTTGTGGCGGCTCTGGCCGTTGCTTTCCATTGTCCCAGACCGGCCTGCAGCGCCGCGGAAAGTTCCGGCGCGTTTTCTCTAGTATAGCCCAGCACGTCGCGGAACGCAACCGCTTTGCTGCCGCCCTTCGGGTGGTCAGGGTTGAGCAGATAGTCCGTCAGCTTGGCCGGCGGCACGGCCGCCTCGGCATGGACGGGCAGCAGCTCCTCCGCGCTCTGTGCAAGGTTTTCTTCGCGAAAACGCTCGATGCGGGTGTAGTCCTGTACCTCCCGCGTCGTCTGCCGCGCCTCACTCACCCCAAAGCCCGCCACGTCGGTGCGGGCGTTGCTCAGCTTGCCGCCGGTGGCGCCGAGGAAGTCGTTCAGCGCCCGGCGGGCGTCCCGCAGCCGCAGCGAGGATCGGGTCGTATCCACCCCGGCGGCCTTCTCGGCCAAAAAGCGGCGCTTGGCGGCGCGGACTTTTCGCTCAAGCGCACGCTGCATCTGGCTGATCTCGTACTCGGTGTACATCTCGCCGCCGTACTCAACGCTCTTGGCGGAAAGCCGTTCAAGCGCCGCCTCGTCGTACAGCCGCCGCGAAGCGCCCGGGAAAAACGGGTAAAAGCTGTGCCGGCAGTTCCACCCGCACAGCCCCGGACCGGTGCCGTAGCCGGTGGCGGTCTCAAAGTCCTCATACCGCACGCCGTCCAGCTCGACAGCGCCGCCGCGGTGGTAGACCCTGCCCTGCCAGACCGCGTGCTCCGGCCGCGCGCCCGCATGGGCGCTGACCTCAAAAAACTCGCAGCCCATCTCCTCGGCGCGGGCCATCTGCAGTTTGGCGCAGGTCTGGTTGGCGCCGGTCAGCACGGCGCGGCGCACCGCCACCTCCAGCGCGTCCTTGTGCCCGCTCGGGTAGGTCACGCCGGCCATGTGATCGGCCAGGCCGTCGACCGCGCGGCGGATCGCCGTCGCGTAGCTGAACGCCCCGCTCGATACCTGCAGCCAGGCGCGGTCAAGCGCACGCTCAAACTCGCCGGTCACGGTGGCGGCCGTCGTGGCGGTCAAGTTCTGCCAGCTGCCCAGCGTCTGCCGGTAGCCGGCATTGAGCAGGCTGTTGAGCGTTTCGTTTGTATCGATGGCCGAGGGCGCGAACCCGAGCGCCTTGTACAGCGCGTCGTCGTCGGCCAGGGCTTCCAGCCCCGCGTCCCGCATCGTCTTGCGGATCGCGTCCCGGCTGCGGCCGCTGTACCGGGCAATCGTCGAAAGCGCGTCCTGGTGGCAGGCCTGCATCTGCTCATACCGCCATGCCTGCCAGGCGGCGGTGGGGGTCAGCGGCTCGATCTCGTCGAGCGCGCCGATCCGCCGGGCGATGTCCTGCAGGATGTCGTCCTCCACCTGCTGCCAGAGCGCGGCAACGGCGTCGGGCAGCGTATCGAGGTAATCCGGCGTCAGCATCAGGCGTCACCCGGCGGCAGGCTGCCAAAGGTCAGCACATCGCCGGTATCGGCCGGCATCATCTCGCGGGCCTTCTCCTCACTGACGCCGAAATACCAGGAAAGCACCAGCTCCGGCCGCAGGTAGTTTGCCTCCGCCATCTGCATACGGCGGGCAAACTCGGTGCCGGTATCCTCAAAAATGCTGTCCCCAAAGCTGACCGATGGTTCAAAACCGCCCGCCGGGGCCAGGCTGTACAGGCTGGCGTAGGCATCGAACCAGTACAGCACGTCCATCAGGCCGGTGGTCAGGCCCCTGTCCTGGATGGCCTTGATCGTGTTGTAGGTGGTCTTGTCCTCGCTGATGATCTGGGTTGCCGTCACCCGGCCGGTCTTCGGTTCGATGGCGAAGGTGCCCTCGCTGAAGCCGGTCTGCATCTCCAGCAGCCGCAGCTGGGTCTCCATCGCGGTTTTGTATGCCTCAAACCGGAAATCCGGGGTATAGTCGTCCCAGGGCTTTTCGTCCGGCATGTCGAGGGTCATGTAGTAGTCGCTGGCCAGCTCCCGGAAGCTGATCGCCGGCTTGCCGCTGACCGGGTCTTTCATCGCGGCTGCGCGGTCGACGATCATCCGCCGCTTGCCGGTGCTGCGCTCCCAGATAAAATCGTAGTAGGTCGCATCCAGTTCCCGGATGCTGTCCAGCGCGTTGGCGTACAGGCTGACCGGGTAGGCACTGCCGTCCACCGTGTTGACATTGGGCATCCGCAGCAGGCCAAAATGCGGCCGATCCACCCCCTGCACCAGCAGTTCGGGCTGCAGCCCGGCCCAGCGCGGTACGGCTGCCAGGGCAACCTCGCTGCCCATCCAGCCGCCTTCCTTGAGGCGGTAGGCCTTGTTGGTGATGCGCAGGCCGCCGTCCTCCATCGCAAAATGCTCCACCCGCACAATGGCCGTGCCGTCGTCGAGCGTGTCGAAGTCGGTGAAGTAGCCGGCATCCAGCCGCCGGTTGGGCCCCCATTGCTCGGGGAAGATGCGGCTGCGGGGGATGATCTCGACAAAGATATTGCCACCCTCGACATACGGCTTGACGGCCGCCATTCCGCCGACCCCGGCTAGCTGCACCGCCTCGTGCAGGTTGGGCAGCAGGTTGGCGTCCAGCTGGCCCTGCAGCCAGTCCGCCCGGGCGCCTGCCCCGGCGGAAAGCGTCAGCTCGCTGGTGGCCAGGGTGGCCATTGTGCCGGTCAGCGTGGCCGCCATCTTCAGGCTGTGCGCGGGCTGGTCAGACAGGTAGAACAGCGCGTCCCACTGGCGGATTGCCTCGGCCATCTCCGGCGTCATGTGGCAGCCCAGGGCGCGGGCGTCCCGCAGATTCAGCAGTTTCATAACGGCCCCTCTCAGTGTGTTCAGAATGTTCATGCGCCTCTCCGCTTCCAGATCACCTCGGTGGCGTAGCGCACCGCGTCGATGTGGTGGTTGTTCAAATCTGGGTACCCCGGCAGCACCTCACCGGTGCGGGGGTCGCGCTCATACTCATACTCGCCGAACTCCCGGGCAGTCTCCGGGCAGCGGGACGGATCGATCACGATCCGATCCAGCGATTGCAGCCACTTCATGCTGTACTCCACGCTGCCGGGGCCTTTCTGCGCCGCCCGGCAGCCCAGGCCGTAGGCTTTGTAGTCCTGCACGCTCTTCGGCTCGGCGGAATCGGCGGTCAGCCAGTCACCGCCGGTCAGCCCGCGGGCCAGCAGCAGGTCGGCGGTGTCCCGGTTCGATGTGCGCAGCCGGGTCAGTTCGTCAAAGATGAAGAGGGTGCGCCGTGCGGCGTCATACTGTACGCCGTTGAAGGCCCAGGGGTCAGGGTACCAGCCCCAGTCCACGCCGTACAGCCGCCGGTCAAAGCCGGCAAGCTGCTCGTCCGGGATGGGCTGCAGCGCCAGGTTTTCAAACACCGCAGCGCCGCTGCCAACAACCTCGCCAAGGTATTCGTGCCGGTAGGCGGTGGCGTTTGTGCGTTCCAGGTGTTCGGCATCGGCCAAAAAGCGCGGCCCCAGCCAGCCGGCCGGGGTGGTTCTGTAGGTGGAATGGTGGACGAGCTTGCCCGGCCGGGCTTCCAGCGCGTAGCGGTTGGCCCAGTTGCGGGCGGATGCAGGCGGGTTGAAGCTCTTGAGCGTGACCGCGAACGGCCCGCCGCGCAGACAGCTCTGCTCGACATTGCGCACCTGCTCGGGGCTGTCGAACTGGTCGAGCTCCTCAAACCACAGCATCCCGATATACCCAAACGGCACCTTGATGGATTTGAGCTTGCCCGGGTCGTCCAGGCCGAAAAAGAGAATCTTCTGCCCGGTGGGCAGGTAGGTGCATTCCATCGGACTGACCGTGCACTTGAATTTTCCCGCCAGCCCCAGCGCGCCGATCGCCCAGCATACCTGCGCGTACACGCTGGTGCGCAGCGTCTTGTCCACCCGGCGCAGCACCACGGCGTGGCAATCCGGGCGGCGCAGCAGCATAAGAATCAGTTCGACGCTCAAAAAGCTGGATTTGGTCGAGCCGCGCCCGCCCTTCGCGACCAGCTCCTCCACCTTGCCCGCCTTGATCTGGCGGTGGACATCGTAGAAGGCCGGCGAGATCAGTTCGGACAGCTTACAGGTCGTCAATGATCTGCACCTCCCCGGCGGCGTCCTTGTCTTGCTCGAGCCAGCGGAAGTTATGTTCCAGACTGAACTTGGCGCCGTTGACGCCGTCCCGGTCAAACAGCCGCTGCTCGGTGTAGGATTCGATGTAGAGCTTGGCGCGCGTAATCGTGTTACAAAATGCCTTGCGCCCCTGGTAGTCCAGCAGTGCTTTGCGGGAGGAAAACCCCAACGCATAGGCCAGCCCGGTCACGGTGGGCGGGTGTGCGCCGACAATGATCGGGGCGCCGTATTTATCGGTAGCGACGCCGCCGGAATCGTCCAGCAGCGGCTTGCCTTGGCAGTCCTCAAAGTAGGCGTCAATGGCGGCCTGCAATTCCTCGACGGTCTTGTACTTGAGCGGCCTGGCCAATGACGTCACCTCCTATCGTTCCTGGGCGATCTCGTAATACTTGCGGTCAATTTCAAATCCGACGTAATCCCGGCCCGCGTTGCGGCAGGCGACCTTGGTGGTGCCGCTGCCGATGCAGCAGTCGAGCACAAGTTGGCCGGGGTCGGTGTAGGTGCGCACCAGATACTCAAACAACGCGACCGGCTTTTGGGTCGGGTGCAGGCCCTCCCGCTGGCACGGGA
>PPYE01345030.1_pt1 | contig 16600 bp, 15 predicted proteins | sample 1559881 | NCBI WGS metagenome assembly PPYE01 (sample SAMN08240022, study PRJNA423297) | Human gut metagenome, whole genome shotgun sequencing project. | reverse complement strand
CAAACTTAAAAAGTATCATCTTTGCAGACAGATTTTTAGTGTTGAAAGGATTAAATAGAATTTTAAACTATAATAATGATAGGATATAGACAAACACTCTTGGTGTTCTTGCTCATGATGTTGTCCGGAGCGACAATCGCTCAAAATAATACGAATTCTCCCTATACACGATACGGATACGGGCAATTGGCAGACCAAGGTTCGGGTAATAGCAAAGCCATGGGTGGTGTTGCATACGGATTACGGGATAAATATCAGGTGAATTTCGCGAATCCGGCGTCCTATACGGCGATAGACTCGCTTACATTTATTTTTGACGGCGGCATCTCTTTGCAAAACACGAATTTCAGCAATGGTACGGTGAAGCAAAATGCCAAAAACTCCAGTTTCGACTACATTACAATGCAATTTCGCTTGAGTAAGTGGGCGGCTATGAGTTTGGGATTGTTGCCTTATTCAAATGTAGGGTATAGCATGACGGAATACCGGGAAGATCCGGACTATCCTTCCCAGTCCAGCGCGTTGCAATATTATGGGGACGGCGGATTGCACCAATTATATTTAGGAGCCGGATTTAAAATATTGAAAAACCTTTCCGTCGGTGCGAACATTTCGTACCTTTGGGGGGATATAACACACACAAGAGCGATGACATTTCCGGGCAATTCGTCCACTTTGCCATTGACTACGGTGACGGGTACGTCCATACAAAGCTATAAACTGGACATCGGTGCGCAATATACGCAGGCGTTCGGCAAGAAGCATGAAGCTACACTGGGCGTCGTGTTTTCACCGGGGCATGATCTGGGCAACGACTCGAATGTGCAGGACCAGTTGGGAGACAGCAATACGGGCGCTACAATAAACAGCAGGGATACGGTTGCCACTTTCGGCAGCCCGATGAGTCTGGGTGTAGGTCTTAGCTATGTGTACGACAATCGTCTGACGATAGGGGCGGACTTCACTTTCCAGAAATGGAGTTCGGTTACATATATGAATACGAAGAATGCTTTCTGCAACCGTACGAAGATAGCGTTAGGCGCCGAATACCTTCCGAATCCTATGGGAAGAAGCTATCTGGCGCATGTGAAATATCGTTTGGGAGCCTATTATTCCCAACCCTATTACAAAATAGACGGTGTGCGTGCCGCCGACGAATATGGAGTGACTGCCGGCTTCGGGCTTCCTATTCCGCGTACGCGTTCAGTGTTGAGTCTTTCGGCTCAGTATGTAAGAACCAAAGGTAAAACCGCCGCATTCCTGAATGAAAATACATTGCGTGTATGTGTAGGGGTGACCTTTAACGAGCGCTGGTTCTTCAAACGGAAAGTCGATTAATGTCCGGATGATGAGAATAGACAATATAACAACTAAAAATTAAATACAATGAAAATTAAAACGCTTGTCGCTGTTTTGCTCCTTTCGGGTGGAGTGACCAGTACTTTCGCACAAAGTGATTGTAATGCCAATAGTAGTATTTCGCATGAAGCGGTAAGAGCAAAGAACTATAAAGACGCTTATGCTCCTTGTATGGCTGTCCTGAAAGATTGTCCGACGCTGAGATATTACACTTATACCGATGCGCAAAAAATCCTTGTAGGCTTGATGAGCCAGATTAAGGATCGTAACTCTGCAGAGTATAAGAAACTTTTCGATGAGTTGATGACTGTGCATGATCAGAAAATGAAGTATATTCCTGAGTTCGCAACAAAAATGAAAGGCGTGCCGAGCGTGGCTTCTGCTTTAGGTACGAAAGCGGTGGATTATCTGCAATATGCCCCGGCTCCGGATGTGAACCAGGCTTATGCATGGCTGAAAGAGTCTGCGGAAACAGCGAAAGGTGAATCGGACGGTGCTGTGCTGCACTATTTCATTGATGTGTCCATGCAGAAGGTGAAAGCCAACACTAACCATACGGACCAGTTCTTCCAAGATTATATCAACGCTTCACAATATGCCGACGATGCAATTGCCGCTGAAAACAATCCTAAGAAAAAGGCTGTCCTGCAAACCATAAAGGATAATTTGGTAGCTATGTTCGTGAATAGTGGCGTGGCCGATTGCGAATCTTTGCAGAATATTTATGGTCCGAAAGTTGAAGAAAACAAATCCGACTCTGCTTTCTTGAAGAAGACTATCACCATCCTGAAGATGATGAAGTGTAATGAAAGCGAAGCATACTTCAAGGCTTCCGATTATCTGTATCGCGTCAATCCGAGTGCCGATGCTGCGGTAGGTGTGGCATATATGTACTACAAGAAAGGCGATTATGATACTGCTGTGAAGTATTTCGATGAAGCATTGGGCATGGAAACAGACAATGCGAAGAAAGCTGAAATGGCTTATGCTACCGCTGCTGCTTTGTGGCAGGCCAAGAAACTGTCTCAGGCAAGAACTTATGCCCAAAAGGCTATCAGCTTTAACGAAAACTATGGCGAGCCCTATATCCTGTTGGCGCAAATGTACGGTTCAAGTCCCAACTGGAGCGATGAGCCTGCTTTGAACAGATGTACTTACTTTGTAGTCATCGACAAATTGCAGCGTGCCAAAGCCGTAGACCCAAGCGTTACGGATAAAGTGAATGAACTGATCAGAACATACGCCGCCCATACTCCGCAGGCTAAGGACCTCTTCATGCTGGGTTACAAGGCTGGTGACCGCATCACGATTGGCGGTTGGATCGGTGAGTCTACAACCATCAGATAAGAATATGTCGCTACAACCCAACGTTGTCGGACATAAGAATATGAGCATAACCATTGCCCTTGGGGTAATGGTTATGCTTCTTTTATTTTCTTCCTGTTCCGGACGGAAAAAAGATATGGGAGCTGCCATTACCGAGCGTGATTCGTTACCGGTTATGGACACCAAAGGAGTGACGACGCTGATTTCCGATTCGGGTATTACCCGCTATCGCGTCAATACGGCGGAGTGGTTGATCTATGACCGTAAGAACCCGCCTTACTGGGCGTTCGAGAAGGGTATCTATCTGGAAAAGTTCGACTCTGTGTTTCATACGGAGGCCAGCATCAAGGCGGATACGGCTTATTACTATAATAAGAAAGAACTGTGGAAGCTCATGGGAAACGTACATGTGCAAAATCTGAAAGGTGAGAAGTTTGATACGGAGTTGCTGTACTGGGACCAGAATAAAAAACGTGTGTATTCCGACAGGAGGGTGCGCATAGAACAGCCCGACCAGGTAATCTACGCCATTGGTTTCGAATCGAATGAACAATTAACAAAATATCGTTTTTTCAAGACAGAGGGAATCTTTTATGTGGACGAGGATAGCGCCGCACCTTCTGATACGTTGAGAACGGACAGCATCAGATGATATAATGGATACTATTATTTATTTGTTGATAACCATGGCTTTCTCGGCCTTCTTTTCGGGTATGGAGATTGCTTTTGTTTCCGTAGATAAGCTGCGCTTTGAAATGGAGCGTAAGCCGGGCGTTACGTCGAGCATCCTTTCCTGCTTCTTCCGTAATCCTAATAACTTTATTTCCACCATGTTGGTGGGGAATAATATCGCGCTGGTTATCTACGGTATCCTTATGGCGCAGATTATCGAGGTGAACTTGCTGGCAGGTGTCATTGACAATCATTTCATTATGGTTCTGGTGCAGACCATCCTGTCCACGCTCGTTATCCTTGTGACGGGTGAGTTTCTTCCCAAGACCCTGTTCAAAATCAATCCGAATTTGGCGCTGCGAGTATTTTCAGTTCCCCTGTTTGTTTGTTACGTCGTCTTGTTTCCCATTTCCAAGCTCTCTTCCGGACTGTCTTATGTTTTTCTGCGGCTGTTTGGCATGAAGATAAATAAGGAAGCGTCCGAGAAGGCTTTCGGCAAGGTGGATTTGGATTATTTTGTACAGTCGGGCATAGAGAATGCTGCGAATGAAGAGGAGTTGGACGCGGAAGTGAAGATCTTTCAGAATGCACTCGACTTTTCCAACATAAAGATACGCGATTGCATTGTTCCCCGTACGGAGATAGTGGCGGTGGATGTGACCGCCTCGCTTGAGGAGCTGAAAAGCCTGTTTGTGGAATCGGGCATTTCAAAGATAATCGTGTATGACGGAAACATAGATAATGTGATCGGCTATATCCATTCGTCCGAGATGTTCAGAAATCCGGCGGACTGGAGAAACAATGTGAAGGAAGTGCCCATTGTGCCCGAAACGATGGCGGCGCATAAGCTGATGAAACTCTTTATGCAGCAGAAAAAGACGATTGCCGTTGTTGTGGACGAATTCGGCGGCACATCCGGCATCGTTTCTTTGGAGGATCTGGTGGAAGAGATATTCGGAGATATCGAGGACGAGCACGATAACACCTCTTATATCTGTAAACAGATCGGTGAGAATGAATATGTCTTGTCCGCGCGTCTTGAAATAGAAAAAGTGAACGAAACTTTCAACCTTGAACTCCCGGAATCGGACGAATATCTTACGATAGGCGGATTGATTCTGAATCGTTACCAGAGTTTTCCGAAACTGGAACGGGGAAACAATTTCCGCTCAGGATTTTCAGGCATTGGTAGAGGAATATACGGAAGTAGTGAAATTCTCCAGCGGCATGAACGCTCTGAGTGATGAGCAAACAAACCAGATCAAAGACGAAGTATGGAGAGCATACGTAAACAATAAATTGATTGAGAACGAAGCTGAAAAGTTGGGCTTGACTGTCTCTAAGGCAGAGCTTCAGGCTATTATCGATGCCGGTGCACATCCGATGCTGCAACAAACACCGTTCCGTAACCCGCAAACCGGTGCTTTCGACAAGGATATGCTGAAGAAGTTCCTGGTGGACTATTCTAAGATGAATAAGGCTCAGATGCCGGCTCAATATGCAGAATACTACGAGTCTATGTATAACTTCTGGGCTTTCGTTGAAAAGTCGCTTATCCAGGCACGTCTGCAAGAAAAATACCAGGCTTTGATCACGAAGTCATTGTTCTCCAACCCTGTTGAGGCTGAAGATGCTTTCAATGCACGTGTAGATCAGTCCGACTTGTTGTTGGCCGCTGTTCCTTACTCTTCTATCGTGGACTCTACAATCGTCATCAAGGAATCCGATTTGAAAGAAGCATACGACAAGAAGAAAGAACAGTTCAGACAATATGTGGAAACCCGTAACATTAAGTATATCGACGTACAGGTTACCGCAAGTCCGGAAGATAAAGCCGATATCCAGAAAGAAGTGGAAGAATATACGGCACAGTTAGGAGAAACTTCTTCCGATTATGCAAACTTCATCCGTTCAACCGGTTCTACCCAGCAGTATACCGACCTGTATTATACCGACAAAGCATTGCCGGCTGATGTTGTTGCCCGTCTGGATTCAGTGAAAGTCGGCGAGGTTTATGGCCCTTACTACAATGCATCGGACAATACGATCAACTCTTTCAAGAAACTGGCTACTGCCGCTATGGCAGACTCCATCCAGTTCCGTCAGATTCAGATTACAGCTGGAGATGATGCCAAGACCAAGACTTTGGCTGACAGCGTTTATAACGCTATCAAGGGTGGTGCTGACTTTGCGGAAATAGCTAAGAAGTATGGTCAGACAGGTGAGCCTACCTGGATTTCTTCCGCTAATTACGAAGGAGCCCAGATTGACGGTGATAACTTGAAGTATATTGCAGCCGTTACTTCTTTAGGACAGAACGAACTGGCTAACCTCGCTTTGGGACAGGCAAACGTTATTCTGCAGGTAATGAGCAAGAAGGCTGTAAAGGATAAATACAAAGTGGCTGTTATCAAGCGTCCGGTTGAATTCAGCAAGGAAACTTATAGCAAGGCATACAATGATTTCAGCCAATTCATTGCTGCTAATAATACATTAGAGAAACTGGCTGCCAATGCGGAAGATGCCGGTTACAGACTGTTGGATAGAACAGACTTGTATAGCTCGGAACATGCTATCGGTGGTGTAAAAGGTACAAAAGAGGCCTTGAGATGGGCGTTTACGGCAAAAGCCGGTGAAGTGTCCGGATTGTATGAATGTGGCGAAAGCGACCACATGATGGTAGTGGCTGTTACAGGCATTGCTCCGGAAGGCTATCGCCCGTTGTCTATGGTTAAAGAACAGCTGAGAAGCGAAATCCTCCGCGACAAGAAAGCCGAGAAGATCATGGCGGATATGAAGGCTGCCGGTGCAACTTCTTTCGATCAGTATAAGAATATGGCAAATGCTGTCAGCGACTCTGTAAAACACGTCACTTTTGCAGCTCCGGCTTATGTTCCGGTATTGCGCAGCAGTGAGCCGTTGGTAGGCGCTTATGCTTCAACTGCCGAGTTGAACAAATTGAGCGCACCTATTAAGGGTAACGGCGGTGTATTTGTTCTCCAGCCCTATGCCAAGGAAAAGTTGAGCGAGACTTACGATCAGAAAACAGAGGAGACCACCCTGGAGAATATGCACGCACGCATGGCAGGGCAGTTCATCAATGACCTGTATCTGAAAGCAGAGGTAAAAGACAACCGTTATCTGTATTTCTAAGAAAACAGTATAAACTTACAATACTTGGAAAGCCGTTCGATAAATGTCGAACGGCTTTTTTTCATTTGTGCAACTTTATTCATACCTTTGCAAATGGTAATTTATCCGGCGGATGGATTATCGCTTTTATCGTAAATATATAATTTAGAATGAAACAACCTCTTTTAGGTCTTACATTAACCGAACTTCAGGCAGTAGTGAAGAATCTGGGGATGCCCGGATTTGCTGCTAAACAGATTGCTTCGTGGCTATACGGCAAGAAAGTAGCTTCCATAGATGAAATGACGAATCTGTCGTTGAAACACCGGGAACTGCTGAAAGATATATATGAAGTGGGAGGTGAAGCGCCGGTGGATGCCATGCGGTCGGTGGACGGTACGGTGAAGTACCTCTATCGCGTAGGAGAAGGGCATTATGTGGAAGCTGTCTACATTCCGGAAGAGGACAGGGCTACGCTGTGTGTATCTTCTCAAGTTGGCTGCAAGATGAATTGCAAGTTTTGCATGACAGGTAAGCAAGGATTTACCGGCAACTTGACTGCCGGTCAGATTATCAATCAGATAAACTCTCTGCCCGAACGCGACAAGCTGACCAATGTGGTTATGATGGGCATGGGAGAGCCTTTGGACAACCTCGATGAGGTGCTGAAAGCATTGGAGGTGATGACCGCATCCTACGGTTACGGTTGGAGTCCGAAACGGGTCACACTTTCTTCCGTAGGGCTTCGTAAAGGCTTGCAACGCTTCGTTGAAGAGTCGGACTGCCATTTGGCAATCAGCCTGCACTCCCCGGTTCCCCAGCAACGGCGTGAACTGATGCCTGCGGAAAAGGCTTTTTCCATTACCGAGATTGTAGAACTGTTAAGAAACTATGATTTTAGCAAACAACGCAGACTATCTTTCGAGTATATTGTTTTTAAAGGAGTGAACGATTCATTACTGTATGCCAAAGAGTTGTTGAAGTTGTTGCGCGGCTTGGATTGCCGCATTAATCTGATCCGTTTCCATGCTATTCCGGGAGTGGATCTGGAAGGAGCCGATATGGAGACCATGACAGCGCTTCGCGATTATCTGACATCACATGGATTATTTACTACCATTCGTGCTTCTCGCGGTGAAGATATATTTGCTGCATGCGGTATGCTTTCAACGGCTAAACAAGAGGGGAATAAAGAAGAATTAATATAAATTATTAACTTTGACGTCAAGCTTATATGGCTTTTTCGTAGCTTTGTAAAAACTAAAATACATGGATATATGAAGAGACACCTGTTTTATTTAAGTATGGCCCTGGTACTCGCGCTGTTCTCAGCGTGCGGTAATGGCAAGAAGGGTGTGTTTACTCCGACATCAAGTGGCCGGGCGTATGAAATTCTGGTAGTGGTTGATCAGGGACTGTGGGAACGTCCTGCCGGTCGCGCACTTTATGATGTGCTTGATTCCGATGTACCGGGATTGCCGCAGTCGGAACGTTCATTCCGCATTATGTACACTTCTCCCTCCAACTATGATGCCACCTTGAAGCTGATCCGTAATATTATCATCGTCGAGGTGAACAAGGATCTGTACACGCAGCCCAAATTCAAATATGCAAAGAATGTATATGCTGCTCCGCAGTCTATTCTGACTATTCAGGCGCCGGACGAGGAATCTTTTGAAAAGTTTGTGGAAGAAAACAAACAGGTGATTATAGATTTCTTTACTCGTGCCGAGATGAACCGCCAAATTTCAGTGCTGGAGAATAAACACAGTGACTATGCTTCTACAAAAGTGAAGAGCATGTTCGACTGTGACGTGTGGATACCCGGTGAACTGACCGCAAGCAAGCAGGGGGAAAACTTCTTTTGGGCAGGAACGAATGCGGCTACCGGTGATCAGAACTTTGTCATCTATTCTTATCCTTATACAGACAAGGATACATTTACGAAGGAGTACTTCGTGCATAAGCGGGACTCTGTGATGAAAATCAACATTCCCGGTGCGAGCGAGGGCATGTACATGGAAACGGACTCGCTGATGACGGATGTGCGCCCTATCAGTGTGCAGGGTGAATATGCTTTGGAAGCCCGCGGCCTGTGGCGTGTGAAGGGTGACTATATGGGTGGTCCGTATGTGTCTCATGTCCGTTTGGATAAGGCTAATCAGCGCATTATCGTATCTGAAATATTTGTATACTCGCCCGATAAGATGAAACGTAACCTGGTGCGCCAGATGGAAGCGTCATTGTACACGCTCAAATTGCCGGGAAGCAAACAGGAAGGAAACGAAATGCCTTTGGCTATAACAAAAAAAGATTCTATTAAAACAGAAAAATAAGAATGGAAGATAACAAAATAAGAATCGGCATAACTCAAGGAGATATAAACGGAGTGGGATATGAAGTGATTTTAAAGACCTTCTCGGATCCCACAATGCTGGAGTTATGCACTCCGATTATTTACGGTTCGCCCAAGGTGGCTGCCTATCATCGCAAATCACTGGACTTGCCGACGAATTTCAGTATTGTAAATTCTGCGTCCGAGGCTGCGCCGAATCGTTTGAGTGTTGTGAACTGTACGGATGATGAAGTGAAGGTTGAGTTCTCCAAACCCGACCCTGAGGCGGGCAAGGCAGCACTTGGCGCTTTGGAGAAAGCGATTGAGGAATACAAGGCAGGACTGATTGACGTTATTGTCACTGCTCCTATCAACAAACATACCATACAGTCGGAAGAGTTTTCTTTCCCCGGTCATACGGAGTATATTGAAGAGAAGCTGGGCAATGGCGGGAAGGCTTTGATGATTCTGATGAAAGACGATTTCCGGGTGGCATTGGTGACCGGGCATATTCCTGTAAGGGAGATTGCATCGACGCTTACCAAGGAACTGATACAGGAGAAGCTGGCGATCTTCAACCGCTCGTTGAAGCAGGACTTTGGCATAGGAGCGCCGCGCATTGCCGTACTTTCTCTGAATCCGCATGCCGGTGACGACGGTCTGTTGGGGACGGAGGAACAGGAGATAATTATTCCCGCCATTAAAGAACTGGCTGAAAAAGGCATGTTGTGTTACGGCCCTTATCCTGCCGACGGCTTTATGGGTTCCGGTAACTTTACCCATTTTGACGGTGTATTGGCAATGTATCACGACCAGGGACTCGCTCCATTCAAGGCATTGGCTATGGACGAAGGTGTGAACTATACTGCAGGACTTCCGGTAGTACGTACTTCTCCTGCGCATGGTACGGCCTACGATATTGCCGGAAAAGGACTTGCCTCTGAAGACTCGTTCCGCCAGGCTGTCTACGTGGCAATCGACGTGTTCCGTAACCGTCTGCGTGAAAAGGAGGCACATGCCAATCCTCTGCGGAAACAGTATTACGAGAGACGTGACGACAGTGATAAACTGAAACTCGATAGTGTAGAAGAAGATTTGTAGTATGACGAAAGCGGAAATACAACAAGTAAAATTACGTTTTGGCATCATTGGTAATAACGAGGCACTGATGCGTGCCATTGATATTGCCATTCAAGTAGCTCCTACCGATCTGTCGGTGCTGATTACCGGAGAGAGTGGTGTGGGTAAGGAGAGTTTTCCGCAGATTATCCACCAGTACAGCCGGAGAAAGCATGGGCAATACATCGCCGTAAACTGTGGCGCTATTCCTGAAGGAACGATCGATTCGGAACTTTTCGGTCACGAGAAAGGTGCTTTTACCGGTGCTATCGGTGAACGGAAAGGTTACTTTGGAGAAGCGGACGGCGGAACGATTTTCCTTGATGAGGTAGGGGAGCTCCCTATGTCTACACAGGCGCGCCTGCTTCGTGTGCTCGAAACGGGCGAGTTCATCAAGGTGGGTTCCTCTAAGGTGGAGAAGACGAACGTGCGTATTGTGGCTGCCACTAATGTGAATTTTACACAGGCGATTGCCGACGGACGTTTCCGCGAAGACTTGTATTACCGTCTTAATACTGTGCCTATTCAGGTCCCGGCCCTGCGTGAACGTGGAGAGGATGTGGTGTTGCTGTTCCGCAAGTTCGCATCGGACTTTGCCGAGAAATACCGTATGCCTGCCATTCAGTTGACCGAGGATGCCAAACAGGTATTACTGGCATATGCATGGCCCGGTAACGTACGCCAACTGAAGAATATAACGGAGCAGATTTCTATCATTGAAACGAATCGAGAGATCAATGCTTCTATTTTGAAGAATTATTTGCCCGAACAGAGCAATTCGCAGCGTCTGCCCGCCCTGTTAGGCGCAAAGAACGAGGGAAAGAGTTTTGAGAGTGAACGCGAAATACTGTATCAGGTGCTTTTTGACATGCGTCAGGACGTTACCGAGTTGAAGAAACTGGTACACGAGATCATGACTGAACGCGCATCGGTGGGGAATCAGGCTGTAACGCCTGCCGCCTATTATACGCCTGCACCTGCCGTAGTGACCTCTGTGCCTGCCGCCGGAGTGCCCACCATAATACATCCTTCCGTAAAGTCTGCTCCTGAAATGGATGATGATATTCAAGATACGGAGGAGTACGTGGAGGAATCCCTCTCGCTGGACGAAGTGGAGAAGGAGATGATACGCAAGGCGCTTGAAAGGCATCATGGAAAACGCAAAAGTGCGGCTAAGGATCTGAACATATCAGAACGCACGCTATACAGAAAGATAAAAGAATATGGATTGGATTAAGAAAATAACACTGGCGGCAGCGTTAGTGGGCTTGGTGTGCGTAGTGTATTCCTGCCGCATCTCCATGGGACTTGCCCCGATCAGCTCTATTGATTATAGCAAAGTAAAGACTATCACGATTGCCGAATTTCCTAATCGTGCGGAATATGTGTATGCTCCCATGACTACGGAGTTCAACCAGAAACTCAAGGATATGTTTATCCAGCAGACCCGTCTGCAACTGGTGAACGCCAACGGCGATTTGGAAATAGACGGTGAGATAACAGGCTATAACCAGTATAACGAAGCTGTTGCCGCCGACGGCTTTTCTTCTAAAGTGAAGCTGACCATGACCGTTAATGTGCGCTATGTGAACAACACCAACCATGAGGAAGACTTTGAACAACAGTTCTCCGCTTTCCAGACTTACGACTCGTCCTTGTTGCTGACAGATGTGCAGGATGACTTGATAAGCAAGATGATAAAAGATATCACAGAACAAATATTTAACTCAACCGTAGCTAACTGGTAACCGAGGAATGACTTCTGCCTATTTGCAACAATGGATACAACATCCTGAAATGTTGAATAAGGACACTCTGTACGAGCTTCGTACGTTAGTGGCCCGGTATCCTTATTTCCAGTCACTCCGGTTGTTATATCTGAAGAACCTCTACCTGCTGCATGACATCACGTTTGGTGCGGAATTGCGTAAGGCTGTGCTGTATGTGGCGGACAGGCGTGTTTTGTTCTACCTGATAGAAGGCGACCGCTATACGCTGAAATCCCGAAAACCGTCTTTGCTTTCTTCCAAAGTGCTGGAAGAAGAGCCTAGTGTGGACCGTACGCTTTCTTTAATAGATGCTTTCTTGGCAACCATTCCTGAAGAACATTCTCAGGTTACGGAGTTGGACTATACAATGGACTACACCACTTACTTGTTGCAAGATGACGGGCAGTCGGATTCCGCACCGGACGACGGGCAGGAAGCGCCTAAACTGCGCGGGCATGAGCTGATAGACGGGTTCATCCGTAAGAGCGAATCGACAGAGTTGTCTGTGTTTGAGAGACCGGTGTATCTTGCGGAAGACTCCGGAGCTCCGGAAGAAGAAGACAGCTCTTTTGAAGAGGAGGAAACATCTTTCGAGGATTGTGTTGATTCAGAATTCCAAAGGCGGTGGTCTGGCTTCGGGTTTCTCATCATCCAATCAAATCATGGGTGTACGCAAAACTACTGACTTTCTGGAAAAGGCAACATGGGGCCTCGCTGTGTTTTTGGTGGTGATGAGTGTTGCTTCTGCTTACGTCATTCCTTCTGCTTCTCATAAGGGCGGTGATGTAATTCTGGAACAGGCACAACAGGAAGAAAAAACAAATCCGTACAATATGCCCGTAGGTACGGCTGCTCCGCAAGCTGAAACTCCTGCCCCGGCAGTTGGCGATTCTGCAGCAAACTGATATTCGAGAAATACTGTAATTTCTTGACAGGCGGAATTGTACAATAAATATTGTGCAATTCTGCCTGTTTTTATTTTGGTGCCTGTTTTAAATTTTAAGGAGAAAGTTTAAGCACCCCCTGATATTTGGTTACTTTTGTAACCGGGTATTATCCGTTTGAAACTATAAACCATATTATAATATATTGTAATGACAACTACTGACAAAATTCACCAGACGCTACGCGACTCGGCAGGTATGCGCTGGTTGGTGTTACTGCTTTTAGCATTCGCCATGTTCTGTTCATATATCTTTATGGACATTCTTTCACCTATTAAAGACCTGATGCAGTCTACACGTGGCTGGGACTCAACTGCATTCGGTACGATGCAGGGTTCGGAGACGTTTCTGAATGTATTTGTGTTCTTCCTCATTTTCGCGGGTATTATCCTCGACAAAATGGGAGTGCGCTTCACTGCAATCCTTTCCGGGGCTGTGATGCTTGTCGGCGCCACCATTAACTGGTATGCGGTGACGGATGCTTTTCAGGGAAGCGGGCTTCAAACCTGGTTCACTAACAACCTGAACTATATTCCCGGTTTCGACGAATTGGGCATCTCTCCGTTTTATAGAGGCATGCCGGCATCGGCTAAGTTTGCGGCAATAGGTTTCATGATTTTTGGTTGTGGAGTCGAAATGGCAGGTATTACGGTGTCTCGCGGTATTGTCAAGTGGTTCAAAGGTCGTGAAATGGCTCTTGCCATGGGATCGGAAATGGCTCTTGCCCGTCTGGGAGTTGCTACTTGCATGATTTTCTCTCCGGTATTTGCTAAATTAGGAGGCGTTATCGACGTTTCCCGTTCGGTGGCGTTCGGCGTAGTTCTGCTGCTTATCGCACTTATCATGTTTATTGTTTACTTCTTCATGGATAGAAAGCTCGATGCGCAGACCGGTGAGGCTGAGGAGAAGGACGATCCGTTCAAGATCAGCGACCTCGGTACCATCCTTTCGAGCAGTGGTTTCTGGCTGGTGGCGCTCCTTTGTGTACTCTATTACTCCGCCATATTCCCGTTTCAAAAGTATGCTGTGAACATGCTGCAATGCAATCTGGTGTTCAATGAAGTACCTTCCGATTCTTTTTGGGCTACCAATACGGTGACGGTTCTCCAGTATTGCATTATGCTTGTTGTGGCAGGTGCTTCTTTTGCAAGTAACTTTATGAAGAAAGCGGGCATGAAATATGGTTTGCTCACTGTTGCCGGTGTTCTGCTGGCTGTTTTCTGCTATATGGGTTATATGCGCCAAAGTGCGGAAACTGTATTTGCCGTATTCCCTTTGCTTGCTGTGGGCATCACTCCGATACTTGGCAACTATGTCGACCATAAAGGCAAGGCGGCTTCGATGCTGATGGTCGGTTCCATGCTGCTTGTACTGTGTCACCTCACTTTCGCCTTTGTGCTTCCGGAGTTCAGGGATAATGCGATCGGAGGTATCATCGTGGCCTATCTTACCATATTGGTGCTTGGAGCAAGTTTCTCATTGGTTCCTGCTTCTTTGTGGCCCAGTGTTCCGAAGCTGGTTGACGCCAAAATCATAGGTAGTGCCTATGCGCTCATCTTCTGGGTTCAGAATATAGGTCTTTGGCTCTTTCCGCTTCTCATCGGGAAGGTGCTCGACAAGACTAATACGCAGCTTGTGGCTGATTTGAAAAACGGAGTGATCACTCCGGAAGAGGCTGCCGTTTCGTACGATTACACCGCACCGCTTGTGATGCTGGCTTGCCTTGGCATTGCCGCTTTGGTGCTGGGATTTATCCTTAAGATTGTTGACAAGAAGAAAGGGCTTGGTTTGGAAGAGCCCAATATTAAGGCTTGATAACGGCAATATGTCAGATACGAAAGAAAAAGTAAATCTGCTGGATGTCGTTCCCGTTCAATGCGGGCACATTACAACCGAGTGGGAGGGAGAGTGCGCAGTGCTTTCCTTCCCCCGGTTTAAATATGAGTGGATGCGTCGTTTCCTGTTGCCGAAAGGCATGTCGGCCGATATACATGTGAAGCTGGAGGAGCATGGCACTGCTGTGTGGCGTTTGATAGACGGACAGCGGACTGTGCAGGAAATAATCTCTTTGCTTGCCGGACACTTCCGGGATGATGACAACTATCCTTTCCGCGTCACGAAATATATTATGCAGTTACAAAAGGACGGATTTATCCAGCTTTCTTTTTAATTGTTTTCCCTGTCTACTTTTATCAGCCCGCCGGTGGCTGTATCGAACAATACTTTTATCGTAGAATTCTTATTGAATAATACGGGGGCAAGGTATTCTATCGTACCGAATTGCGTGATAGGCAGCTCACCGTCGAATACTTTCTTGTTGTTGCCGGTCAGCGTGATATGGGCACGTCCCGGAACGTTGTAGGCAATTCCGTCCACCTTCTTCTTTCCGTCGTCTTCCGGGATGGCAGGAGTTTTCATATCGGTTATGGTGATATAGTACGGTTCGCCTGCCAAGTCATCATTGGCCACTACCCCCAGCCGCTTGGAGAAGCGGAACGCTATTTCGTTGCTCATCTCTTTGGGCGTCAGGCGGATTGTAAAGGTTTTGGACTCTTCTTTCAGAGTACCGGAGAACATCTCTGTCATGGCACGTTCCTGCATATTCAGATTGTCGAGCATGATTTTGAGTTGCGCTCCGTCCTGCGGCATATTGTCTGCTTCGCCACGAAGCAATGCGTTTTTGCTTTCGCGGATGTTGTAGATTTCTTTGGCTACCAGTTCCGCCATTTTTGCTCTGGAGCTTGCCATGAGTATTTCTTCAGTCAGAAATTTGCGCGGGTCTATGGCTTCTTGCGCAGCGGCGGTGATTTTGGTTGCCGGTATCGAACGGCTGCTAAGCGGCATGTTGATGGAACGTACAATGCCGTCTTCGGTAAGTTCTATTAGCGGAGCTACGGTCTTGTCTTTCAGTTTGACAAAGTATACATTATCTTTGTCGGGCAAGCCGATTACGCGTGTTTGCAGCTTGTCGATGGTCCAGTAGATATTCGGATCGGCCGAAACATCGTTCATGCGCAGGTAGCGGTCGGCATATTTGCAGAATTCTCCGGGCATATACGTATGTTTGGTGGCTTCCACCACAATTTCGATTTCGGTTTGGGGTAGGAGGTAAGTCACTCCATAGTCCTTGCCGCGCATTATACCGGTGGTGACATCTGTTTGGGCATAGGTGCTTGCAGCTATTAAAAGTCCGGCAAGACATATCATTTTTTTCTTCATACTTCTCCGTCAGTTTATAACAATGAGTTTGAAGAACAAAGTTAGCGAAGTTCTTTGTTCCCGGAAACTCATTTACGAAAGATTAACTAATGGCAGGCTCGTCGTTGATTTGCACTTAAATCTCAGTCTTCAAAATTTTATCTGGCGAAAGACAATTTGCTCTTGCTGCTTAATCGAATCATAGTAGATTAGCTTAATCCCGATACAAGGTGTTGGGACGAGACATCACTCGGAAGCTGTTGCTCCGAAGCGTTCCGGTAAAGTGGTGCAGTTACATCGGGGATAGTTCGTACTTGCCTCGGAGTGCGAATGAAACTTTAGAGGATAAGGTAACGGTTGATGGCTTTGGTTCTGCCGTTACACGAAAACTTAGGCAAAGATAAGCATGTAGAAAGCTTATGATTTCCTCGTTTGGACGAGGGTTCGATTCCCTCCAGCTCCACGATTAATATTGATAATCAGACTGTTATGTAAATCACACCCGGTAATACACCCATATTCAGGGAATGATAGTTTGATTATCATTATTTATATCAAAAACACTCAGTTTCTCTTAAATAAATTAACCATTATGATAGCGTGTGATATTTTATTTAAATATTCATGGTTTTGTTTGTCCTCTCCAAAATGAATACTTATATTTGTCACATCATTAGGGCTTGACTGGAATTGACAGCGAGTTGGAATGGTATGTAAGCATGCAGTGGGTCGGTAATTTCCACTTA
>PPYE01617656.1_pt1 | contig 16604 bp, 14 predicted proteins | sample 1559881 | NCBI WGS metagenome assembly PPYE01 (sample SAMN08240022, study PRJNA423297) | Human gut metagenome, whole genome shotgun sequencing project. | reverse complement strand
CTACGAAACCCAAAATAATGCCTAATATAAAATACTTGATTTTATGGCTGTCTTTATCCATCATCTTTTCATAACAATTTTCACATTTACTGTTACAAAATTCAAAATTATCCTTTAGTTTTTTACCACAATATTTGCATTTTTTCATACTGTTTCCTCCGTAATCCTCAAAAATTCATTCAACAGCTCACGATTTTCTCAATTCTCCAAACTTTTATTTATCTTCTAACTCAAATCCGAGTTCTTTTTCGTTTCTGACATCTTCATCCGTTTTCTTTCCAGTGATAGCACTGTAGGCTTCTTTAATACCATTTTTCACTGCCCATTTGATAACGAAATACAGTGCGATCAAAATAACAATTGCGGTTCCTCCACTTATGCCTAATTCATTCCACATAATCATTAACTCCTCCAAATTCTGATTGAGATTTCATCTGTTTTAAGAGATTTAATTGGTGTGCTACCCGTCAAGTAGACAAATTAAATAACGAAATTTTTTTCTTCCCCGGTACAGTTTATGTACCGGGTTGTTTATGCGACGTTTTCTAGTTTTCGTTCATGGAATTCCCTTGGTGTAAGCACCCCAAGATTTCGTTGAACTCTTTTGTTTGTGTAATAATCTATGTATTTCTCTATATCTGGATGTTCATCATGAATCTTTGTAATGATATCGGCTATGCATTCATTAAGATTGTCATTATCACTAAGTCATTCGTAGTTGGTCAGTGCTTTCACAGTTGCTATAAATGTTGCTTTTTCATATGATTTCTATAAACGTCTTATAGAAATCATATGTCTTTCCGTTTTCCTGAGCGCAGAGCAAAAAGCGGCTGATGATTGCACCAGTACGGTATGATTTCTGAATACGTGATAAGTGTTCGTGCAGGTTATTAGGAAACCCCTCTGTCACTTCTTCCCTAAGCAAAAAAGTCACATATCGATTTGCCTTTTTTTGCCAAAGAATACTGGATTTTGGAAATGAGGAACTCATTTCCGCTGGTATAGTAAGCCCACGTTGTTCCTGTGGAAGTGTTTGCGTATGCTGCACCCGTGAATAAAGATATGGATTTTCAATATACTGACGCAGCTTGTCCCTTTCAATCAAGTCAAAAGATACAATGCAAGCTGTATCAATATCAGACTCTTGATATATCTGTGTTTTCAATTCCTCCAATGTCTTCAACGCCTTCATATGATAGCGTAATTTCTCCATCCGACGTGCAAGCAGTTCTTGTTGATGTTCCAATTCTACAAGTTTCTCAGAAAATAATTTTCCATGCTGCTCAGGCGTTGCGGCATCCATTCCACGAATTTCCTTTAACTCTAACCCAAGATTTTTATAAAAAATGACATCTGAAATGGTCATTAAATCTTCAATTGCATATTCCCGATATTGATTTTCAATTTTCTTTCTGGGATGTAAAATCCCCTTATCCTCCCAATACCTAAACGTAGATGCTGGCATATCAAAAAAACGGGCTATTTCTCCAATTTGAAATTTTTTATCCATGATTCTTCCCTTCCTGGTTTAAAAACTTACTACTATTTACCCACTATACTATTTTTCACATTGACATTCAAGCTACTTTAAGGTTTATATTTCCATCAAGGGAGGAAATTTTTATGGAAAATGTTTTAATTTTTGCTTCTGAAAAAGAAGTTCGATTCACAAAACTATTAAAATTTATTGTTCCGACATATCTAACATCATTATTTAACACAGTCTATACCATTATTGATGGTATTTTTGTTTCTACATATGTCGGAACCAATGCACTGGCTTCTATTAACATTGTTTATCCTATTGTAAATGTATTGACCGGAATTGCACTTGTATTTGCTACCGGCGGCAGCTCTGTCACAGCTTTGTACATTGGAGGAAACAGAAAAAAGGAAGCAGACCGCTCCTTTTCTGTCAGCTCTTTTGCAGCTATTTTGCTTGGATGCCTCGTTTCCCTGATGATTCTTACGAATCTCTCAGCAATTCTGACCATGCTCGGTGCAACCCCTGTGACAATTGCAGGGTGTAAAACATACGCACGTTGGTGGCTTTTGGCAGCTCCCGTCGTAATCGGCAAGGAACTGTTTACATATTTTATCCGAGTGGACGGTGCCCCCACATATAGCTTTATAACTGCACTGTCCGGTGGTATTTTGAATATCGTTTTGGACTATATTCTGGTCGGACAAATGCAAATGGGAATCTATGGTGCTGCACTAGCAACAATTCTTGGACTGGTATTGTCATTTTCTATGGGAATTTATTATTTTATCCATAAACAAAAGTATCTTTCATTTACCTTGCATAACTTGTCCTTACGGGAAGCCATGCATTGTATGCTAAATGGTGCATCCGAATTTGTCAATCAACTTGCTATTGCAGTTACAACCATCGTATTTAACCGCACTGCACTCTCCTTTGCCGGTGAAGACGGTGTCGCCGCAGTTTCCATCATCATGTATCTGCAGTTTTTGTTTATCGGTGTCTACTTTGGCTTTTCTATGGGCATGGCACCACCTCTGAGTTATGCGTATGGCGACCGAAAAATAAGAATTTGCCGAAAACTAGAAAGCTATGCTCGTCGCTTTTTCACAGTAGCTCCGATCATCACTTATGCACTGACCTACTTTCTTACTCCAGTTGCTGTATCCTGTTTCGCAGATACATTCAGCCCTGTATTTCCTATTGCAGTGTCCGGAATGAGAGTTTATGGACTTGGTTTTCTATTTTCAGGAATTAATATTTTTGCTGCAATTCGAATGATGGCATATGGAAAAGGATATTTCTCCGGTCTGATCACATTTTTACGTTCATTCCTACTATTACTTTTATTTCTGATTGTACTGCCTTTGAAATTTGGTTTGACTGGAGTATGGCTCGCCGTTCCTGCAGCAGAAGCTCTGACATTACTCGTTGCTGTATGGTTTCTGCGGCCGATTCATTGTTAAAATACCTCAACTATTGTCTGCACGAAGAGCTGCTTTCACTTGAAGAGCTTACTTCTGTCGGACAGGCATTGTCTGAGGGTGACGTTATGTCAGATGCCTCTCTTCTTTTGGAAGAAACTTATCAGCTCTCCGACTATTTCATTCAGTCCTCCGAAAGACTGACAAGCGCGGACCGGTTAACTGATCTTCTTGGAAAGGTCAGTTATACTTTTGCAGAAAAGGTAGCACAATCAAAAACACCGTCCCCGGAATAATGTTGAGCAATACTTCCCTGATTCTGAGTTCATCTGCCATCACATAAGGATTTTTTTCTTCATGGCAATATCCGTGAATCCAATAATTGCATTCATTGGTGTCCTGATATCATGGGACATATGGTTCAGAAACGTCGTTTTTGCAATATTCGCCGCATTTGCATTCTGTGCTTCTTTCAGGGCTTCCATCTGTTTTTTTCTGCTTACTGAAAGGGAATAAACCAGAAGAAGTAGTACAAAAATAATCACTAATGAAACCACAATTCCTAAGCCTGCATACTCTGCAAGGTCATTTTCTTTTCCGAAACAGAGTTCTGCGCAAGGACAACCCCATTCAAAATATTAGAGAACTGCTCCCTGCTTGTGTTCCCCATAGCCGCCTTCCTGAAAATTGACATATGGGAAATACCCAACTCTCACTGTTTTATTCTCTTCCTCTATTCCCTGAGTTGTTTTCCCGTCAGTTTTTCTATCTTTCTGTTCATTCATTCCCTCTTTATTATCCATTAAAGCGGACATTCGCAATCCGCTTTCGCTTCTTGCTCATGAACGCAGTCTGTTTGCGTTCATGCTGTTGTTCTTTCCATTCTGTAAGTTTTCCTGCTTATTCAATACAGAAAGAATAACCGCTCCCAGTTTCTCCATATCAATGGGTTTTGCAATGTGTCCATTCATGCCGGCATCAAATGCCTTTTTCCTGTCTTCCGCAAAGGCATTTGCTGTCATGGCAATGATCGGGATCTCTGCCTTCATCTTATCATCTAAATGCCGGATACACTGGGCTGCCTGATATCCATCCATATTTGGCATCTGGATATCCATAAGTATCAGATCATAAGTACCCGGCGACATCTGCGCTACCCTGTTCACGCACTGAATTCCGTCTTCCACACGCTCGATAACAATCCCTGTTTCTTCCAGAACTGTCACTGCAATTTCCGCATTCAGATCATTATCCTCTGCCAGAAGGATTTTCCTGTCTTTAAGGATTTCACTATATGTTTCTGGATTTTCAGCATAATTTTTTACATAATAGTTTTCATCCGCTATCTTATGTTTCAGTGTAACTGTAAAAGTACTGCCCTTTCCAAGCTCACTCTCTACATCTATTGTTCCACCAAGCAGTTCAACATATTTCTTGACAATTGACATTCCCAGTCCGGTTCCTGCAATTTTGCTCTTTGTAGTATTCCGCTCACGCGTGAATGCCTCGAAAATATTTGTCAGATACTCCTGACTCATACCAATTCCTGTATCACTCACCCTGGTCCTCACTATCATATATCCAGGCTCACTGCATGGTAATTCATCTACGTTTATCATAACAGAACCACCGGATGTAGTATACTTCATGGTATTGCTCAGAATATTAACAAATATTTCTTTTACCTTTGTTGCATCTGTCAGTATGTGCTCATGTTCTACATTTATCGTATAATGAAGTGCAATATTCTTTTTCTTTGCTTCATCATCGAATATTTCAAATAAGGTCTGCCAGATATCTTCAATCATGCCATAGTTCTCATCAATCTCCATTCTTCCACTTTCAATCCGAGCCATATCAAGTACATTATTTATGATTGACAGAAGAAGATTTCCTGACTGCTGCAGTTTTTTTAAGTATTCTGAAGTTTCAGGCAAATCCTTTCCTTTCATTTCATCCTCCATAAGCTGTGCATAGCCCAGAATCGCATTCATAGGAGTACGGATGTCATGGGACATATTGTTAAGGAAACGGGTCTTTGCAAGACTGGCATCTTCTGCTTTTTTCAGAGTGATTTCCAATTTGTCATTAAGCTTTTGTGTATCATTTGCAGCAAGCTTTGCGGCAGCTTCTGCTTTTCTTGCCTTCCGTAAAAGTACGAGGATAATACTAATGATGCTGAGTACGAAAAATCCTGCCGTGACAAAAAAAGCAAGTATGTTGTCTTTTAAAAAATCCAAAAATGTAACCTTATCTGGTGTACTGTCATAGATAGCAAGTGCACTTGTAAGCATATCAGATGGCATAGCCTTTAGGGTTTTATTCAGTATTGATAAAAGGCTTCCCTCTCCGCCTCTTACTGCAAAGCATGCCTCCATTGTATTTGTAAGTGGAAAACTCTTGAAATTTTGTCTGTTATCATATATCAGCGCCTGGCTTGCTCCCATGAGGAAACAGTCTGCTTTTTCCTGGATGACCATATCTGCAGCATCGTCAAGCGAATCATAATCTACAATCTTCCATTGTGGATAGCTGAAAGCAATATACTGTTTCAAGGCTTCTTTTTCCTTTGGCACAGCTACTGTATACACCTTATCCTCATCAAAGTTTTTCTCATCAGTTACCGCCATCAGGCTGTAGGTCCAGGCTGTGTTTGTAAGTGCATAGCCATTTTTTTCTGCGAAATCAGGATTTCTGCCGGCATAAAAAGCAACATCAATCTCACGATTCTGCAGCGCCTGAATCATTTCGTCATAATTATCATATGCCTGTATATTAAATTCCAGTGTCTGATTTCCCAGACAATCTTTGGCATAGGAGATATATTCCGCCAGCATACCGGTAAGTTTTCCAGTCTCTTTATCCATGGAAAAGATTGCCGGATCATTGTTCAAAAATCCTATCTGGATACCTCCATGCTCTTCCACCCAGCCCTTTTCTTTACCTGTAAGTAGCTGAATATAATCAAGCGTAAAATACTTCTTATACAGATCTGCCTTAAAAAAAGGACTGTCCTGTTCCAGCTGACGCATAGCATAGTCCAGCTTCGTCTTGATATCGCTGCGTTCTTTATTTATTGCAAAATATATGCCAGATTTACCTATCGTGGTAACGGATGATATTCCCTGTTCAGACCAGATAGATTCCTCCAGAGATACAAAACAGTCGATCTCATGATTTGCCAGTTTCTTTTCGACATCATCATTATTATTTACATTTACATGTTCTGTATGTATGCCATTCTTATTTTCCCATTCTGTCAGCATGATTTCAGGTTCTGTGCCTAAGAGCACGCCTACACGTTTTCCATCCAGCGACTTAAAATCAGAGGTTTCAATATCCATATCCGATAAATCAGCATAAAGGATATATTTTTCCTCACCCATCGGTTCATCCGGGAAAAGCATCTTTTGTGCACGTTCATCGGTGTAAGAGATATCACCCATGATATCAATCTCACCATTTTCAAGCTTATCAAAACAGTTGGACCAGTCACATTTCACATACTCGAATTTCCATCCGGTATAACCTGCCAGAGCCTGCATGAGCTCGTATCCATAACCCCGTCTGACACCATTTTTGTCGACATAATTGAAGGTATCCTCAAATGCCCCGATACGGATGGTCTGTGTCTGTTGTTTTTCATCATTATTCGTCTCAGCAGCCTGGCAGTGTACTGATAACATCAGCCACATTCCCAGGATTACAAATATAGATGTGCATAATACAGCTAAGTTTTTTTTACTTTTATTCATTCTTCTATTTCCTTTATTTATGTGGCTTTTCTTATACTCCTGACACCTGATCCAGATTCTTCTGTAATGTACTGATCAATTCCTCAATAATTATTGGCTTGGATAAGAATCCATCCATGCCACATTCCAGGGCTTTCTTTCTGCGTGTTTCATCTTTTGTCAGATCACGGTTTAAAGCCACCTGGAAATATGGCGTAGTCATAATCCACTTTTCACCGTTCTCCTGAAAGAATGGAAGAAATGTCGTGTTTATGCCCTGATCCTGGATGAACTGCTCCATACGTTCAAAAGCCTTCGGCCAGACAGTACTGTCAAGGCCTTCTCTCTTTGTATTATCCGGGGCACTGTAGGTGGTACGCCACTTGCGTCCGTCTACAGAAGACAGCTCTGATGCTGACAGACCCTGCAGTGTTTCCATACAGGTATAATCATAATAATAGCCTGCAGTAAACCCACGGATTCCCACCTCTTCAAATGCCTCGCAGGCAGAGACAAAGCTTTCATAATCTGTTGGCAACGGGATATCGTATTTTTCAAAAAGGTCTTTATTCACTACAAAACCATGCGCATCTGCACACACCGGAAGCCAGTTTACGCTTCCATCTTCATTCATAAACTACTGAGATATGTATCATAGACAGCTCCTGCCACATTGGTTGTGGAAAGATCCATCAGACTGTCTTTCAGCGGACTTGCATCATGCAGTGAAAAACGACAGCAGGTTATAATATCCGACAGTCCACCGTTTTCCTTAAGAAACCTGTAGAAATCCAGGTCATTGTTCCCTACTACAAATTCAACATTGATATCCGGGAGCTGTTCCTGAATGTATGGTGCACATTTCTCATACAGATTTGTGGTCCATAAATACACCGTGATTGTTTCTGCATCTTCTTTTCCGCACTCTTCCCGCCACAGCCAAAACTCTGTTCCATTTTTTCTTTTTCATTATGAGTCCTCCTCTGAATTTCCTTTTCATTTCTTCTGTTTTACAGTGTCAAAATACCCGATAATTCCTATATATACGTCTTTCTTCATAGGCGACCACAATGTATGCAATTTCAGTTTGTACATCTGACTGTCATTCTCCACCGTTGCTTTTATCTGCACAGAGATTTCTTTATTTTGCACAGATGTCTGATGTAACAAATCCCGAATATATTGAACGTCTTCTTCAATTACTCCAAATTCTTTGAACAGATTAAATTTCGGATCATCTCGCTGACATAATATCTGCTGTTTTCCGTTTAATATAGTAAGCTGACCTGAAACCGCATTGTAATCAATCGAATTCATGCCACTGTTCGATTTGAAGAAATCGATTTTTTCCTGCATGACCTTGACAAGACTCTGTGAATAAATCTGGTTCGGTAAGGATTTATCACGGAGTATTTCATTCGAAAGTCTCTGTATTTCATGAGAATATTTATTATCGTCCATCTCTTTACCAGACATTTTTGAAAGCTGAAGACTTAGTTCTTTCAGGCACTTAAGAAGGAGGGGATTAAATTGTCCGCACTGTCCATCCAGGATCATTTGAATCGCTGTGTCATGATCAAATGCTTTCTTATAACATCTTTCACTTGTAAGTGCGTCATAAACATCGACAATTGATACCACCTGTGCAGAGATTGGTATTTCTTCACCTTTCAAGCCATCCGGATAACCCTTTCCGTCCCATCTTTCATGGTGCCACCTGCAGATTTCCCATGCGGTATGTACCAGTGGATGATCTTGTGGAAAGTCCATATCCTTAATTATAGCTGCGCCAATCTCACTATGGGTTTTCATAATTTGAAATTCTTCATCGGTAAGTCTGCCTGGCTTATTCAATATTTCTTCCGGAATACGAATCTTACCAATATCATGAAGGGAAGAAGCAGTTGTAATCAAAGCAATATCTGCCTCTGTCAAAGGATAAGCATCTGTTACTTTTACCAGTTGTCTCAGCATCATCTCCGTTGCTGTTTCTATATGCAGGATGTGTTCTCTGCTCTCGCTGTTACGAGATCCCAATATATTACTCATAATCCGGATCATGATATTATTATTTTCTTCTTTTTCGTAAACCTGATCATAAACCACATTTATCAGATGCTTTTGGTTCATATAGAGGCCCAAGGTATTCTGAACTCTTTTCTTTACAATCACAGAATCAAACGGTCGTGTGATATAATCTGTGATTCCCAGCTCATATGCCTTACGCATAGTATCAACAGCATCTTCAGAAGATATCATGATGACAGGAGTTTCAGCAATACACTGGCTTCTTTTCATTATTTTCAAGACTTCAAAACCATTCATCTGTGGCATATTGATATCTAAAAGCATCAGATCAATTCCAATATTTTCTCCTATCCTCTGGATTGCCTGATTTCCGTTTTCGGCTTCCAGATAGTTATAAGCATCTCCAAGAATCTCCTTCAATATGTCCCTGTTTAATTTTGAATCATCTACAATCAGGATTTTTTGTCTTTTATCCATATTTTAGTCCTCCTGTCAATTGTATTCCACTAATTCATGAACCTCTGCTAATCAATTATATACATACCTTATAATCGTTTTTATAACTTCATCAATCACAATCGGCTTTGACAAATGTGCGTTCATTCCTGCATCCAGTGATGCCTGAACATCTTCTGCAAATGAATTAGCTGTCATTGCTATAATAGGAATGTTTTTTCCATCCGGTCTGTCATTCATTGCCCTGATTGCTTTTGCTGCTTCACAACCATTCATTTCAGGCATCATGATATCCATCAGGATTACGTCAAATGTGCCTTCCGGATGATTTCTGAAAATCTCAACAGCATTCTTTCCATCCACAGCTCTTTCTACATTCATCCCGAACTCTTCTAACTGCACGGCAGCAATCTCTGCATTCAGTTCATTATCCTCTACAAGAAGGACATTCACACCTGTAAGATTTACCTTTTCAGAAAAACCTGTGTCTGACTTATTACATTCCTTATCTGTAATTTCCAAAGGAATATCCACAGTAAATGTGGTTCCCTCATGCTTTTTACTCTGCACGGAAATGGTCCCACCCATCATATCTACATACTTCTTTACGATAGCCATCCCCAGTCCAACTCCATGGTACTGCGTTCTCACACCGGAATCTTCCTGTGCAAATTCCTCAAAAACTTCTTTTGTAAATTCCTCACTCATGCCAATACCAGTATCCGAAATGCGGTAACGCATATTTATATATCCATCCCCGCCCTTTTCCTGACACCGGGCTTCAAATGTAATCGTCCCTCCATCCGGAGTGAATTTCACGGCATTACTCAGAATATTGACCAGCACATCACGCAGGCGTGCAGGATCCGCAAGTACATTTGGAATCTTTGCTTCTTCACGCTGAATCTTAAAGTTGATATCCCTGTTTGTAAGAAAGCCTTTTGTAATATCCAATGCAGAATCTGTAATGTTTTTCACATCCGCCGGTACCGGATTGTATTTCACTTTTCCACTTTCTATGCGGGTCAGATCTAATACATCATTGATCAGCGACAGTAAATGCTCTGAGCTTTCGTCAATCTTTTCCAGACAATTTTTCACTTCGTCTGACGGATTGTTTTTCATTGCAATACCAGTAAATCCTATGATTGCATTCATCGGTGTCCTCATATCATGGGACATATGTGACAGAAATGCTGTTTTTGCCTTGTCTGCAGCCTGTGCATGCTCTGCCAGTTCCGCCATTTCCTCAGCTTTCTCCTGGGCCGCCTTCTGAGCTTTTTTTCTTGCACTGAGACGCACCATTATCACAGCTATAGCAGTCAGCAGCCATCCAAAAATAAGAAGAACCCAAACAGTAACAGCAGGATGCAGACGGATCCAGTCAACAAATGTCAGCTCTGTTGCTTTGTATGTGGTATACTGTGCTGCAAGATCTTCAACAAGATTTTTAGGCATGGCATACATTGCTTTCGTCAGAATACCAGCCAGCGCATGGTTCTCAGTTGATGAAATTACCATGCGGTAGGTGAATGTAGGCTGTTCCAGAAGAGTATATGTCATGGTGCCCGTAGTGTCGCTGTTCACAAACGCCTGTGCCATGTAATAGTAGACGAAGGCAGCATCTGCTTTACCCTCACGGACAGCTTCCATCATTTCCTGTCGGGTACTGCACATCAGCTTTTCTGCACCGGGTGCCATTGCATCTTCAATTGAATTTGATACTGTCTGGTCAACAGTAGTAACAACATTAATTTTTCCATCAAAGTCACGCCGTGTCACCCTTGCCAGCTGCATCGTAATGAAAGGTGCAGTAATCCCCCATTTTTTCGTCTCAGCATAGTTATCTGTTTCCAGGCGTGCATCGATGCTCATATCTGTGGTTTCCTTATTTTTCTGATAGGCAATATACTCATCTCTGGTGGCAGGTGTAAGAAACTCATAGGAAATCCCGGCATAGTCTGCAATTTTCCGGAAGTAATCCGGGATAATACCCTTCATCTCACCATTTTCATTATAAGAATATGGATAACGGGTCGGATCACACAGAACATGAAGCGGGTTGTCCTTGGAATACTGTGAAATAATACTTTTTTCTTTCTCCGTATATTCCAGACTCTTAGTTTCTATGCTTTCATAATTTTTATTGTAAAGCGTCGTTTTCCAGTCACCCTCAACCGCATTCATCTGATCGATCGCATAATTGATCTCATTCAGCAATTCTGTATTGCCCTTTTTAACAATGACATAGAAATCGCTGCTGCCAAATTTCTCCACGATTCGCTCATTGTTTGTTTTTCTCAGAGAACTGGTAACAATCGCATCAACTTTTTCGCTCTGAAGGGCTTCATCCATTTCTGTGGTCGTATCAAAATAAGATGGAACATATGTAAATCCTTTGTTGTCTGCAAAATCCGCAAACTCTTCATTCCGGGTGTTTCCGTTCAAAAGCGCCACACGCATACCGTTGTAAGTGCTGTAATTGCCGTCCACAATCGTGCTGTTGTCACTGCGGACGGTCAGCATCCCATAATTGGTTCCGATTGGACGTGAAAAATCAAACTTTTCTTCTCTGTCCGGTGTTTTGCGGGCAGATGTTACCATGTCAATCTCGCCATCTTCAAGCATCTGCTGCATATCATCCCAGCTCTTATCATATCCGACATATTCGTAATCTACATCCCAATAACGGGCCATCAGCCGAAGAAAATCATAGCCATACCCGCTGCGGTTGCCTTCTTCATCCATCACATGATAACCATCCATGGCAAAGAAACCGACTTTGACAGTTTCATGCTGCGAACTGTCCTCGGCTGCGTATGCAGTCTGGGGAGAAAATATCATACACACGCATACAAAAACCAGTAACACTGCCACATATTTCTTTGCTCTCGAAATCATATTAAATCTCCTGTCTGTCTGTCAAATATATTTCTCTATACATCTCCTTGTCAACCTCCTGGTTTATTCAAGTCGAACGCACGTGAGACTTGGTGCGTGATTCTGGTCAGCGAAAGCTGACATATTCTTCTCAGAATCACTGCACATCCTCGCGGAGCGTTTATCTCAGTCGGAGATTGTACTCCCACTGAGAAAGACTTGTTATTACTCACCACTTGCAGAAGTGGGAGTCTTCTCGACTGAGATAAAATTGCACTGCCGCATCAAATCCATTTGTCACTGTTCAGTAGCCTGCATTTCTGTACCCCCCCCCACCAGATTTTATACTTCTGATTGTTTTTTCCAGCACCTTCATCTCAACCGGTTTTGAAATATGTGCATTCATACCGGCTGCCAGAGAATGCTGAATGTCCTCTGAGAATGCATTGGCAGTCATGGCAATGATCGGAATCTTCTTTGCCAGTTCATGGGAACTTCTGCGAATTGCCTTCGTCGCCTCATAGCCATTCATAACAGGCATCTGCACATCCATCAGGATCATGTCATAATCACCTGGAACAGACTGTTCAAATGCTTTCAAAATCTCTTCGCCATTTTCACAGATGGTACATTCCGCACCTTCAATCTTTAACAGTTCTATCAGGATCTCCGCGTTCAGCTCATTATCCTCTGCACACAGAAATCTCATTCCCTGAAGGATATTACCATCCTGCTCATCTGTTTCTTCTTGTGCCGCCAGAGCAACCGTTCTATCCTCTGCAATTTTCAGATCCAGGAGAACCTCAAAACAGCTTCCCTGTCCCAATTCACTCTCCACATCAATGGTACCTCCCATTGCCTCAACCAGATTCTTAGTAATCGCCATTCCAAGTCCGGTTCCCTGTATTTTATTTGTAAGGGAACTTTCCGCACGGGTAAACGCATCAAAAATTGTATCCTTGAAATCTGCCGACATTCCCATACCATTATCGCTAACTAAGAAACGGTACTTTGCATAGACAGATGACTTTGTCTCACATTCTTCTACAAAGAACTGAATTTTCCCACCTTCCTGGGTATACTTCACTGCATTGGAAAGCAGGTTGCTGAAAATCTGCAACAGGTGAACCTGATCACCATTCACCCACTCATGCTGAATATTTTCTTTTATGATTGTAAGGGTCTGCTGCTTTTCATATATTTGAGTATGAAATATAGTGTCAAGTTCCTGTACAAGATCCAGAATAGAAAAGTCAGAATATTTGAAGACTGTTTTTCCTGCCTCAATCTTACTCATATCCAGAACATCATTAATAATTCCTAGCAGATGCTGTGATGAACTATCTATTTTATCTGCATACTCTATAACTTTTGCTTTATTACCTGCATCATGTCTGATCAAAGACGTGATACCAATGATTGCATTCATAGGTGTGCGAATATCATGTGACATATTAGACAGGAAATCCGTTTTCGCCTTATTTGCATTTTCAGCTGTCTGTAAAGCCTCTGTTGCAACGTTCTTTGCCTTTTTCAGTTTTTGATTGACTACTTCCATTTCCTTCATTGTTTGTAAATGAAGTTCATTCTTTCTTTTTTCATATTCTGCTTTTTGATCTGCAAGACTAAGTCTGGAAATACTGTAGAATAATCCAGCAAAAAGTAAAAGTATAAAACCTGCCATGAGTATTGTTGTAAACAGCACCGTTTTCTGGTAATCCATCAGCACATTGTCAACAACTCCCTTTGCCACAATGCATACCAAAATGGTGTTGTTGCTTTCTATCGGGCAATACCCCAGATAATAGGGGTTCTGTTTTCCCAAAAGGGCAACTCCGGATTCTCTGTTATCAAACTTCTTTTTGAACCAATCAGCCTCTTCTTCTGTAATGGCCTGTTCCCCTTTTAAATGTTTTAACAAAGAATAATTACGCTGGTATTTATCTCCACTCTGGTTCGTATACGTAATATTTCCGTCATTATCCAGCATGAACAAATATGCTTTCCCGTCATAACCTTTCAGTTTTAACATGGAATCCAGTTTCGAATGATCATACACAGTTCCAATTGCCGTATAAGTTTCCCCATTGATCGTATATTCCTGACATGGAATTGCAACCAGATAACCGTCTTTTTTCTTCTGATCATAATCAAGACGCACCAGTTTTCCAATATTGTATCCATTCTTTAAGTCCAGCAGAAGTTTACTTGGCATATCAATCCGCATTTTTGTTCCACGTGCTGATATTGCCTGACCATTCTCCTGAATGAATATAAGGGTACTTTCCGATTCTTTTTCCCATGCTTCAAAGAAACTTTTGTTCACATCCGTTTCAAGAGACAGCTCCCTCTCATGAAGTAAAAATTCCTCAACCAACTGCAGCTGGCTGTAGTATCCACTCACCTGAAGATCATAGGTCTGCTGTATCTGTTCAACAACAGCTCCCATACTGCTTTTTCCATTTTCGCTGATATACTTCTTAGACTTACTTATCAGATACTTGATACAACCTAAGCTTAAAAGAATCATAAGTAGTATAAGCAACAGCCTTGTTATTTTTTTTCTTTTATTTACCGTTTGTTCTATCTCCACTTTTACTGTTCAACCTCTATATAGTCTTCCGGTGCTGACGGCTGCTGTCCTTTTGACATTGCTTCAATCCATGCACTTGATAATGTTGTCTCTTTAAGCTGCTCAATCTCACATTTCGGATTTATTTTTTTCAATACAGACATTGTGGTGTCTGTAAGAAGAATAGAGTATTCCTTTTCTTTGTCTATTTTCTTATCATTAACTGTCAAGTCCTTTAACGAACATCCACTTTCCTCTTGATTGACAATCATTTTCATACCGGATGCAATTGGTAATTCGTATTTATTGGTTACGTAAAAATTCTCATCCGCATCGGCGAGATAATTTTTCACGAGTTCACAAACCTGTTTACCATTGATTTTTGCAACATATAATGCTGTATCTGAACTCTTCGCTGTCATCATGCCAACCCGGCTGCTGGTGCATTCTCCTTTGTACATAGAGGAAGTGAAATAATAATATGGCGCCAGAGCCAGCTGTGCATCATTTTCTTCTCTGATCGTAGTTAAAATGGAAGATGCTGCATCACGGCCATTTCTATCGTTCAGTGAAATGGAATATTCATTTTCAAAATTCACCGTTGCTTTTTCTTCTGGATCTTTACGATTCATTACACTACGAAAAGTATCATAAGCCTGTGTTTCATCCATTTCCCCTGACAGTAATCCGTGAACAGCCTCAAGACTTGCATCAAATGATTTTTGAGCGGAATATCGGATATAAACAGCATTATTATTAATTTCCTCTTCCAGTCCAGGCACATCCTGCATCATGGTTGGAACATCTGTATTCAATGAAATAACACCGCTTCCATCCGCAATCAGCTTTTGCCCCTTTTCTGAAATCATACAATCCAGCACATCCAGTGCAGTATCCAGTTTCTCCCGGTCTTTTTCCAGGTTTTTGTTAAATGCAATGTTTAAGGACGGAGTCATGTACACATAGGATTCATCCGATGTCTGTGAAAAGTAAGGAATACGGATCAGATCTGCATCCATCTGTTTCTGCAGCTGCTGCATAACCGTCGGATGTCCATGAAACATTGCTGATTTTCCCTCGACAAACATCTGGATTCCTGTATCGACGTCAATATTGATATCTTCTTTACCAAAGTGCGAGTCTTTCAGAAACTGGCTGGTTTCTGAAAAAATACGTTTCCATAATGCATCATCAAACTTTACTTCATCCGATGCAGTCTCTGCACCGTTTCGCCATTCAATACCATCCAGGCTTGTGAACTCACCGATTGCCGCCGCCTGGATGATCTCATTATTAGACCAGTCTTCACCAAGATCCATGGAGTACGGTTTTATGCCATTATCATAAAACTGCTGACATGCCTGTACATATTCCTCATAATTTTCCGGAATCTTAATTCCATACTGATCAAACAGTGTTTTGTTGGCAATGATCGTCTGCGGAATACCACAGATTGGCAGCCACTGGATTTCATCCTCCGCATTCTTATAATATTGCAGCGCATAAGAATAATACTTGGAAACAACATCATAAGAAGCAAAATCCATAAGATAAGGCTGTAAGTCCTGTGCATCTGTTCCGGAGAATCGACGTACTGTTATGATATCCGGTAATTCATCATGTTCTTTAAAATAACTGTATAAATCGGTATCATTGTTACCAATAATAAATTCAATATCCTGATCAGAAAACTGTTCATGGATATAGGGTGCAATATTTTTCATCAAACGATTTTCCCACAGATAAACGGTAAGATGATCATCATTTTTAGATACTTCTTTCTTTGACTGTCCACATCCAGACAAGACAGCAGATGCTACAAGTACACCTGACACCACTGCTGTCAGACAACGTTTTGCCTTTTTCATACTTTTATTTTCCTCATTCTTTCCTGATAAAATCATTATTGTTACATCTGCGAAATAACACCGTAAAAAAGCACCGTCAGACAGACAGTGCACCTCATTTCATGCAACTGGCTGCCATTTTACAGGCCCTGTAGCTTTGCGTCCCAGACTTTCATCTGG
>PPYE01433197.1_pt1 | contig 16604 bp, 14 predicted proteins | sample 1559881 | NCBI WGS metagenome assembly PPYE01 (sample SAMN08240022, study PRJNA423297) | Human gut metagenome, whole genome shotgun sequencing project. | reverse complement strand
TGCAGGGCTCGTAGAAGCCCACCTGGATGGCGTTCACCACAAACTTGGCGCCCCGCAGGGCCTCCTTGCGGTTCTCCACTCCCAGATAGGGCTTGATGACGGCCCGGCCCTGGTTGATGTTCTGATTGATGGTGGACAGAATGCGGAAGCTCTCGTCCAGGCGGGTGCCGTCGATATCGTACAGGGCGATCTCGCATTCCTGCAGGGCGGGAGTGCACATCACGTCGCCCAGCACATTGCGGGCGAACACGGTGCTGCCGGCGCCCATAAAGGTGATTTTCAACATGGCAATACAACCTCCTAAAAGAATCGGAATGTGCTTACAGTGTAACAGACTCTCCCTGAAAAAGCTATTGCCAAAAGGAGGGCCCATTTGGTAAAATGGAAACAAACATCGTCCAGGAGGGAAGATGGGATGGAAAAGTTTGAACGCGCGGTGGCCCCGGGCTGGTGGCACGGCCTGGCCCCCCTCAACTATGGGTATGAGGCCTGCGAGCCCGGCCACCGGTTTGGCCCGGCGGTGCGCCACTATCACCTGCTGCACTTCGTGCTGGAAGGGGAGGGTACCTTTTTGAAAGACGGGGTCCTCCACAAAGTGGGGCCGGGGGACCTGTTCGTCATCTGCCCGGAGGAGGTCACCACCTATCAGGCCAGCCAAACCGTCCCCTGGAAGTATGTGTGGCTGGGCTTTCAGGCGGGGGAAACCCCAGAGTTTCTGCGGCCGCCGGTGCTGCGCCAGCCTCCGGTGCGCAAGCTGTTCGAGCAGCTGCGGGACCAGTATCAGTATGGGCCACAGGATGGAAAGATCTTTGCCCTGCTGTACGAGCTGTTGTACCGCCTTTCCCAGGATACCCCGGCTCCCTCCCGCCGCCCCAACGACTACGCCGCCTATGCCAAGGCGTATCTGGAGACCTCTTACATGCAGCCGGTAAGCATCCAACGGATTGCCGCGGCCCTGCACATCGACCGGCGCTACCTCACCAACCTCTTTCGAGAGGCCTACGGCCTGCCGCCCCAGGCCTATCTGATGGAGCTGCGCCTGGAGCAGGCCCAGCGCTTTTTGGCCCAGGGCTATGCCGTGACAGAGGCGGCCTCTTTGGCGGGTTTTTCGGACCTGTCCAATTTTTCCCGCCAGTACAAGCGCCGGTTCGGACAGTGTCCCAGCGCCAGGCGGCCCCAGGACCGCCTGTGAAAAGAGCAGAAGCAAGCAAGCCGCCGGAGGCCTCCGGCGGCTTGTTCATCTTGTGGGCCCGGCAGCGGCTCAGCCCTCCAAGCGGAACAGCTTGGGGGAGATAAGCACACCGCAGGGGGTGAGCTGGTACTCATAGCTGAAGGCAGGCCCCTCCGTGCGCCAGGCGTCCGGCCCGCACCAGGTGACGGGCTTGCAGCTGTGCAGGGCCCCAAAGCCGGAGGGCCAGCGGTCCTCATCGTAGAGCTAGGCCAGCATGTCCTCCTCCTTGGCCTTTTCCACGCAGGCCCGGATGATCTCCATGAATTCCTCGCCCAGATACTCGGTGTCCAGGCCGGTGCGGCAATGCATGTGAAAGCCGCCCATGCCCATTTCCTTAAAGTACAGCACCTGGCGCACCATTGTCTCCCGATCCAGTTTGCAGTTCCAGGCCCAGAAGGGGGCGCCCCGATAGGGGGCGGGCGGGTCCCGGAACAGCGTCTGAAACTCCTTGTCCATCCGTCGCACAACTCCTTTCCAAAGGGAAGGGACGGTCCGAATATCCGCCCCTATTTTCCCTCATAGTATCGGGCCCAATGCCAAAAAACAAGGACGTGGATTTGCCAAATCACGTCCTAACTTTTCAGCTTTTTCGGTCTGCTTTTCCAAGGGGAGATGAGCCGTGTCCATGCCTGGCACCAGAGCCGCGGCCGCTTCCCACAAACCCCTCGGGTTCCCCCTGGCCGTTTCAAGGCCACCTTGTTCTGCGGTGTCAGGTGCTGTCTGATTTCCGAATGGGGTTGTTCGATTAGGGTAGGTGTGGCACAGACACCGGTGGAACAGTCTATGAAAAGTCGGAAATTTGCTAAAAAAATACCTGAATTTTACATTTTATTATACGGATTAACGGTGATATACTTGTAATATCAAGCAGGCTTCCGGAATCTGCAAATAATCAAGGAGGAAGAAAATAGGATGAAACTGCATAAAAGACTGATGGCAGCTGGAATGGCCGCAGCATTGATGATGACTAGTGCCGCCTGCTCTCAAAGCGGAGAGACAGAAAGCACTTCAAATGTCCTTTCACAGACTTCCACGGAAGCATCCTCATCCAGTGTTGCTTCCACGGAGGAGAGCGGCCTTTTCGATGAAAACGGTAAGTATCTGGAACCTGTCAAATTGACCTACAGTAAAGTGATGTATCCGGGTGCAAAGTTTCCAGCGGATCAAAGCCCGGAAGACAACTATATCCACGATTTTCTAAAAGAGCGCTATAACATTGAAATGGAGTTGGCATGGAGTGCCGAGTCTTCGGAATACAACAACAAGCTCTCCATTAATATTGCTTCTGGGGAACTGTGCGACCTGATGTATGTGGATAAATACTTTACTTTCCGGCAGATGGCGGAAAACGACCTGCTTGCCGATCTGACAGAGATTTATCCTCAGTATAGAGGGGAAACACTGAAATTGGTGGATGAAAGCTTTGATAACCGGAATATTGAAGCTGTGACAATTGAAGGAAAGCAGCTGGCTGTTCCTGGCAGCAATCTGGGTTATGCCCAAAATCTGCTGTGGCTTCGGAAGGACTGGATGGACAATTTGGGCTTAGACGCCCCCACAACGCTAGATGAGATTGCAGAGGTATTAGAAGCGTTTGTAACCCAAGACCCTGATGGTAATGGGGTTGATGATACCACTGGATTGGTGGTTCATGCCACTCAGCCGGTTTATGGCTATTCTAGAGACTACGGCCTCGAATCGGTGTTTAATGTGTTCGACTGCTATCCTCGTCAATGGATGACCGACGAGGAGGGTACTGTGTATTACGGCTCTACCGATCCCAATATGAAGGAAGCTCTTACGGTTTTAGCGGACTGGTATCAGCGCGGTTTGATTGATAAACAGTTCCCCACCCGTATTGGCTCAGGGGAGACAGAGGCACTATGGACCTCTGGTACGGCAGGCGCCAAATTCGGTCCCTGGTGGGCAGTACAGAACGATGCCTTTACCAACACACCAGACATCGAATACTTGGCACTGGCAGTTCCGCTTAACGACGAGGGCGAGTTCAACTATATGACTGGTTCTGCAACGGAGCAGATGTGCGTGGTCAGTAAGGACTGTGAGCATCCGGAGGCTGCTGTGATGGCTTTGGCAGCCAACAACGAAGTGGTGCGGGGCACATATGATCCAAACGATGAGATTGCCGCTAAGTATGCTGCAATGCGTCAAGAAATGGTAGACAACGGCGAAGTGGATGACTCTGGCGGCCGTAGCCTGAATGTGCTTGGTGCCCTGACCTTCGACTATTTCGATGTGGTGCCCAAGCTGGGTAAATGTGTTCAGAGCAATGTGGACACAGGAAGCTATGAAGAGTATGAGGGTATGACGGATTATGACCGCTCCCAGTGTGTGGCAGCCAAACAGTTTGCAGACGGCGACAAAGACAGCGCCAGTTTCTGGGCCTATTGGACCCGGTATGTGGGCAGTGCTGTGGTAGAAGAGGGCAACCCTGTCTATGCGGCCTACTACTATGAGACAGAGTCCTCTACACAACTGAAAGCCACTTTGGATAAACTGGAGGACGAGATGTACCTGCAAATTATTGTAGGTGAAAAGCCTGTGGAGTATTTCGATGAGTTTGTTAGCCAGTGGAAGAGCTTGGGCGGCGATACGTTGACCCAGGAGGTACAGGCAATCGTAGACCAAGGATAAACCGTGAAAATATCATAGAGTCCGGTGGGGACGCCCGGTGCCGCCGGGAGCCCCCACCATTTTCTTGTGAGGAGGTCTTGTCCATGTACAGTAAGAAAAATGCCCGGTATTATCACGCTATGCTGCTCCCAGGAATGGTGTTTTTGATTGTCTTTTCCATCGTTCCCATGGGCGGCTTGGTGATGGCCTTTCAGAATTTCATCCCCGCCAAGGGAATCCTTGGCTCCCAGTTTATAGGGCTTGATAATTTCAAGAGGCTTTTTCTCATGCCTGATTTCTGGCAAATTTTACAAAACACTTTGATTATTGCAGTTTCCAAGATTATACTGGGAACTTTAGCCGCCATAATTTTTGCCTTGTTGCTTAATGAATGCCGCAATATCCTTTATAAGCGGGTAATCCAGACGGTGGTTTACCTTCCGCACTTTCTTTCCTGGGTCATCCTGGCAGTGATGTTTTCCAACCTGTTTTCCTATACTGGCGTGGTAAATCAGATAGTGATGTCCATGGGAGGAGAACCGACCATGTTTTTAATTGACAACGGTTGGTTTCGTTCCATCCTGATTGGAACCGATGTGTGGAAAGAGTTTGGCTACAACGCAGTTATCTATGTAGCGGCAATGACCAGTATAGATCCCACTCTTTATGAAGCGGGAGATATTGATGGGGCTAACCGCTGGCAGAAAATTGTTCATATCACCCTTCCTGCCATTTTACCCACCATTGTGCTGATGACCACTTTGAACATGGGACAGGTCTTAAACGCGGGGTTTGACCAGGTGTATAATATGTATTCCCCCTTGGTCTATCGTACTGGAGATATTATTGACACCTATGTCTATCGTACTGGTCTGGAAAACATCCAGTACAGTCTGGCTACTGCTGTAGGCCTGTTCAAATCAGTTATCAGCTTTGGATTGCTGGCTTCTGCCTATAAGCTGGCGGACAAGTTCTGTGGGTATCGCATTTTCTGAGGGGGGTTGCGCTGTGAAGTTAAAAAGAATAACACCTGTGGATGTGGTCATTTGGATTGCCTTGCTGTTCTGCGGGTTGATCTGCCTGGTCCCAATTTTGAATACGATTGCCATTTCTTTCAGCGACCGCACGAGCGCTGCTATGGGAGAGGTGGCCTTTTGGCCGGTAAACTTTAATTTCAGCTCTTATAAAGCGATGTTGGAAGAGCGCCAGTTTGGTCAGTCCTTTTTGGTTTCAGTGCTTCGTGTGATTATCGGTGGAAGCATCAATATGCTGCTAACGATTTTGATGGCCTTTCCCCTTTCCAAAAGCCCTAAGGTATTTCATAGCAAAAAGTTCTATATGTGGTTTGTCGTGTTTACCATGATGTTTAACGGAGGGCTGGTTCCCACCTTTATGGTAGTGCGCTATCTTGGCCTGATGGATTCTATTTGGGCGTTGGTGCTGCCTACGGCAGTGCCTGTGTTTAATGTGATTCTCCTGATGAATTTCTTCAAAAATATTCCGGATTCGTTGGAAGAAGCAGCCTATGTGGATGGAGCAAATCCCTGGTACATTCTGTGGCACATTTATGTACCCCTTTCCAAGGCGGCTTTGGCCACGGTGGCTTTGTTCGCAATTGTCAACCATTGGAATAGCTTTTTTGACGGAAAGATTTATATTAATACCCAATCCAAACTTCCCTTGCAGACCTATATCCAATCACTTTCAGCAACTTTGGACCCCACCCAAATGGCCACCATGTCCCCAGAGGAGATCAAAGAAAAGCTGGCTATGTCCAGCCTTACCTTTAATTCTGCCAAGGTTATGGTCTCGATGATCCCCATTTTGGTGATTTATCCTTTTCTGCAAAAGTATTTTGTCACAGGTATTGTAGTGGGAGCTGTGAAAGAATGAAACCCTCTTCGGAAAGGAATGATAGATATGACAGATAAAGTTTGTGGAAACAAAGGAGAGCTTCGTTACACGTTGTGGAGGGGAAAACAGGCTCAGGGCCCCTTGTGTGTCCTTCTGCCAGAGGAAGAGGATACAGAAAAGAGCCTGATGGAAAAAGCGGAGTTGATACTTGCGGAAAAAGCCCAAGAGAAGCACCCTTCTTGGCTGTTGGTCCCCTGGTGTTACGGGGGGTGGGAGAAATGGGAACAGGCGCTCTCCCTTCACGAGTTGCTTTTCGACCTTTCAGAACAGGAATCTCTTTTGGATGGATGCCGCTTTTATCTTCTAGGTGGTCAAGGAGCTTGGGCTGTGGCCTCCCGGTTTCCCTCCCGTTTTGCAGCGGTAGCGGCTTTTGCCGGCCCAAGGGACCCCTACCAGGCCCGCAATTTAAAATTTGTTCCCTTTTGGGGGTTTGAGAGAAAGGAATACGGTCTTGCGGCAGAGTGCAGCGTAGCGCTGGGCCCCCAGGGAACTTCCTGCCGGAAAGCGGTTATGGCGCTGCGCACCTGCGGCGCAGAAAATGCCAGATACACTTGTTTACAGAGCAATTCTGCCAGCAGTGCGTTATGGCGGCAGGCAGCGGAGGAAACGGAATTTCTGTCCTGGCTTTTCTCTCAGGATAGGCGCAAGCAATTTGCCGTTCACTATCTGCGGCCAGGACTTTTCCGCATTGATGATTACTTTACTTCGTCCGCCTATCTGGTGTGCGGAACACAAAAAGCCCTTCTCATTGACACTGGAATGGGAGAGGGGGATTTGGCAGGATTGGTTCGTTCCCTTACGCCGCTACCGGTAGAGCTGGCGATCACTCATCCACATCAAGACCATATGGCCCACGCCGCCAGCTTCTCGAGGGTCTGGATGCAGTCCAGGGATGCGGAGGCTATTTGGGAACAAAGCGGCCTGATGGACTTTATGAAAAGCCATGGCTTCTCTATGCCTTCTAGAAAAGCGGTCTTCCCCCTGGAAGCCGGCAGTAAGATTGATTTGGGAGGCGGCGTTATCATAGAAGCATTAGACCTTCCAGGACATACGCCCCATTCACTGGTGTTTAAAGACAGCTTTCATAAAAGTATTTTTACGGGTGATGCCATTGGGTCGGGCTATATTGTCCTGATGATCTGTCGGTGGGAAGAATGGCGGAAGCGGATTTCCGATTACCAAACAGCTCTGAGGAAATTTCGGGATAACCAGCCCGATTTGGAAGATTATGCTTGGTATGGTGGGCATTTTATCCAAGAAAATGGCTGTAATATGCGCAGGCAGGAATGGTATCTATCAGGAAAATCCCAATACTTTAATCCAATTTCCGGGCGAGTTGTAGAGGATATGATTACTTTGTGCACCATGCTTTTGGAAGGGCTTATCCCTGAAGAGCAGCTGCGGAACTCACCGGAACACCATGCCCAATGGAGAGAGGCTGGGGTAAGCTTTCGATTTCTGTAAAGGTGGTAAAAGGAACTGGCGGATGTGAGGAGGACATAAATGAACATTTGGGAAGGCATGAAAAAGTGGGCGCAGGATCTGCGTTTAAAAAGGAAAATGATGATCGTGTTCTGCGCCCTGCTTTCCCTTTCTTTGGCAGTGGTGCTGGCGGCCTCTTTTTTTGTATTTCAGCAATATGATGAGAAATTGTATGAAAACACTTCCCAGATTCTGAATATGACAGCAGAGATGGTGGAAAGCGATTTGGATGCGATTGAGCAGGCGGGGGCCTGGACTGCCACAGATGAAGCGGTTCAGGGAATGCTGCGCGACAGTCAGCTGGATTTTCATGCTCGAGAGCCAGTGCTGCTTTACAGCAATTGCTTACAAAGGCTTTATGACTCGATGAACTACTATTTCTCAAAAAATGCTTATGTAGATCAAGCCGCCATTTGGTCTAGGGGTGAGTATTTCAGCACAAACAGGGAAGGAAAGGACACCTTTGAGGAACACTTGGCCCCTCTTATGGAGCTTGCTCTGCAGGCCAAAGGAAAAGCGGTGTACGTGTCCACTGAGTTGGGAGATAACAGTTTGTTTTATGTCAGGGAGATCCGGAATACGATTGATATGAATTTGGATTCTCTCGGTCTGCTCCTTTTGAAAATTGACTTTCAAAAAATTGTGGAAGACAGGGTGAAGGACGGCCTAAATCTTACTTACCAGCCGCAGATTACCATTTATGACCGGCAGGGGAAAGTGTTGCTTACCGACCTTCCCGCCGGACGGCAGGAGGCTCCCTTTCCCCTGCACAATGAATACCGCCGCGTTTCCCTGCAGGGGGAGGAATATTTCGCCAGCTACGCCACCTATTCCCACTATGGGCTGACCTATGCTCTGTATCTTCCCATCGTAAACCTGGCCGCATCCCTGCGGGCGCTGAACATCATGGTTCTATTCACAGCAGCAGGCGTTTACATCGTTTGCCTGTGGTTTTGTTCTCGACTGGTATCCCATATTGTGTGGCATTTTGAAGCGCTGGTGAAAAAGATGCACCTGTTTCAAGAGGGGCGGCTCGAGCTGCTTTCCACGGGTGAATATGCGGATCGCAAGGATGAACTTGGATACTTGCACCGGTCTTTTGATGAAATGGCAGTGGATTTTCGCCGGCTGGTAGAGGACAATTATTTAAAGCAGCTCTCTGTAAAGGATGCCCAGATCAAAGCGTTGCAGGCTCAAATCAACCCTCACTTTCTTTTCAATGTTTTACAGACGATCCATTGGCGCGCCAAAGCGGCAGGGCAAGAGGATATTTCTCAGATTACCGAGGCTTTGGGAAAAATCCTGCGGTATACCTTAAAAGAACAGGGGGCGGTGGTGCCCTTGAAAAAGGAGCTGGAAATAGCTCGTTGCTATGTATATCTTCAAAAGTGCCGTTATCGTGAAAGGCTTCGTGTGGACTTTGACGTTCCCGATGCTTTTTGGGGATCGCCGATCCCTTCAATGGGGCTTCAAACTCTACTAGAAAATTCGATTAAGTACGCCTTGGAAAGTATGTTGGGCCCTTGTTGGATTCGGGTGTGCACAAGGGAAGAGGACGGGAAAATCATTCTTTCTGTAGAGGACAATGGCCCAGGCATTGACGCTTCTGTTTTAGAGCGTCCTGAGCCGGGGGATGGGAATACTACACGAATCGGTTTGAAAAACTTGCGGCAGAGGATTTTGCTTTTGTTTGGAGAATCATATGGTATCCAGGTTTGCAACACAGGTCATGGTACCAAGGTGGAACTGACGTTGCCTCGAGGAGAGTGAAAGGAGAAACTGTATGACGTCCAAAAAATACCGGCTATTGCTTGTGGATGACGAACGTGACATACTTGAAACGATTTCTGCCGCAATGCCCTGGGAGAAATACAATATCGAGCTGATTGGTTTGTGCGACAATGCCATTGAGGCGCTGGAGCGAATCCAAACGGATAAGCCCGATTTAGTAGTTACGGATGTGAAAATGCCGCTGGTCAATGGCATAGAACTGATATTTCGGGCAAGGGAGTTAGGATGTCATGCAGAGTTTATCGTTTTGTCCGGGTTTGATGAATTTGAGTTTGCCCAAAGTGCCATGAGTCAAGGCGTGAGGTACTACCTTCTTAAGCCATGTAGTGAAGAGGATTTAGCAGATGCTCTGCAAAAAGCAGAGAGGGATCGGGACCGTTGGAGATATGCCCATCAAGCCATGTGCTTTCAAAACTGGGCTTTTCCTGTAATCACAGACCATTTTGTTCCCACCCTTTGGAATCCAAACCGGGAGAAAACCTCCCAGTTGCTGCGCGAATTAGTAGAAAGCACAGAAGGTCAGCTTTACCTTGCCATGATGGAGGCGAAACCAGGGGAAATGCCATATCAAATATGGGAAAAGGGAATGCCTTGGAGAGGCAAGCTTCTTCCCCCGATAATCCTAATGCAAAGGCATATCTGTGTATTGTGGTTAAGTCAAACCTCCAAGCAACCGGAACCGGCGCTGCAGGAACTGGAAAGTTTTTTGTGCGCGAAACAGCTAAAAGTCGCACCGATATCGCTTGAAAGCCTCCCGGAAACAATCAATGAAATAGAAACAGAGCCCTGCCAGTTTTTTCATGTGGGCGGTGAAGAACAAGGAGAAGAACAGCCCAGTCAAAACGAAATTCAAATTGAGGAGTTGATAGAGCAGATTGAGCAAACCCTGACACAGACAGAAAGCACACAACGTGATCAGCTGCATAAAATGGCAGAAAAATATGGGGAGAGCGTTTTAATTGTGGCTGTAGTCCGTGTGCTCCTCAAATATAAGTCTTCCTTTTCTGAAATTTCTAGCTTGTTTAACGGGCTATACGAAGATGTGGGAGAGGATGTGCTTATAAATCTTTTGATAAAGGCTCTAAAAACAGTGTCTGAGGAGAAAGGGGAGGAACCGCAGAGCTTTGTGGAAGAAGTTTTAAATTATATTGACGAGCACCTAAACGAGAGCAACCTGACTTTGCGGCGAATTGCCAATGAAGTGGTCTTCCGCAATGAAGACTATGTTGGAAAAGCTTTTTATGCCCATACGGGAGAGAACTTTTCCTCTTATCTAAACCACCGCCGCATGGAGCATGCCAAATTTTTGATACAGACTATGGGGGAAAATAAATTTTATAAGGTGGCCGAGCAAATTGGGTTAGGACATAACCCACACTACTTCAGTAAATTATTTAAGAAATACACAGGAATGACGCCAAAAGAATATAAAAAGTTTTGTCAAAGGGAAGGACGTGACAAGTTTTCGGGAGAAGACTAACCCTGAGAGCGGGAAATTTCATTCTGCCAGTACCTGCCCTTCCAGTGGGACGCGGCGCTGCAAATCGCGCTGGATCCACGGTGAGCCTCCCCTCTGTACAACCGCCCCCCTCCTGCGGTATAATAGGAGCCGTGCAACGGTTGCGCAGAACACACAGGAGGTCGGCGGAATGGAAGCGAAAGGCAGAACGGATATTCAACACGGCAAAGAGGGGGCGGAGGGCGGCCAGGCTCAAAAGCGGCTGGTCATCGGCATACTGGCCCATGTGGACTCGGGCAAGACCACCCTTAGCGAAGCCATGCTCTACCGGGCGGGAGCCCTGCGGAAATTGGGCCGGGTGGACCACCGGGACGCCTTTTTGGACACCGACGCCTTAGAGCGGGCCCGGGGCATCACCATCTTCTCCAAGCAGGCGGTCTTAAAGCTGCCTGGCGCCCAGCTGACCTTGCTGGACACCCCCGGCCATGTGGACTTCTCCGCTGAGGCCGAACGGGCCCTGCAGGTGATGGACTACGCCATCCTGGTCGTCAGCGGTACGGATGGCGTCCAAAGCCACACGGAGACCCTGTGGCGCCTGCTGGAACGCTACCAGGTGCCGGTGTTCCTGTTTGTCAACAAGATGGACTTGGCCGGGGCGGACCGGGCCGCCCGCATGGAAGAGCTGCGCCGCCGGTTCGGTTCGGGCTGTGTGGATTTGTCCGACCCGGAAAGCGCCGAGGATCTGGCCCTGTGCAGCGAGGACCTGCTGGAAGCCGCCATGGAGGGACGGACCCCCACAGACGCTCAGCTGGCAGAGGCTGTGGCAAGGCGGCAGTTGTTCCCCTGCTTCTTCGGCGCGGCGCTGAAGCTGGAGGGGGTGGACCCTCTGCTGGAGAGCTTAGAGCGCCTGACCCAGCCCCTGCCCCCTCGGGAGGAACTGGGGGCCCGGGTGTTCAAGGTGACCCGGGACAGCTCCGGCGCCTGGCTGACCTGGCTGAAGGTCACCGGCGGGGAGCTGAAAGTGAAAGCGGAGCTCTCCGCCCGGCCGGACGCCCGGCGGGCTTGGAGCGGCAAGGCGGACCAGCTGCGGATTTACTCCGGTACCAAGTTCCAGCTGGTGGATACGGCCCTGCCCGGGGACGTGGCGGCAGTGGTGGGGCTTTCCGGCCCCTATCCGGGGGAGGGTCTGGGCTTTGAGAAGGACGCCACCCCTCCAGCCCTGGAGCCCGTGCTCCGTTACCGGGTGCTGCTGCCTCAGGGGTGTGACGTCCACACCGCCCTGGGCTATCTGCGGGAGCTGGAGCAGGAGGACCCCCTACTCCATGTGGTGTGGGACGAGCGCCTGGGCCAGGTCCACTTGCAGCTGATGGGAGAGGTGCAGGTGGAGATTCTCCAAAGCCTGCTGGAGCGGCGCTTCGGCCTGAAGGTCACCTTCGACGAGGGAGGCATCCTCTATAAAGAGACCCTCTCCCAGCGGGTGGAGGGCGTGGGCCACTACGAGCCCCTGCGCCACTACGCGGAAGTCCACCTGCTGATGGAGCCGGGCCCCCGGGGCAGCGGCGTGGAGATCGCCACCGCCTGCCGGGAGGATGAGCTGGCGGGCAACTGGCAGCGGCTCATCCTCACCCACCTGGCGGAGAAGACCCACATCGGCCCCCTGATGGGCGCCCCCCTCACGGACGTAAAGCTGACCCTGGCGGCGGGCCGGGCCCATGTCAAGCACACGGAGGGCGGGGACTTCCGCCAGGCCACCTACCGGGCGGTGCGCCAGGGCCTGCGGACCGCCCAGGCCCAGGGCGCCTGCCTGCTGCTGGAGCCCTGGTACCGCTTCACCCTGCGCCTTCCCCAGGACTGCCTGGGCCGGGCCCTGGCGGATATGCCCCGGCTTTGTGCCCAGTTCGATCCTCCGGAGACCCAGGGGGAGGAGGCGGCGCTCTCCGGCCGGGCGCCGGTGGCCTGCCTGCGGGGCTACGCCCGAGAGGTGGCCGCCTACACCAAGGGCCGGGGGCAGCTCTCCTGCCTGCCGGACGGCTACGCCCCCTGCCACAACACAGAAGAGGTGGTGGCCCAGGCAGGCTACGACATCGACGGGGACTTGGAGAACACCGCGGATTCCGTGTTTTGCAGCCACGGCGCCGGGGTGATGGTCCGGTGGGACAAGGTGCCCAGCCACATGCACCTGCCCAGCGTCCTGGCCCGGGGGGAGCGTTTGGCCCGGGTGGCCCAGGAGGAGGCCGCCGCCCAGGAGGAGGGCCCCCGCACCGTGGAGGCCCGGGCTGCCGCTTATCGGGACGCCCTGGCCCAGGACAAGGAGCTGATGGCCATTTTCGAGCGCACCTACGGCCCCATCCAGCGGGACCCCCGGCTGGCCATGCAGGAGTCCGGCAAAAAGAAGCGGCCCCAGGGGCTGAAGCTGGCCTCTCAAAAGGGCAAGCGTCCCCAGCGGGAAGGGCCGGAGCACCTGCTGGTGGACGGCTACAACGTGATCTTCTCCTGGGAGGATCTGAAAGCCCTGGCCCAGACAAACATGGAGGCCGCCCGGGGCAGGCTGATGGATATTCTGTGCAACTACGCCGCCTACCGGCGCTGCGTGCCCATCCTGGTGTTCGACGCCTACAAGGTCAAGGGAGGCGTGGGTTCGGTGGAGAAGTACCACAACCTGAACGTGGTCTACACCAAAGAAGCCGAGACCGCCGACATGTACATTGAGAAGGCCACCCATGCGATCGCCCGGCACTACCACACCCGGGTGGTCACCTCCGACGCCACCGAGCAGCTCATCATCCTGGGGGCGGGGGCCCTGCGGGTCTCCTCCCAGGCCTTCCGGCGGGAGGTTCAGGAGGCCGAGGAAGAGATCCGCCGGGTGCTTTCCAGCCAATAAAAAAGGCCGCCATTGGCGGTCTTTTTTATGTCAGTCTAAAAATTCCAGCTCCACCCGGCCGATGCCGGACTGGCCCGGCTCTCCGGTGAGCAGGTCCTGGGGGGCGGGGGCCAGCAGCATGAAGCCCTCTTTGCCGTAGCGCTGGTAGCCCCGGGCCATCTCTTCCTCCACCCAGGCGTGCTGTACCTGGCCCACCACCATGGCCGTCAGCCCCGCGCCGCTCAGGTCCTGGACCTGCTTGAGCTGGCACTCCAGGGTGAGAAAGGCCTCTCCGATGCGGGGCGCGTGAAGGGTGCGGGCCTCCTCCAGGGTGAAACCCCCGGCCTGGAACTCGTCGGTGTCCAGGCCGTTGTGGTGAATGGTCTCCACCAGCTGCCCATAGCGGGAGCTGGGCAGGAAGTTGACGCAGAAGCACCCCTCCCGCAGGATGTTCTGATAGGTGTGGGTGTGCTGGTACAGGTTGCCCATCACGGCGAAAAAGGCGGTCCTGTCCCCGTGGAAGCAGCTCCATGCGTGAAAGCACACGTTGGGCAGGCCATTCTCCTTCCAGGTGGTGATGGCGAACAGGGGAGAGGGGATGCCCGCCGTCACCTCAAAGTGGGAGAACAGCTGGAATTCCTCGGGATAGGCTGGCTGAAAATACGCGGGGAACACCCCGCCCACTTCGATCTTCATGGCAGAGCTCCTTTCAGCGGTGGACGTACACCCGGCTGTCCCGCTCCTCCCCGTCCCCCCGGACAGGGCACAGGTATTCCCAGCCGTAACGCTCGTAAAAGCCGGTGTGGTCCGTCAGCAGGTACAGGGTGGGCACGCCCTGGGCGGCCATGTCCTGGCAGGCCAGCTCCAGCAGTGCCCCGGCAATGCCCCGGCAGCGGCGGTCCTCCTCCACATACACGGCGCACACGTTGGGGGCCAGATCCTTCCGGGGATGGAAGTCGTTCTCGATGACCCCCAGCCCTCCAACGATGCGCTCCCCCTCCACCGCCAGATACCACTGGGGCACGGGGCTTTTCTCAGCCAGGCAGGCCAGCATGCTTTCCCGGTAGGCCTCTTGGGGCACGCCCCACTTTTGGTGGAACCAAGCCGCCGCCTGTTCCAGCCACCGGGGCTCCTCCCGGAACAGAATGAAACGTGTCTCCATGGGTCTCCCTCCTTTTAAAGCCATTATAGCAGAGTTTTCCATGGGGAGGAAGAGCGGCGGACGGTGGACGGCGGGAAAAATTTGCAAAAAGAGGCGGACGCCCCTTGACAAGACCCAGGGAGGAGAGTATGCTATATACATGAACAATCGTTCATGTGAAAGGATGTTGAAGAATGCCCGAGAAGAAAAGCGCCCCCGGGTGCGATTTCCTGTTTGTCCACCAGGAGATTGTGGACCGGGTAAACCGGGAGATGCCCGCCGAGGAGACCCTCTTCGACCTGGCGGAGCTGTTCAAGATCTTCGGGGACTCCACCCGCATCAAGATCTTGTATGTGCTCTTTGAATCGGAGATGTGCGTGTGCGATATCGCCCAGCTGCTGGGCATGACCCAGTCCGCCATCTCCCACCAGCTGCAGGTGCTGAAAAAGAGCAAGCTGGTCAAATACCGCCGGGAGGGAAAGACCGTGTTCTACTCCCTGGCCGACAGCCATGTCCGCGCCATTTTGGGCCAGGGCATGGAGCACGTCACCGAATAGCGCCGGCCCTTCCAGCAAAGCAAGGAGGTTTCACCGTGAAAATTCAGTATCTACAAGAAACAGGCATTGCCCTTGTGTCTGGGCAGGGGCCTCTCATCACCGACGGCCAGTCTGCCTTGGAGCTTGCCATGCAGGTTCAGTACGAGACGGGCGCCCGCAAGCTGGTACTGGACAAAGAGTCCCTCTGTCCGGAGTTTTTCATCCTCAGCACAGGAGTGGCAGGGGAAGTGCTGCAAAAGTTCATCAACTATCACATCAAGGCCGCTATTTACGGGGATTTTTCCCACTACACCAGCAAGCCCTTGCATGATTTTCTCTACGAGTCCAACCAGGGGAAGGATTTTTTCTTCACCGCCACCCAGGAAGAAGCCATTGAAAGACTCGCCGCTGTCACGGCGTAAGGCATTTTACAAACTGTCAAAAGGAGAGTTCCGCCATGAAAAAAACCTATAAACTCACGGATTTAGACTGCGCCAACTGCGCCGCCAAAATGGAGAACGCCATCAAGAAGATCGACGGCGTCTCCGATGCCAGCGTCAGCTTTCTCACCCAGAAGCTCACTGTGGAGGCCGACGACAGCCGCTTTGACGACATCCTCAAGCAGATTGTCAAGGCCTGCAAAAAGGTGGAGCCCGACTGCGTCATTAACCTGAAGTGACGCTGGGACGGTTTGCCGCCTGGAAAAGGGGGCAGGCCCACTGCCCCACGGGAGAAAGGGTCCCCAAAGGCGGATGCCGCCCTGCTGTGAAAACTTCGAGAAGGGTCTGAGATTTATGACAAGGAAACAGAAGAAAATGGTGGCCCGCATTGCCGCCAGTGCGGTGCTTTTGGTGGCGGCGGTGCTCATCCCCTATGAGGGCCCGTGGCGGTTTGTGCTGTTCCTGCCGGCCTATTTCGTCATCGGCTGGGATGTGCTGTGGAAGGCCGCCCGGAACATCGCCCATGGCCAGGTGTTCGACGAGAACTTCCTCATGGCCCTGGCCACGGTGGGGGCCTTCTGCACCGGCTTTTTCGGCGAGGGCGAGTACCCCGAGGCCGTGTTCGTCATGCTGTTCTACCAGGTGGGGGAGCTGTTCCAGGGCTACGCCGTGGGCAAATCCCGGAAATCCATCGCCAGCCTCATGGACATTCGCCCGGACTACGCCAACGTGGAGCGGGACGGCCAGCTGACCCAGGTGGACCCAGAGGAAGTGGCGGTGGGGGATACCATCACCGTGAAAGCCGGGGAGCGCGTCCCCCTGGACGGCGTGGTGCTGGAGGGCCAGTCCATGGTGAACACCTCCGCCCTGACAGGGGAGAGCGTACCCCGCCAGGTGCAGCCCGGGGATGACGTCATCAGCGGGTGCGTCAACCAGAGCGGCCTGCTGCGGGTGCGTGTGACCAAGCCTTTCGGGGAGTCCACCGTCCAGAAAATTCTGGACCTGGTGGAGAACTCCAGCAGCAAAAAGGCCAAGGCGGAGAACTTTATCACGAAGTTCGCCCGGTATTACACCCCCATCGTGGTGTTCTGCGCCCTGGCCCTGGCCCTGGTGCCC
>PPYE01662832.1_pt1 | contig 16606 bp, 17 predicted proteins | sample 1559881 | NCBI WGS metagenome assembly PPYE01 (sample SAMN08240022, study PRJNA423297) | Human gut metagenome, whole genome shotgun sequencing project. | reverse complement strand
CGGAAAACCCGTTCCTTTCAGCAGTATGTATCATCGGCATACAGCTTGCCGTTTCTCTTTTCTATCCGCTGCAAAGCCGGTTTCAAAATGAAGAGATCCACGTTTCCAACCGTGCCTCTGCCCTGAGTCTTCAGGCGGTATTTCTCGAATGTACCGGCGCAGTTGTCAGTCCGGTATATGGCTGTCTGGCGGATGTCAGCCTTTCGATAAGTTTTCTCGCCGCCTCCGCAGCCTGCCTGGCGGGATATCTGCTGTTTCTTTTCTGGTATAAAAAGCGCAGCGCGGGATCGTAATTCCCGCGCTGCCATTGCAGACCATACACCCATGTAACCACTATTTTATGCAGGTATATCCAACCTTTTATGAATCAAACATCTGCGCCCCGAAAATCTCCTTCAGTTTCTCCACAGATACCTTCGGCGTCCGGTCTTCATGCAGCAGGCCGTTCACTTCCTGCATCACATCCGTAAGCTGAGTATAACAGAATCCGGCAAATTTACCGCTTCGGATCAGGAACTCTGTGATCGGCTGCAGGCGCTGGATAAATTCCTCCTCATTTCTTACCTTCCGGTAATAGCCCCAGCCTTCTTCCTCTTCCTTTTCAAAAGCAATTCCGCCGTACTCGGTCAGGATCACAGGCTGCCCCTGGTATTCGTTATCTGCCGCGAACAACTGACGGCTCTCCGAATATCCGCTGCAGATTTCTTCCATGTCATCGTATTTTTGAATGGTCTCCGGGAACAGCGCATAATCATGGATCGCACAGATATCCGTTTCACTCACCTGCTCCCAGCCGTCATTGGAGCTGACCAGGCGAACCGGATCCAGGGACCGGATCAGATAGGTGAGCATCCGGCAGTAATCCTGCTGCTGGGCATTGTCGAAAACTTCACGGACACCCCAGCTTTCATTGACCGGAACCCAGGTCACAATACAGGGATGGTTGTAATCGCGCTCCACAAAACGCACCAGTTCCCTCGCCGATGCCTCCACCGCGTTGTCATTGAATTGATAAGCGCTCGGCAGTTCGCCCCAGACGACCAGCCCAAGCCGGTCTGCCCAGTAATAATATCTCGGATCCTCGATCTTCTGATGCTTTCTCGCACCGTTGAATCCCATCTCTTTCGTCAAAAGGATATCTTTTTTGATCGCCTCATCGCTCGGCGGCGTCAGGATAGACTCCGGCCAGTATCCCTGATCCAGGATCAGCCGCTGATAAAAAACACTTCCGTTCAGAAGGATTCGTCCATTGACATATTCGATACTTCTCATACCAAAGTATGTCTCCACCTCATCCTCACAGACTTCCGCTCCGGAAGCATCTCCGGAAAATACTTTCACACAGACATCGATCAGATTCGGCTCCTCCGGCGTCCACAAAAGTTCATTTCGGCGGATATCATAATCCGGAAGCGTCACCACCGCCTTGCCATAACCGTGACGGCACAACAGTCTCTGGCTGCCAAGGAAAATGCTGTCCTTCTGTGTCCTGGCCGTCAGTTCCACCATCGTATCCTCCGTATCGGAGACAAACACTTCACAGAATACGCTCAGACTACTCACATCCGGCGTATACTTCACACGCTTCAGATGAACCTTTCCCACATATTCCAGCCAGACATTCTGCCAGATCCCGGTACACGGAGTATACCAGCATCCGAACTTCTCTCCGGTCCAGGATTGCTTTCCCCGCGGCTTGTCAGAATTGGTATCATCCGTCGCCTGTACTTTGATCTCATTTTCACCGCTGGTTACAAACGGTGTGATATCCATCTCAAAAGCGGAATATCCTCCCACATGTTCTCCCACGTACTGCCCGTTGACCCAGACTTTCGCTTCCGAATCCACCGCTCCGAACTTCAGAAGCAGCCGCTTCCCTGCCAGCTTTTCTTCTTTCAGCTCTACGGTTCTGCGGTACCATACGGTCTTGCAGTCTTTCGTTTCTCCTATCCCGCTCATACTGGACTGATAACAGAACGGTACCTGGATCTGCCGGTCAAAAACCGGTTCTTCAAAAGAAAACTCCCAGGTTCCGTTCAATATCTCCCACTCATTTCTCACAAAGTCCGGACGTGGAAATTCCGGACGGGGGATTGTCTGCTCCATAAATACCTTCTCCTTTCTGTACCCTCCATTTTCTGCGCATATCCGGACATGCTACGGAATCATATTTCCCGCCGTCTGATACAGCCCATACCATTCCTGCCGTGTCAGCGGCAGTTCCGATCCTCTCGCCGCCTCCCGCACCCTGGATGGCTTCGTTGTTCCCAGAATCACCTGCATATCCGCCGGATGTCTGGTCAGCCATGCGACTGCGATCGCCGTGTTTGTCACACCGTATTTTTCCGCAAGTTCCTCTATTTTTTCATTCAGTTTCCCGTACTTCTCCCGGTCATTGAGAAAGACGCCCTCAAACATCCCTTTCTGGAACGGCGACCACGCCTGAAGCGTGATTCCCTTCAGCCGGCTGTATTCCATAATGCTTCCCTCACGGCAGACTCCCTGCGGAATTGCCATATTGACCGCCATGCCGCTGTCGATCGCCGGCGTATGGACAATACTCATCTGCAGCTGGTCGACGATCAGTTTCTGGCGCACGGTATGCTGCAGCAATTCCATCTGCATGGGATTCTGATTGGAAACGCCAAAATAGCGCACCTTTCCGGACTGTTCCAGACGATCGAATGCCTCCGCGACCTCCTCCGGCTCCATCAGCGCATCCGGCCGGTGCAGAAGCAGAACATCCAGATACTCTGTGTTCAGCCTTTTCAATATTCCATCCACCGATTCCAGGATGTAATCCCTGGAAAAATCATAAAACCCCTGGCGAATGCCGCACTTACTCTGCAGATAAATCTGCCCGCGCAGTTCCGGCTTCTTTTTCAAAAGCTTTCCAAACGCAGTCTCACAGGCGCCGCCCCCGTAAATGTCCGCATGGTCAAAAAAGTTGACGCCTTCGCTCAGATAGGTCTCGGTCAGTTCCTCCAGTTCCTTTTCCGAAAGTTCTCCGATCCTCATACACCCCATCACAAGATTGGAAACTTCCAGATCCGTATGTTTGATCCTGATTTTCTTCATAATATCCCCCTTAATACATCATTCCACAAAATGGATCCTGCTCTCATCGTACCGGTTTTGCTGCGGCCTGCTCTCCGCCGGATACCCAAGAGCAAACATGGAGAATACCTCCACATCCTCCGGCAAATCCAGCACCTGATGGACCGCATCCATACGCTTCCTGTCCGGAGCGATCCCAAACCATACGCCGCCAAGTCCCAGCGCATCCGTTTCCAGCCAGATATTCTCCTGAGCGATCGACAGATCAATCTGCGCATATTCCGGCGCGATCAGTCCATGCTTCCGGTATACCGGAACGATCACAACCGGAGCGCCCGCCGCGCAGCCGGAATAGGGACTTACCCCGGACAGTTCCCGGATCTTCTCCCTGTCCGTCACCACATAAAATTCCCAGGGCTGCTGATTGCAGGCACTGGGAGCCTGCATACCGGCCTTCAGGATCTGAAGGATCTTCTCTTTCTCAACCATTTTGTCTTCATACTTTCTTACACTGATTCTGTGAAAAATACTGTCCATATTCAACTCCTCCTGTTCTGTCTTCTTCGCTCCGTTCCTGCAAATTCACGCTTTCATCCCTCACGCGTCACGAAAATCCCTGCTGCAATTCCTGCCGCTCCCCCGGCGCACTTTGCCGCCAGCAAAGCGCCAAGCAGCTGCGGAGCGGCGCTCACCGTAAAGCCAAGATGGGCGGACAGCATACTGGCAGCGCAGACCATACACGCAACATTGACCAGCTTTCCCCTCTGATCCATATCCTTCAGCATCGTGATCGCAGGAACCACACTGACAAAGCTGACAAACAGCCCGGCAATACTGGCACTATTCATTCCCAGCCTGCCGCCCACACGTTCCAGCGGTTTTTTCAGCATTCTCTGCAGAAGTTCCGTCATGGGAAGGCTGCCCAGCATCACGATCCCGATGGAAGAAACCGTTGCCATCGCGTCCTCAATGGGTGTCATGGAAAGCGGCGGTTTTCTTCCCAGCATATAAGACACTGCCCCAACTGCCAGTCCAAGGATGGTCAGGATACGGATACCGGACGCAAAATACTGGAACCCCCGCACCATTTTTTTCGGAAACATCCGAAGCCCGACAAGGATCAGTATCGCCAGCAAAAAGACCGGAAGGCTCTGCCACAGGACCTGGACCGGACCAAGCCCCGACAGGAGACCGCCCACAAACAGCGCCGCCGGCATCACAATAATCCCTGTCATAATCCCGCGGGCAAACACTTCATGATCCTTTTCATGGATCAGCCCCATACCCATCGGTATCGTAAAGACAAGGGTACATCCAAACGTGGAAATCCAGTCCCACAGCGCGGCAGGCCGGAGCAACCACTGCCTGCAGGATTTCAGCCAAAACCGGCGCCAGACAGATGATCCCGACCATGGAAACCGCCGTAGGTCCAAGGAGGAGAAACCCTTCCTCCATCTTTCTCCCATATCCTTTCCGGTTCCCGAAGATCCAGTCAACAGCGCCGATGACCACACCCACAGCCATGATTCCCATAATGACCTGGTTAATCATGAGCTGCTTCCTCCGGAATCCTGCAGACATCCACCCAGCCCAGCGCCATGGAAAACTCTTCCAGCTCCGGAAGCGTCACTTCAATGGCGCTGTTGCTGCTTCCACAGGCGGGAAAAACCGTTTCAAACCGTTTCAGGGACTCATCCAGATACACCCTGACACCCTCGTTCACCGCAAACGGACAGACACCGCCGACCGCATGCCCGGTCTTTTTCTCCACGTCATCGAAAGAAAGCATCTTCGGTTTTTTCCCGAAACATGCTTTGAACTTTCCGTTGTTTACCTTTGCGTCTCCCGCCGCAACGATCAGAATGCATCCATCTTCCGCTTCGAAAGAAAGCGTTTTTGCAATCCTCTGTTCCTCACAGCCCAGCGCCTTCGCCGCCAGTTCCACCGTCGCGCTGGACAGGTCCAGCTCTCTCACACGGTCCTGTGCGTCCCATCGCTCCAGCCATTTTTTTACTTTTTCAATCGCCATCTTCTCTTCCCCGCTTGTCGTTTTCTTCTGTAACCGGAGCACATTCCAGACTCCGGCTGCTGCTCAACATTATATCACAACACGGGTGTTTACGCACGCTCTGGATTTTTTTTGATTTCGCATGCCGCCACGATGGATCCGCACACCGTCATGACACCAAAAACAACACTCTTCCAGTCCGGAATCGTATGGAGAAAAACCGCTCCAAAGATAAGCGCCCACGCGGAATAAGTGATATCCAGCGGCATTGCCTTGGACGCTCCCAGCAGATGGATCGCCTTGTAATAGCAGAGATAAGAAGCCGTTCCGAAAAATGCCGCCGCCAGGATGACAAGCATCGGAGTGGAAACTGCCGCCGAAACCGCAAACTTCCAGCCGTTCAGCAGCGGCAGAAGCACCACGCCGTAAAAGACCGCCGAAGTCCCCTGCCGGATCATCAGCGCATGTTCGTTGGTCACTTCCGGATCCCGCATTCCGTAAGCACAGATCACCGCCTCCAGGGACCAGCCAAGCACACAGACCGCCGCACAGACAAAGCCCAGCACATAATTTTCCCCTGCTTCTCCCGGCGTATAGCCAAGTCCGATCACTCCAAGCAGGCTCACCGCCAGTCCGGCAATCTGATATCCCTGCATTTTTTCTTTCAGAAAAATGCTGGAAAACAGTGCGCCGAACGCCGGAAAAATGGAGGACACGATGGAGGTATATCCCGCGCCCATATAGTGGATCGCCGCCACATAGCCCGACATTCCCACAGGCCCGCCAAGCAGCGCCCCAAGCAGAATGAATTTTCCGCTTCGGGTCTTCAGCGCCCTTCTCACTCCCTGAAACTGTTTCCTGACCCCTGTATACAGAAGCATCCAAAGCGCCGAACAAAAATCATGCAGAAACGTACTGACAAACGGCGCCAGAAAGACTGCTTCCTCTGTAGAGATAAATGGAGCCATCGTCAGCGCGATTCCCAGAATCACCGTATCCGCTGCCCAAAACACACCTGCCATCAAGCCTGTAATCATATGTAATCCCTCTCTTCTCTTTTCCGGTAGGAAAAATTTTTTTGTCTTATCTACAGACTATAGCACATCGGTATCCTCCGCGCAACTGTTTTTGTTCATTTTATGAACAAGTTTCGTTTATTTTTTATATTCCTTTTATTTTTTCCCTGCGGCAAATTTCAAAATTGTTTTCTGCAAACGTTGAAACGCATCTCAGAAAAAGCCGCTTTCAAACATACTCCGGTATCAGAAAAGGCATCCTGAAAACTCATGCTTTCAGAATGCCCATTAAACTTTTATGCCTGATATTTCTCCGCCTGTTCACGGATCAGATCCAGATCATCAAAATAGTTGATCTTCATCGCGTCTCTGACCTCCTGCAGCGTCTGTTCCGCCACCTCTCTCGCCTGTCTGCTTCCCTCTTTGAGTACGTCATAAACATACGGAATATCCTTCTGGAACTCTTTTCTTCTGTTCCGGATTGGCTCCAGCGTCTCCTGCAGCACTTCGTTCAGGAAACGTTTCACCTTCACATCGCCAAGGCCGCCTCTGCGATAATGATCCTTCAGTTCATCCAGATTTGCGTATTCAGGAAGATAGCGCTCAAAATGCTCCGGACAGCTGAATGCATCCAGATAAGTGAACACGGTATTTCCCTCGATCTTTCCCGGATCCTGCACGCGGATATGATCCGGATCCGTGTACATGCTCATGACTTTCTTTTTGATATCCTCCGGTTCCTCGGACAGATAGATACAGTTTCCAAGAGACTTACTCATCTTCGCCTTTCCGTCGATGCCCGGAAGACGCAGGCATGCCTCCTGCTCCGGCAGAAGAATCTTCGGATCCACCAGCGTCTCACCATATACGGAATTGAATTTATGCACGATCTCTTTCGTCTGCTCGATCATCGGCATCTGATCCTCGCCCACCGGAACCGTGGTAGCTTTGAACGCCGTGATATCCGCCGCCTGGCTGATCGGATAGCAGAAAAATCCCACCGGAATGCTCGCCTCGAAATTCCTCATCTGGATCTCCGCCTTTACCGTTGGATTTCTCTGAAGACGGGACACCGTCACCAGGTTCATATAATAAAAGGACAATTCACAGAGCTGCGGAATCTGAGACTGGATCAGCAGTGTGGATTTTGCCGGATCCAGACCGCACGCCAGGTAATCCAGCGCAACCTCAATGACATTCTGGCGCACCTTTTCCGGATTATCCGCATTGTCCGTCAGCGCCTGCGCGTCCGCGATCATAATAAATATTTTTTCGTATTCCCCTGAATTCTGAAGCTCCACCCTCCGTCTCAGAGACCCTACATAGTGTCCTACATGAAGTTTTCCTGTCGGTCTGTCACCGGTCAGAATAATCTTTCCTCTTCCACTCCGCCGCAGTGCGATCCTCGCGGAGCGTTTTTATTTCATAGGAAAGCAATTTCCTATGAAATAAAAAAAGCTCCCGTCCCCAAAGGAACAGAAGCCAAAATTCTGATTGCCACCTGTGTGGAATTTCACATACCTGCATATGCTCTCATCATAACGGTTAGAGTTTCCGTCAGCGCCTACTGTAAGGTTCGGGCTGCCCTCGTAAGTCCATTCACCCAGATCCGAAATACTGCCTTTCCACCTCCGGCAGCTCTCTGTCATTTCTTCCGTCTGCGCTACTACTCTTACTCATCGGTTTTTCTATCGGTTCTGTTTCGTATTATACACCGCGCAGCCGCCCAAAGTCAAGGAAAAACACAGCCGAAAACATCGTCACAGCATTCCTTTTCGAAACGCTTCGGCGACTTCTGCCAGGGACTCCATTTTGGCGAACAGCAGATCGTCCACGCAGGAAGAATCCGTCAGCAGATCCGGGATCATGATGACTTTCATTCCCGCCGCATATCCGGACCGGATGCCGTTGTAGGAATCTTCCAGCGCAAGCGCATGCTCCGGCAGGACGCCCAGTTTTTCACAGGCTTTCTGATAAATGTCCGGAGCCGGTTTGGAGTGCTCCACCATGTTTCCCGTCACAATTTCCTGAAAGTAACTGTACACCTTCGTCTCCTTCAGGAGTTCCACGGTATTCTCATAACTGGAGGATGTTGCGACTGCCAGCTTCATCTGCTTCTCTTTCAATACCTCCCTCCCTCTCCGCATTGTTCAGACCGAGGGTGTGATAAATATCTTTTCCCATTTTTCCAAATCCCATCTTCACGCCCACGACATCCCAGCTCCGCTGGATCATCCGTTCGCTGTCAAACATCAGCCCGTCCATGTCAAAAACAACTGCCTGAAACATAATTACTCCCTTTCTTTTTCCTCGTTGATCTTCAGGAACACATAGTTCTCCGGGGTGGAATGTTCTTCGCTGAACCGGTATCCCAAATGGTCAAATCCTTTCAGATCCTCCGGTTCCTTGGCTCCCGTCTGCGCCATGTAACGCACCATCTCTCCCCGTGCCATTTTGGCAAGGGTGGCTTTCTGGCGTACCTTCCCGTCGGCAAACTCACCAAACACGCAGGTCACATACCGGTCTTCCGGCTGCAGATATTTTTCCACACATCTGGAGTATTCTTTCGAGGCAAGATTCACGATCACCCCGTCCTCTCCCCGCACCGCACGGTACAGCCGGTCTCCCCAGAACCCATAGAGATCCTTCGTTCCCGCCACCGCCGCCTTCGCCTGCATTTCCAGACGATAAGGCACGATGCCGTCCAGAGGCTTCAGCGCACCGTAAAACCCGGAGAGAATGTACAGATGTTCCTGAATATAGGCAATCTCCCTGTCCTCAAACACCGAGGGAGCCATATACTGGTACTGGATTCCTTCGTAGGCGAGGATGGCAGGCGTCAGATTTTTTTCAAGATTCATCTTCTGAAACCTCTCATAATTCTGACGGGCAATGGCGTCATTGCATTTCCAGAGCTCCTTTGCTTCTTCATAGGTAAGCGCCCTGATCCACTCCGCCAATTCCGATGCCTCCGCAAGGAACTGCGGCACTTCCCTGTAAGGGTAGAGTTCCGGCTCAACGTTCATTTTCTTTGCCGGTGAGATAATAACTTTCATAACCGATCCTTTCACTATTGCAAAGCAATTTTCAAACGCGCTCTAGGCGAATGCCCTTATCATTCCGCTAACAGAACAGCTGCATCTGTCCTATTGTGAAACGCTGTACAAGTTACTTTTCAATATCCAGAACAAACACCGCTGCCGCTCCTTCTCCATAGGACTGTTTTTTCAGAAACCGGAATCCACACTTCTCCGTGTAGAATCTGTGATTCCTCGTGGAGTAGTCCGGGGTTTCCACATACCACCTTCTTGCCTCCGGAAATTTCCGCCGGATGGCTTTCCAGGCGTCGGTTCCGATTCCATTATCTCCTCCAACCGTACCTCCTGAGATACTGTGGTTTTCATTCTTTCTTGTCTACACATATCTGTCCACCGTCACAAAGAGACGTCCCTTCCTCGTCTCACTCTTTACGCCCCGGTAGACAAACCGGCCCATATGGCGCACAGAGACGATCGCTCCTTCCGCCGGAACTTCCGACGCGGACATCACAAGCCGGCCGTTGACAAACACCTGTCCTGCCTCCAGGCAGGGAACCATCTTGCTCCGGGAGGTCTTGAACGCCAGCGCAAGCAGCGCGTCCAGTCTCACCGACGCAACACTTCCCTCGATCGTCTCAAACTCCGGCTGCAGCACTTCCGCCGGAACTTCTCCGATTTCCGCGTATACCCTTGTATGGCGCACCTGTCCCAGATTCTCACAGATATAATCCGCCAGATCCGTCATACAGAACAGCCAGGCTCTCGTTCCATCCGTCACGATATCTCCGGTCTTATGGCGTTCAATCCCAAGATTCATCAGCGCGCCCAGATAGTCCCGGTGGCTGAGTTTGTCGGCAAACTTTTCGTTGAGCGGGAGGATATGGACGCAGGAAACCGGAAGCATGGATTCGTCTCCTTCCTCCAGATAAGAGGGCAGGAACATTCCCACTTTCCGCTCCGCCATAGGATATCCTCCCGCCAGCACGTAGCGTACCCCTTTCTGTTTCCGCATGGTGCGGTAAAAAATGTCCTGTTCATTCAGATTGAGAAATTCCGTATGGGTCGGAATATCCCGCATCCTGCATTTCTCCGCAAGTTCCTCCACACGCTTTTCCAGCCACTGCTCCTCATTCATTCCGTTCTTCCTTTCGTTTCTAACGTTTTCGAGCGTGTCCAAAACAGCACCCTGTTTTCAGACACGCCCGGATGTTTCTTCTTATCACAGGATCATCGAAAGGGAAATTCTGTTCTTTTTCAGATCCACACCGATGACTTTCACCTCTACGATGTCACCCACATGAATGACATCCAGCGGATGTTTGATGAATTTTTTGTTGGTGATCTGGGAGATATGGACCAGTCCGTCCTGATGGACTCCGATATCCACAAACGCGCCGAAATCAATGACGTTGCGGACGGTACCTTTCAGTACCATTCCCTCTTTCAGATCTTTCATTTCCAGAACATCGGTACGAAGGATCGGTTTCGGCATTTCATCACGGGGATCTCGTCCCGGTTTTTTCAGTTCTTTTTCGATATCTCTCAGCGTAATCTCTCCGATTCCCAGTTCCGCCGCCATCTTCTTATAATCCTGAATGAAGATGACTGCCGTTCCGTCCAGGATCTGTTCCGGCTTCATTCCCATTTTCTCCAGCAGCTTTCTCGCCGCCTCATAGCTTTCCGGGTGAACGCTGGTTGCATCCAGAGGGTCTTTTCCTCCGGTGATCCGCAGAAATCCGGCACACTGTTCAAACGCCTTCGGTCCCAGCTTGGAAACCTTCATCAGTTCCTTTCTGCTCTGGAAACGTCCGTTTTCCTCCCGGTAAGCGACGATATTTTTCGCGATTGCCTTTGAAATTCCGGAGATATATTCCAGCAGAGACGCGGAAGCTGTATTCAGGTCGACGCCGACTTTGTTGACCGAATCCTCCACGACGCCTGTCAAAGCTTCGCCCAGTTTCTTCTGGTTCATATCATGCTGATACTGTCCCACACCGATGGACTTCGGATCGATCTTCACCAGTTCCGCAAGCGGATCCTGTACTCTTCTTGCAATGGATGCCGCGCTTCTCTGTCCCACGTCAAAATTCGGAAATTCTTCCGTCGCCAGTTTGCTGGCGGAATAGACTGAAGCTCCCGCTTCATTGGTGATCACATAAGAAACCTTCTCCGGAATCTCTTTCAGGATCTCCACGATGATCTGTTCGGATTCCCGGCATGCGGTTCCATTTCCCACAGAAATCAGCGTCACTCCGTAAGTATGGATCAGTTCTTTGACTTTGTCCTTTGCCGCCTGGATCTTCCTCTCATTGGTCGGAGCGGTCGGATATACGACAGCGGTATCCAACACCTTTCCGGTCTCATCCACAACCGCCAGCTTGCATCCCGTACGGAACGCCGGATCCCATCCAAGCACCACCTGCCCCGCAATCGGCGGCTGCAGAAGCAGCTGTTCCAGATTCTTTCCAAAGACGCGGATCGACGAATCCTCCGCCTTTTCCGTCAGCTCGCTTCGCACCTCACGCTCGATGGCAGGCGCGATCAGACGGTTATAGGCATCAGCGATCGTCGCCCTGAGCACTGGTGTGGTATACGGATTTTCCGTTTTGATGATCTGCTTTTCCAGATACCGGAGGATCTCCTCCACCGGCGCTTCAATCTTGACCGTCAGGAATTTCTCCTTTTCCCCGCGGTTCAGAGCCAGGACACGGTGGGAAGCGATCTGTGAAACCGGCTCGGACGCATCGTAATATTTCTCGTAGACAGAGGAGGCATTTTCATCCCTCGCAGAGGATACGATCTGGCCTTTCTTCATCGTCCGCTTACGGATTTCCATCCGGTAATCTGCTTCATCGGAAATCATTTCCGCCAGGATATCACAGGCTCCTGCCAGCGCTTCCTGCACCGTAGTAACCTCTTTTTCCTCGGAAAGATACGGTTCCGCCAGTTTTTCCAGCGGCTCTTTTGCCTCCTGCGCCAGGATTGCCTGTGCCAGCGGTTCCAGTCCTTTCTCCTTCGCAATGGTAGCGCGGGTACGCCGTTTCGGACGGTACGGGCGGTAAAGATCCTCAACGACCACAAGGGTCTGCGCAGCCTGAATCGACGCTTTCAGTTCTTCCGTCAGCTTGCCCTGATCTTCAATACTGGAAAGCACCTGTTTTTTCCGGTCTTCCAGATTACGCAGGTAAGTCAGACGTTCCGACAGCGCACGCAGCACTTCATCGTTGAGCGATCCCGTCATTTCTTTCCGGTAACGGGCAATAAACGGAATGGTATTGCCCTCATCGATCAGTTTTACTGCAGCATCCACCTGTTCTTCACGAACGTTCAGCTCTTCTGCCAGTACCTTATTTATATTCATGCTAATAATTCCTCCTTGGTTTTTGCCTGTTAATACCTTATCAAGAGCACTTGCTTTTGTCAACTGTGCATGATAAAATCATCTTAAAATCGCGAACCAGTCAAATCCCCCGCAGCAAGCTACGGGGCAGCAAGCTTGTAGCGCAGCAGAGCTGCGGGATATCTGACCCTCGCGGCAGTCGCCAAATGGACATGCAAGCATGTCCGCTTGGCTCGTTGCCCGCGGGAATGAGAAGGGAGACTTTTATGAATCCATATCAGCAAAACCCACAGGATCCGTATCAACAGGATCCTTATCAGCAGAATCCCTATCACCAGGATCCTTACGGGCAGAATCCGCAGGATCCCTATCAGCAGAATCCTTATCAGCAGCCGCAAAGGTACAAAGAACCCGGCTCCTCCGGAATGGCGGTAGCCTCTGTGATCCTCGGTGTCTGTTCCTTTATCTTTGTGATCAGCGGTCTTTCTCCGCTTCTCGGAGGCCTCGGTATCCTTCTTGCGCTGCTCAGCCGCGGTTCCGGAAAAATGAGTGTTACCGGAAGAGCCGGCTTGATCGCTTCCATCTTCGGCCTTGTGATCGGCACAGGAATCCTGATCTTTCTGACCGCATTTCTGCTCCAGAATACTACGATCGACCAGCAGTATGAGCAAATTGACCGGTATTACAGGGAATACAGCGATGATTACGATGACGATTATTATGACGATTACAATAATTTCCTGGATGAATTTGGTGATGGCTACGACGACTATTTTTCTCCTGGGGACGGCTGGTACAGTACCCCGGACACTTCACCGGATAGCGGAACCATTATCTGATCCGGCATCTTGCTAACACTGCGTAACGGTTCAGCGGACTGAACTGCTGCGTCAATGACAACATCAAAGGAGAATTTACCATGTATGAAAAAAAGAAACGTTCTGCCGAACTGAAACAGCTGGCACGAGAAGCCCTGGTCGGCCGTTACGGCGTGATGGCAGGCGCCACTGCACTGCTGACCGCACTGAATTTTCTTGCGATCCTGATCCCTCTGTGGATTTTTCCCGGAACTTCTGTTTTCAGCCAGATCTGCCAGTTTGCAGTCAGTATTGTAACCTCGCTTCTGATCAGCCTGTTCGGAGCCGGTATGGCATGTCTTGCGCTGGATGTCACCCGCGGACAAAAACCTCCCTTTGGAAATATGCTCTATCCTTTTTTCCATCACCCGGATCGGTTTCTGATCATGTCACTGGTACTTGTTGCAATCCAATCGGTGCTGCAGATTCCCGTTTATGTGCTCGACAATCTTTATTCCAGTACCTTCCTGACACATAATTACGGACTGGAAGAGGCAATTGGATACTTATATTTTTCCCTGCTGTGTTCTTCCATCTCCACGCTGATCTACACCATCATTGCCCTGCGTTTTGCCATGGCTTCCTATCTGCTGATAGAATATGAGGACCTCAGCGGAATCCAGGCGCTGAAAGAAAGCGCGCGGATGATGAAAGGACACAAAGCACGTTATTTCTATGTCTCCATCAGTTTCTTCGGCATGTTGCTGCTCGGTTCCGTAACCTGCGGGATTGGCATGCTCTGGATCACGCCTTATATGGAAACTACATTTGCTTACTTTTACCGCGACCTGAAAAACGAAATCTGAGTTTTTCAGGTCGTTTTCTTTTAGTCACGTTCAATTTTCTGGCTGCCTGTAGACCAGACATGCGGTTCTTTTGCTGCTGCCGGTGTATTCTGAGCCATCACGCCCACCAGCTTATGGGGAACATACGCTTCCTCCAGATAGATGAGCTCTTCCGGTGTCAGTGCAAGGTCCACTGCCCTGGCTGCTCCCTCGATATGATGCAGTTTGGTGGCTCCTGTCACCGGGGCAGTAACCTTTGTCAGAAGCCATGCTAGGGAGATTTCCGTCATGGACACACCTTTCTTTTCAGCAAGCTCCGCCACACGATTGATGATTACCTGATCCTGTTTTGCCGTGGCGTCATACTTGAATTTTGCATAGCTGTCTTCCTCCAGCCGTTTGGATGTTTCGCCGGGATGTTTGGAAAGCCTGCCTCCGGCAAGGGCGCTGTAAGGCGTCATGGCGATGTTGTCCTCGGCACAGAGTCTTGCCATCTCCCGCTCTTCCTCACGAAAGATCAGATTGTAATGCCCCTGGACGGAGACAAATTTCGCAAAGCCTTCTTTTTCCGCCAGAGCATTCGCCTTTGCCAGCTGATAAGCAAAACAGTTGGAAATTCCGATATACCGGGCTTTTCCCTCTTTCACAATACGGTTCAAGCCATCCATAATATCATAAAGCGGCGTTTCGTAATCCCACATATGATAAATATAGAGATCCACATAATCCAGTCCGAGATTCTTCAGGCTGGTATTGATCATCTGCTCAATATGCTGCTGGCCGGTGATCCCGGCAGCGATCTCTTCCTGAGTGCGCGGCAGAAATTTGGTTGCGATCACCACATCATCCCGCTTTGCAAAGTCACGGACCGCCCGTCCTACATACTGCTCACTGGTGCCGCTCTGGTAACCGATGGCAGTGTCAAAAAAGTTGACGCCAAGCTCCAGCCCCCGTTTGATGATCTCCCGGGAATGTTCCTCATCCAGTGTCCATCCATGCTGTCCGTTCCGGGCGTCGCCAAATCCCATGCATCCCATACAGATACGTGAAACCGTCAGATCTGAATTTCCTAATTTTGTATATTGCATCCTGTGATTCCTCCTTCTTTCCATTCAGCAGCAACAGTTCAGCCAGCTGAACTTGTTACATTCAGTATCAACTGCTTTTATGATTTTATTATAAAAGCGCTCTCTTTCAATGTCTAATACCTGTCAGATATCTTTTTCTATGCCTTTTGCGTATAATTTCCATTCCGCCATATAAAAATCGCCACCTGCAATCAAGTGACGATTTCCCGATAAATATCATAATCCTCTTGTTTGAATACATTAAAGACCACCTTCTCAATGCGTGTGTCCGTCTTCAGATAATCCCTGACTGTCCGTACCGCAATTTCCGCTGCCTTTTTCTGCGGGAAATGAAATTCTCCCGTAGAAATACAGCAGAACGCAATGCTTTTCAGTCCATTCTCTGCTGCAAGTTCCAAGCAGGATTGATAGCAGTCAGCAAGCTGTCTGCAATGTTTGTCCGTCAAGCGTCCTGACACGATTGGTCCGACCGTATGAAGCACATATTCAGAAGGCAGATTATACGCAGATGTGATTTTCGCTTTTCCCGCTGGCTCGTCGTATCCCTGCTCCTTCATAATCTTATCGCAAGCCAAACGAAGCTGTATGCCGCTTACGCTGTGAATGATGTTGTCCACGCAGGAATGGCAGGGCACAAAACATCCCCGCAAAGCGCTGTTGGCTGCGTTTACAATGGCATCAACCTTCAGCGTTGTAATATCTCCACGCCACAGTACCAGACGGCGATCAAGGGATGACACGGGCAGCGATGCACTGCCTGTGACTCCTTTTCTTGCAACTTCTTCCTTTAAATATTCATCCTGAATTTTCAGAAACTCATTGCTGATCGGGCGTGGAGGACGAATATTCATCAGACTTCGGAGAAGCCTTTTTTGTTCCTCCTCACAATCTGGTATCTCAATCTCACGATATCCCGGTTCTTCTGCCAACAGCTCCCGGATCAGATAGATCCTCTGTTCTTCATGGGTCATAGCCGTACCTGCTGCAGCAGAAGTTTCATCAGCTCACATCCGCGCTCCACAGCCGCTCCTGATAAAGCAGCTTCTCTTTCATTATAGTTCCAGGAATGAACACGCTTTTCCGTACTGTCGTACAGCAGATACGGTACCGGCTCCGCCACATGGGTGCGCAGACGCACCGGAGTAGGATGATCCGGCAGCACCAGCAGGCGGTACGGAGTTCCTGCATCATCCAGCTGGCGGGTCAATGATCCCAGCACCCGCCGGTCAATGTTTTCAATCGCCTGGATCTTCCGCTCCGCGCTTCCCTGATGCCCCATCTCATCCGGCGCTTCAATATGAAGATACGCAAGATCATACCCGTCTTTCAGCAGCGCGTCCACCGCCGCCTGAGCCTTGCCCTCATAATTGGTATCCAGGCCTCCATTTGCTCCCGGAACCTCCGCGCAGTCCATCCC
>PPYE01073225.1_pt1 | contig 16606 bp, 11 predicted proteins | sample 1559881 | NCBI WGS metagenome assembly PPYE01 (sample SAMN08240022, study PRJNA423297) | Human gut metagenome, whole genome shotgun sequencing project. | reverse complement strand
ATACGATCGATTTGCAGAAGGAGCTGAATATTCCGGTAGTACTACAAAACTACCATCACCGGAGCGTCACTTACTCTAACCTGACAGGTGATTATAAAGGTACGGGAAGAATGGCAGCCCAGTTTTTTGCCAAAAGAATGTTTCGCAATTTTGCTTATTTCGGTGTTAAAGGAGTGGTTTGGTCTGACGAACGTTGCGAAGGGTATCGGCAGGAAGTAAAACGTATCGGAGGCGAATTCTTCAGTTTCGAATCGGATAAGCAGGAAGACGAGATAAGAATGGAAGTAAGTCAATGGTTGCAGCAACTCCCCAAGCCAGTCGCTCTATTTTGTTGTGATGATGCGCACGCCCTATTCATTTCTGAAACTTGCAAAATGACGAATATTCCTATTCCGGAAGAAATTGCTTTATTAGGCGTGGACAATGACGAACTGATGTGTAATATTTCCGACCCTCCCATTTCATCCATAGAGCTCGAAGTAGAAAGAGGCGGATATTCTATCGGCAGACTTATTCATCAACAAATAAAAAAGGAACACGAAGGTACTTTCAATATTGTTATCAATCCTATCCGCATCGAATTACGGCAATCTACGGAGAAACACAATATCAAAGACCCTTATATTCTGGAAGTAGTGAAGTATATAGAGTCTCATTACGGTTCCGATTTGACCATAGAGTCTCTGCTTGCAAACATTCCGCTATCCCGCAGAAACTTCGAAGTGAAATTCAAAAACGCACTGAATACCTCTATATACCAATATATTCTGAATTGCCGGTGTAATCATCTTGCAGATCTACTGCTCACAACCGACCGTCCATTGGCCGATTTAGCAATGGAAGTAGGCTTTACAGACTATAATAACATTGCCCGGATTTTCAAAAAATTCAAAGGATGTTCACCTATTGAATACCGGCAGAAAAAGACTAGACAAAGATAAAATAAACGCTTTCTGAAGACTGTTTTTCGTTTTGACATTAAGATCATTCATGAGAATGACCTACCTTTGTTTTCATACCTTTCGAAATACATTTTAGATATTAATACTATGCAAAGACATACCATAAGAGGAAAAACAAGAACGATTATCTATCCTATTATTATTTGTTTGGGGATCACCTCAATAATGGGGTGCAAAAGATTAGAGATTAACCAAACAAAAAGAAACTGGGAGAAGCTATCCGCCTACTTTACCCCACCACCACTGTATCAGGAGAAATTTGGAACTTACCGCAACCCTCTTTTATTTTACAATGGAGATACAGTCAAAAACGCAGACGACTGGCTAAAACGAAGAAAAGAAATAAAAGACAAATGGTTGAACCTGATCGGTCATTGGCCGGCTATCATCACCAATCAAAAACTGGAGATTATAAAAACCACAGAACGCGAAGATTTCAAACAACATTTAGTGCGTTTTTATTGGACTCCTCTGGAACAGACTTACGGCTATTTACTGGAACCAAATAAGAAAGGAAAACATCCTGCCGTTATCACAGTATTCTACGAACCGGAAACAGCTATCGGATGGGGAGGAAAAGCTAATAGAGATTTCGCCTACCAATTAACCAAAAGAGGATTCGTTACTCTCTCATTAGGAACTAGACAGACCACCAAAGATAAGACTTACTCTCTCTATTACCCGACTATTAACAACTCCACTATGCAACCTCTTTCAGTACTTGCTTATGCGGCAGCCAATGCATGGGAAGTATTAGCCAGAGTCGAAAGTGTCGACTCTACCCGAATTGGTATCATGGGACACTCTTACGGTGCTAAATGGGCTATGTTTGCTTCTTGTTTATATGAAAAGTTTGCCTGCACCGCCTGGAGTGATCCGGGTATCGTCTTTGATGAAACCAAAGATAATTATATCAATTATTGGGAACCTTGGTACTTGGGGTATTATCCTCCACCCTGGAAAAAAATCTGGAGCAACAACGGCAATAACTCTTCAACAAGTGTCTATGCCAGACTATGTAAAGAGGGGCATGATTTACATGAACTCCATTCTTTATTGGCTCCTCGCCCATTTCTCGTATCAGGAGGTTATTCTGATAATGTAGACAGATGGATTCCATTAAATCACTCTGTCGCAGTCAACCGGCTTTTGGGTTATCATCATCGAGTGGCAATGACGAACAGGCCCAAGCATGATCCTACTCCCGAATCAAACGAAACTATATATAAGTTCTTCGAATGGTTCTTAAAAAGAAAAACGCCAAAAGAAGATTAACGATGTATTATTCTTCGTTTTTTGAAGATAGTTTTTCGTTTTTGCCACCGCGCATGTCTTTGAAACAGAATACTTTTGTATCATTAACTAGTTAACCGGTCTAAAGAGACTATTGTTAGAAATTAAAATTTCAAATCGACGATCTAATATTTAAAAACTTATCATGCAATGAAGAAAATCAGATGGAATCCAAGGTTAGTAACCTCGTTGTTTATTACTCTTTTAATGTGCACTCTCGATTGTCTTGCACAAGAAGTAATAAAAGGGTTTGTGAAAGATGGTAATGATGAACCATTACCTGGCGTATCTGTAGCTGTCAAGGGTGCAACGAATGTCGGTACCATTACAAATGTTGACGGCAAATATAGCATTAATGCCCATAAGAATGACGTATTGGTATTCTCCTATATCGGAATGGTCAGCCAGGAAGTCAAAGTAGGTAATAAGACGAATATCAATATCACTCTTAAAGAAGATGTTTCCTCGCTGGATGAAATCGTAGTGGTAGGCTATGGAACTCAAAAGCGCGGTAGTCTGACCGCCGCCATATCTACTGTCTCCGATAAAGAAATCCTTAAAGCCCCAACCATGGGAATCAGTAATATCATCGGTGCACGTGTTGCCGGTATTTCCGCCGTACAAGCCAGTGGACAACCCGGTGCGGATAATGCCTCCTTATCCATACGCGGGCAAAGTGGTATTATCTATGTTATTGACGGCATCAGAAGAAGCGCAAGTGACTTCAACGGACTCGATCCGAATGAAATAGAATCTGTGTCTGTATTAAAGGATGCATCAGCCGTAGCCGTTTATGGTCTGGACGCAAATGGAGCATTCATTGTCACAACCAAAAAGGGACAAACAGATAAAGTCACCATTAGCTATACAGGTACTGTGGGCATCAGCCAGAATGCAGAAGAACAAGAATGGCTCGACGGACCGGGATATGCTTATTGGTACAATAAAGCCCGTCTTCTACAAGGTGATACGGAAGTGTTTACTGTCGACATGGTGCGCAAAATGCGCGAGGGTGTCGACGGATGGGGAAATACCAATTGGTACGATAAAGTATATGGAACCGGTGTTCGCCAACATCATAATATTTCAGCATCAGGAGGAAGTGAAAAGATTCGTTTCTTCACATCTATCGGTTATCTGGAGGAAAAAGGAAATATAGATAAGTTCAAATACCGTCGAATGAATCTTCGTTCTAATATCGACGCACAGCTGGCTAAAGGACTTAGTCTGTCATTAGGTGTTTCGGGGCGTATAGAAAAACGGGATGCTCCCAAATTTTCTGCCGATCCGGACGATTGGATGAATATTCCCCAACAGGTATGCTACGCTTTGCCATATGTACAGGATACTTATGAATATAATGGGAAAATATACGATGTTTCAACCCCGACTTCCGGTTCTCCGGTAGCTCCTATCGCATCCATATACGATTCAGGATATAACAGGTCCAACCAATCATATATGCAGTCTAATTTCAGTCTGAAATACGACACACCTTGGCTTAAAGGATTAAGTTTAAAATTCCAGGGAGCGTACGACTTAGTTCATGGGATGACTAAACAGTTGACCAAGCCGAATGAAGTCATGATTATGGATTTACCTAATGCAGCCACTACCACACTCACCTACCATAAGGACTACAGTGTTTTGAAAGATACACCTATATTATCCGAATCGGCATCACGCGCCCAAGAGTTCACTACGCAAACCAGTATCACATATGATAACAAATTTGGAGATCACTCGATCGGAATATTATTGCTGGCTGAAACACGGGAACGTAATAGCAACAATCTCGGTGTAACGGGAACCGGATTAGATTTCATTCAGTTGGATGAGTTGAACCAAATCACAGGATTCACCAAAGAGGGGAAAGAGCAACCTGCTATACCTTCGGGTAGCAGCAGCCAGACACGTGTAGCCGGTTTTGTAGGTCGTTTGAACTACAATTACGCTGACAAATATTATTTGGAGGCTTCACTACGCCACGATGGTAGTTATCTGTTTGGTGGTATGAACAAACGCTGGGTCACCCTGCCCGGTCTCTCTCTTGCCTGGAGAATCAATAATGAAAAATGGTTTCATGCTACTTGGGTAGACAATCTGAAATTAAGAGCAGGTATTGGAAAAACTGCAACCAGCGGTATCCAGCCTTTCCAATGGAGAAATACGATGAGCACATCCCCCAATTCTGTAGTAATAGGCGGAGCCAGTCAAACTGCTATCTATCCGTCCGTATTGGGAAATCCCAATTTGACATGGGCGCAATGCCTCAACTATAATATCGGAATAGATGTAACTTTATGGAATGGATTATTAGGAATGGAACTGGATGCTTTTTATAAATATGAATATGACAAATTATCTTCTGTAACCGGTTCGCACACTCCTTCCATGGGAGGCTATTATTTTTCAACTGCCAACGTTAATAAAGCAGATTATAAGGGTTTTGATGTCACCTTTACACATCAGAACAGAATCGGAAGTTTCAGCTATGGAGCCAAATTAATCTGGTCATACGCATACGGAAGGTGGCTCAAATATGCAGGTGACTCTGAAAACACACCGGAATACAGACGACTGACCGGAAAGCAAATCGGTTCGAAAATGGGATTCATTGCCCAGGGATTGTTCCAGAGTGAGGAAGAGATAGCCAACTCCGCTACCATGCCCGACCGACCGGCTTATCCCGGATATATCAAGTATATGGATAGAAATGGAGACGGTATTATAACCGTCAATCAAGATCAGGGGTATGTAGGTAAAAGTTCAAGGCCGACCCACACAGGTTCTTTCAATTTATTTGGTAACTGGAAAGGATTCGATTTTGATATTTTAGCATCATGGGGGCTTGGCAGCGATGTTGCATTAACCGGAGTATATACGGCAACCGGTTCATCCGGAATCCAAAGCGCTACGGCCTTCACGCGTCCATTCTATCAGAATGGCAATGCACCAGTCTATCTGGTGGCAAACTCCTGGACACCCGAAAATACAAATGCAGAGTTCCCTTGTCTGGAAATCAATCCGAGAAGTTTGAATAACGGGCTGGCCTCCACATTCTGGTATCGTAACGGAAACTATTTGAGAATAAAAACAGCGCAAATAGGATACAATTTCCCTAAAAAATGGTTGAGTCCATTGGGAGTGGAAGCTCTTCGCCTCTATGTTGAGGGATACAACCTTCTGACTTTCAGCGCTGTGTCCAAGTACAACATCGACCCGGAATCTCCAGCTGTAAACAATGGATATTATCCGCAACAAAGGACTTATACACTTGGAGCTAAAATCACATTCTAAAATATACGCTATATGAAAAAGTTATGTATTAATATATCACTCTTCTTTATGTTGCTGACTTTAAGTTCGTGCAACGACTGGCTGGATGAAGTAAAACAAACGACTACCGTTAGTGATGAAATCATCTGGCAAGATGAAACCCAGGTTGACAAATATGTGAATAGTTTCTATCCCCTCCTGCATGATTACGGTCAATTCGGGGAGGCCCAATTCTACGGAAGTTTTACAGAAAGTCTGACTGACGCATTTAAGTATGGTTCATATACGCTAGGACACAGAGCCGGCCATCCTAATCTTTATGTACTTACACCGGATGCTATCTCTCCGGATAACTGTCTATACAGTATCTGGCTACGTTCAACAGCATACAAACAGATCCGAGAAACAAACCAATTTCTATCTCTACAAAGAAAATATTCCGAATTTTCAGCAGACAGAAATAAGCTTTGGGAAGCTCAAGTACGCTTTTTCCGCGCATTTGTATATTTCCAGTTAGCCAAAAGACATGGAGGTGTCATCTTGTATGACGATCTGCCGGTATCAACTAATAAAGCCCGCAGCAGTGCTGAAGAAACCTGGCAATTCATAGCCGACGATCTTGATTTTGCAGCCAATAATTTACCCAAGGAATGGGATGCGGCAAATAAAGGGCGTATCACCAAAGGAGCAGCCTATGCTCTGAAATCGAGAGCAATGTTATATGCCAAACGTTGGCAGGATGCCTATGATGCTGCTAATAATGTAATTGCACTCAAACTATATGGTCTGACGGACAAATATGAAGATGCATGGAAAGGGAATAATAAAGAAGCGATTCTGGAGTTTGATTATGATGCTGCCAACGGGCCTAATCATCTTTTCGACCGATATTATGTACCACAATGTGATGGTTATGACAATGGTTCAACAGGAACTCCTACCCAGGAAATGGTAGAATGTTATGAAAGCAAAAATGGAGAAAAGATAGACTGGACACCCTGGCATGGCATTACTGATGAAACTCCTCCATACGACCAACTGGAACCTCGCTTCGCCGCAACTGTAATCTATAGAGGATGTACCTGGAAAGGGAAAAAGATGGATTGCAGCCTTGACGGAAAGAATGGTGTGTTTATGCCTTACCGGGAACAGGGTACTTCATACGGCAAAACCACAACCGGTTATTTTTTAAGGAAATTGTTAGATGAAACGCTGACAGACGTCAAAAATGGGAAAAGCGCCCAACCGTGGGTTGAAATTCGCTATGCAGAAGTTTTATTGAACAAAGCAGAAGCAGCTTATCGACTCAATAAGATCGGGGAAGCCCAAAGTGCAATGAATGAGGTACGCGCCAGAGTAAAAGTGAATTTACCGGGTAAATCCTCTACAGGCGAGGCTTGGTTCAAAGATTACAGAAATGAAAGAAAGGTTGAACTAGCCTATGAAGGTCATTTATTCTGGGATATGCGTCGTTGGGAATTAGCCCATATTGAATACAACAACTATCGCACACATGGCTTCAAAATCATTGGCGCTACCAATACATACGAATATGTTGATTGCGACGGGCAGGACCGCAAGTTTATAAAGAAATTATATGTCCTTCCTGTACCGTCTGAAGAATTGAAGAATAACTCATTGATTGAGCAATATGATGAATGGAAATAACAATAAAACTCTTAGAACAATGAAAAACAAAATTATATCAATCATCCAGGCATTAGTTCTTCTATGGGGAGTAACTAGTTGTCACAGTCCTGAAGAGTTGGGTTCTGACATTCAACGCGAAGGTATCAACAGCATCACTGCATCGTTTCCGAACGATGACAGCAGCGAAAATAGTTTCAAAGGTGAGATAGATTATACCAATCATTCAATCACATTTATTTTCCCATACAATTATCCCAAATTGTCGGATAATGTATTGCCGACCTCTGCACTAAAACGGGTAAGATTGAGTGCCAGTTTAGCGAATAATGTCAGTGTAACTCCACCATTACTTTATATGGATCTTACCCAAGACAATTATATCACAGTGAAAGATCAGACCTCCGGGACTAGTACCGAATTCAAAGTAATAGGTGAAATCCGTAAGAGCAACGAATGTAGCATCACAAAATTCGATATTCCTGCCATAGGGCTATTGGGAGTCATTAATGAAAACGAAAAAACAATTTCATTAGTAACCATAGATAATGTAGGGGAGCAGATAGCTAACATTGATATCTCACATGGAGCAACATGCAGTCCCAATCCCGAAACAGAAGCACTAGACTATGAACAAGAACAGACTATCGTCGTCACAGCACAGAATGGCATAGATAAAGCAACATATACGGTAAAAAAAGATATTCCGCAAAAAACTGTTGCAGGTATTCGCCAAGGAAGCGGTAAGCTATTATGGTCTAAAAGACTATCTGAAATAAGCGGTATTCTACTACCGGGTAAAGTAACCGGACTTGCAGTAGTCGACAAATATGTTGTCATCAACGAACGTGCCAATGATCGTGCCATTTACTTAAATAGCCAGACCGGAGAAATAGCAGGTTCTATGGATATCAGCCAATTTGCCGGTGATAATTCAAACTTCCATGCAACAGCAGATCGGGGAAATAATATTTTATTCTGCAGCTATACTCCATCAGGAGGTACTTTCACCGTATGGAAAGCTAATGTAGACTATGCCGTGTTCAACAAAGTACCTTATGTCATTTACAATCATGTAAATAGTTTCAACTATGCCGTAACTGGTTCTGATGCTGTCCGTATGTATGACCTTAGCAGCGGTTCATTCGATAACCAGATAGTAGTATGTCCGGACAAGATATATGGAGGTCTCGAGAATTCCGGTCAGAACACCGAAGGAACCGGAGATGTCGTATTTAAAGTTGCCAAAAATGGTTATTATCTATACGTTTATCTCGTATTCTCTAATGGAGGTATCGCCTGCTACCAATATGACTGTATTGATATGTAATACAAACAACCAGTAATCAACCTTATAATATACCACTAAATATGAAATTAAAAAATTTATGGTTAATAGCAGTTGCAATACTCATATACGCTTGCAATGCAGAAGAAACGAGATCATGGGAAGTTACTTTTGATCCAAACAAGCCCAAAGATCCAAATGAACAAAGCATTATTAATGTGGCGGCAGGCAAATTCTATAAAATGAATGTTGTAGCCAACAGTGCCTACGCTGATAAAGCCCCTCTCGATCCCTGGACATCCGGCACCAAACTGACGGATGAGGAGACCGGTACCCTCTCGACTAAAAACAGAGGAGTCGGTTGGGATGCACAAACTGTAGAAGTAATAATTGATTTGGGATCATTACGCAGTATCACAGAAGTATCAGTACATGCTATTTCCGATCCGACATCACAAATTGTATTCCCTGCTCAAATAGAAGTATCAACCAGCAAGGACAAAAGCCAATGGGAAAAAGCAGCCTCACCAATTAGCTATTCCGACAGTAACGGAAAGTCGGACGCTTGGGGAAAAACAGACTTTAGTAATGTAGCATGCAGATATGTGAAAGCGACTCTCAAATCTTCAGCTTCCACCAGTACGATGATGCTCATCGACGAAATCAAGGTAATGGGAGAATTTCATAATGACATGAAGTACGTCCCCGAAAAAGGATGTTATCATGGAGCATTCCCACCATTATACGGATTCGATCCGGAAGACCGCGAAGGAAGTACTGACCAGTGTGCCGTTGCCTTATTTGAAAAATTGGTGGGAAAACAACTATCTATGATCTTATGGTATCAGAATATGGAACCGGGACGAAATTTCAGCGAAATGCAAACAGTACGTGAGAAATACTGGGGAAAAAACTATCAGGGCAAATACCGATTCTTCCTTTACGGATGGCTGCCCGTCATTCCCACCCAGCAAATGGCAAATGGCGAACTTGACGATTTTCACAAATCATACTTCGCCGAAGTGGCTGCCCAAAAAGTACGTGACATGGGACCTATCTGGTTCAGACCAGCCAACGAAATGAATGGAAGCTGGACTCCGTATTACGGAGATCCCACAAACTATGTCAAGGCTTGGAGACGTATGTATAACATTGCAGAACAGTTGGGTGTCACTGCCTACAATGTCTTCGTATGGTCACCCAACAGTGTAAGCATGCCAGGTACAGAAGCAAACGCAATGAAAAACTATTATCCAGGAGATATGTATGTAGATTGGCTGGGAGTAAGCTGTTATCCACCATCGCTTAGTGCTACTTATCCGGAAGAAAGAAGATATCCGCTCACACTGATGCAAGGAATCAAGCAGGTATCGGCAGACAAGCCTATCATGATTAGTGAAGGAGGATACTCCAGCACATGCGACCACCAGAGATGGGTAAGAGAATGGTTTAAGCTGAAGGATGAAGAGCCACGTGTCAAGGCCGTCGTATGGGAGAATCACGAAAATGCAGAGAATGGTGACCGCCGTCTGCAAAGTGACCCTCTGGCACTTGAACTGTACAAGGAACTCGTCCAGGATCCTTACTGGCTTGATTTGATCCCGGATGCTGTGTACAGTGAAATTGAAACAAGAAAGAATAATTCAAAATAATCAAAGACAACAAGTATTCTAGTATGAAAAGACTGACTCCATATAGCTGGCTGATTCTGATTATATTCTCCTCCTGTCTGACTGGTAATAAAGTAGCAAGTACTGATAAACAGATAGAAAGTTTATTATCACAAATGACTTTGGAAGAAAAAATTGGAATGTTGCACAGTAACACGATGTTTTCAAGTACCGGTGTTCCAAGGCTTGGCATCCCCGACCTGCACTACTCCGACGGACCTCACGGAGTAAGATTTGAGGGAGTAGCCAATGGGTGGGAATCCGCCCGATGGGATAACGACGCATGTAGCTATCTACCTGCATTAAGCGCCTTAGCATCTACTTGGAACCGTGATCTGGCACAGCTATATGGAGAAGTTCTTGGAGCTGAATGTAAAGCACGCGGTAAGCATGTGAGCCTGGCTCCGGGAGTCAACATTCACCGTTCCTTACTCAATGGACGTAATTGGGAATATTTCAGCGAGGATCCTTTCTTCTCCGGTGAACTGGCTGTTCCATATATACAAGGAGTACAGTCACAGGGAGTAGCCTCTTGTGTGAAGCATTTTGCTCTGAATAGCCAGGCATACAACCAGTACAAAGTGAGTGTAGAAGTAGACGAACGCACCTTACACGAAATTTATCTTCCGGCTTTTGAAGCTGCCATACAACGAGGTGGAGCCATGGCAGCCATGGCGGCATATAACAAGGTTCGAGGGTTGTGGTGTACGGAAAGTCCTTATCTTCTTGATACTTTACTTCGTGATGAACTAGGATTTGACGGATTAGTCGTATCGGACTGGAATGCAGTCCATAACACAGAGCGAACAGCTCTGTGCGGTATGGATGTCGAAATGGGAACAAGCATCAAAGAAAATGGGAAATATGCTTTCAATAAATATTATTTGGCCGATCCTTTATTGAAGAAAGTACGTAATGGAGAGATTCCGGAAGAAGCCGTCAACAAAAAAGTACGTAATATTCTGAAATTGATGATTCGACTTGATTTAATAGGACAAGTTCCTTATGACACTACAGGTATGGCAGCCAAACTTGCAATACCTGCCCATACTAAGGCTGCCAGAGAAATAGCGGAGGAATCATTGGTATTATTGAAGAATTCCAAAGATATGCTACCACTAGACCCGGCACAATACAAGAATGTCGCAGTGATTGGCGCAAATGCAACCGAAGTATTTGCAGCAGGAGGTGGCAGTACAAAACTTAAAGCTAAATATGAAGTTACTCCTTTGGAAGGGCTACAAAATCTTTTAGATGGAAAAGCCCGGATCGAATATGCACCCGGTTATCAATTGAGTAAAAAGGCGTATAAGGTTGGTCATTGGTTCACGAACGAATTTGATAAATCCGATGAAGAGCTATATAAGAAAGCAATCAATACAGCTGCCCAAGCAGAATTGGTTATCTATATAGGTGGAACCTCCCACGAACATGGTTCTGACTGTGAAGGGTACGATAAGCCGAATTTAAAGCTTCCTTACCAACAGGACAGATTATTAAAAGGTATCCTGGAGGTTAATCCCAACACTGTAGTGGTACTAATCTCCGGTGGCCCCGTCGAAATAGGAGAATGGTATAATGATGCTACGGCATTACTGCACGGCAGTTTTCTAGGGATGGAAGGAGGAAATGCACTGGCACGTACATTGTTTGGAGAAGTCAATCCTTCGGGAAAACTGACTACTACCTGGTGTAAGCGTCTGGAAGATATGCCTGATCACGTATTTGGAGAATATCCGGGTATAAACGACACCGTCCGTTTCAAGGAAGGGCTTATGGTCGGCTACCGCTACTTCGATACTTACCGTGTAGTCCCCCAATTTGAATTCGGTTATGGATTATCCTATACCACTTTTACTTATTCAAACATAAAGATGAAACCTGTATGGAAAGACTCGGACACAGAGTTTGCCGTATCATTCACCATTACTAACACGGGAAAACGATATGGCCAGGAAATTGCACAGTTATATTTGCATCAAAACAAATGTTCTGTAGAACGCCCGTTTAAAGAATTAAAAGGGTTCACTAAGGTTGGCTTAAAACCGGGTGAATCCAAACAAGTCACTATCAAGTTACCGCGCCGCGCCTTACAATACTACGATACCGAAAGTAAATGCTGGAAAGACGAACCTGGCATGTTTACAGTATTAATAGGCGCATCGTCACGGGACATCAAATTACAGAAAGATTTCGAACTGAAAAAATAAAAACACATGGGAAACAATAACCTTATAAGCAGCAAAAAGACATACTACATATCAATTGCAATTCTGGCAGGGATGTTCTTTATCTTCGGATTTGTGTCGTGGGTCAATGCCATACTGATTCCATACTTCCGCATATCCTGTGAACTGACACATTTCGAATCCTATTTTGTCGCCTTTGCATTTTACATCGCCTACTTTGTAATGGCTATCCCCTCGGGAGTACTTCTCAAGAAAGTGGGATTCAAGCGAGGTATTATGTATGGTTTTATGCTTACCGCCTTAGGAGCTTTCTTATTTGTTCCGGCAGCATTAGCCCGTCAGTTCGAGATATTTCTGGCCGGTCTGTTTTCCATCGGCACCGGATTAGCCATATTGCAAACTGCCGCTAATCCTTATGTCACTATTATCGGTCCTATTGATAGTGCCGCCAGACGAATCAGTATTATGGGAATATGCAATAAATTACGAAGAAAACAGCACGGAAGATACAGGTAGCCACCATCACACCAGAAAAAGTATTTTCGACTTTCCTTACCTTATCTTAGGAGCAGTGGCTATATTTCTTCATGTAGGAACACAGGTTATCGCAATTGATACAATCATCAATTATGCCAATTCGATGGGTATGGACCTGCTTGAAGCTAAAACTTTTCCCTCATATACATTGGCCTGTACTATGATTGGTTACCTCCTAGGAATCCTGTTAATACCCAAATATGTTTCACAAAAAAATGCACTTATAGGTTGTACCATCATCGGATTACTCCTTTCATTCGGAGTTGTATTTGCAGATTTTGAAGTAACTCTGTTCGGTCATCATGCCAATGCCTCCATTTTCTTTCTGAATGCATTGGGTTTCCCAAATGCTTTAATCTACGCAGGTATCTGGCCACTTTCCATTCATGGACTGGGGAAATTCACCAAAACCGGTTCCTCTCTTCTTATCATGGGATTATGTGGCAATGCCATTCTGCCTCTGATATATGGTCATCTGGCAGATATGTATAGTCTGCGTTTCGGTTATTGGGTATTGATTCCCTGTTTTTTATATTTGGTTTTCTTTGCAGTTAAAGGTCATAAAATAGACTCCTGGAAATAAATTAAAAACGAAATAATATGGAAAGACTCATCATAACAAATGGAAAACTCATTCTACCAACAGGCATAAAAATGGGGCAAACATTGATATGCGAAAATGGAAAAATTGAGCAGATTATTCCCAATGGAAGCTATCAGCCGCTCGTCGGTGACAAGGTAATAGACGCCCGTCAGAATTATGTTTCACCAGGATTCATCGACATGCATATCCATGGAGGAGGAGGACATGACTTCATGGATGGTACTATCGAAGCTTTTCTCGGAGTGGCCGAGACACATGCCAAGTATGGTACTACCGCAATGGTTCCCACCACACTTACTAGCACTAACGAGGAGTTAATGACGACGTTTACCGTATATCGGAAAGCCAAAGAAATGAATATCAATGGTTCGCAGTTTATCGGTTTACATTTGGAAGGACCTTACTTTTCACCGAAACAATGTGGTGCGCAAGACCCGAACTTCCTGAAAAAGCCGCAAGCAGAAGAATATAATGCCATTCTGGAAGCCTCAAAAGATATTATCCGTTGGAGCGTAGCTCCAGAGTTGGAGGGTGCTCTAGCACTAGGGCAAACTCTGCAACAACATCATATTCTGCCCTCCATCGCTCATACCGACGCGATTTATGAAGAAGTTGAGAAAGCCTTTACAGCAGGTTATACACATGTGACCCACCTTTATTCGGCCATGTCATCAGTGACCCGCAAAAATGCTTTCCGCTATGCCGGAGTAGTAGAAGCCGCCTACTTGATTGAAGATATGACAGTGGAGATTATTGCCGATGGCATACATCTTCCGAAACCCCTGCTCCAATTCGTATACAAGTTCAAAGGAGTTGATAAAACAGCCCTCTGCACTGATGCCATGAGAGGAGCGGGTATGCCGGACGGTGAATCGATATTAGGTAGCCTCAACAACGGTCAGAAAGTCATTATCGAAGACGGAGTGGCCAAAATGCCGGATCGGAAAGCTTTTGCCGGTAGTGTTGCAACAACCGACCGACTGGTTCGAACCATGATATATTTAGCCGGTGTTCCTCTCATTGACGCCGTCCGTATGATGACCCTGACGCCCGCCCGTATTCTTCATATTGACAAAGAAAAAGGTTCTTTAGAAATCGGTAAGGATGCCGACATAGTCATTTTTGATAATCAAATAAATATAAATAATACAATATTAAAAGGCCATGTTATCTATACTAAATGAAACTAAGACCAAAGTTTTTCAGCAGGAACAATTAACAGTTCGAATTTTCCCGTCCATTCAAGAGATGGGCAGTGTAGCCGCAAAAGAAGTCGGCGACCAAATTTGTCGCTTATTGGAAAGCAAACCGGAAATAAATATGATTTTCGCCGCTGCCCCCTCACAAAATGAGTTTTTGAGTCATCTGATTCATGACAAACGCATCGACTGGACCAGAATAAACGCTTTTCATATGGATGAATACATCGGTATACATCCGGAAGCCCCACAAAGTTTTGGACATTTCCTTAGAATTCGTATCTTTGACAAAGTTCCTTTCAAGAAAGTCAACTATCTGAATGGTCTGGCGGAAAACCTTGAAGAGGAATGTCAGCGATATGCAGACTTGCTGACTAAGCATCCGGTTGACATCGTTTGTTTGGGAATTGGAGAAAATGGGCATATTGCTTTCAATGATCCGGATGTAGCAGACTTTAATGATCCCAAACTTGTGAAAGTAGTTGAACTGGACCCAATATGTCGCCAACAGCAAGTCAATGAAAAATGCTTCAAGACACTAGACTTAGTACCCAAAGAAGCTTTAACACTCACGATACCGGCTTTGCTAAAAGCTGAATGGATGTTTTGTATCGTCCCGTTCAAAAATAAAGCTCAAGCAGTCTATCAGACTGTTTATGGTGAAGTTTCAGAAAAATGTCCGGCCAGCATATTGCGAAGAAAAGAAAATTCTTCGTTATATTTGGACCCGGAAAGTGCAGAAAGAATTAATTTATAAAGGATTATGAAAAACAGAATCTCACTTCTTATACTACTGGCTATCAGCTTCAGTATACACGCACAAAAAGTTATGCGGATCGGAATTATTGGTCTGGACACATCCCATTCCACCGCTTTCACCGAATTGATTAATAGTGGTTCGGATGAGACCTTTTCCAAAGGTTTTAGGGTAGTAGCAGCGTATCCGTACGGTTCAAAGACTATTCAATCCAGTTACGAACGAATCCCCGGATACATTGAAAAGGTCAAAGCAAATGGCGTGGAAATCACCTCATCAATAGCAGATTTACTGGAAAAAGTAGACTGTGTCCTTTTGGAAACCAATGACGGCAGACTACATTTGGAACAAGCCGTCGAGGTATTCAAATCAGGTAAGATATGCTATATTGACAAACCTGTCGGAGCTACTTTAGGAGATGCAATCGCTATTTATGAAATGGCAGAAAAATACAATGCACCTGTTTTCTCCTCTTCTGCTCTTAGATTTACTCCTCAAAACCAGAAATTAAGAAATGGAGAATTTGGCAAAATCCTTGGAGCCGATTGTTATTCTCCTCACAAAGTGGAACAAATTTATGGTGGAACTGCCTATACTTCAAAAGGAGCAGTAGCCGCAGGAGGTTACCAAGGTTATAAAGCGCTTCTTGAGCAGATTCTTAAATACTTTCAAACAGGAATTTCACCTATATCCAAAGAAGAGACAATCGAAATATTCGCTTTTATGAAAGCATCCAATATGAGTAAAGCAGAGAATGGAAGAATTGTCACATTGGAAGAAGCTTATCAAAAAGGTTTGAAAGATGCACGAAAACTAATCAAAACCTATAAAAAGTAAGAGAATGAAATCTATATATAAAGGGACTGCCATTATAGCAATTTTATTTATAGTCGTTTCTTGTTCTTTCTCGAAAAAGCAAGCTGCGAATAGGATGGAGACAAATGATCTACCCCAATTGGAAATAGTAGTACTCGATCCCGGACATTTCCATGCCAGCCTGCTTCAAAAAGAGAAATTGACAGATGTCAGTGACACCATCCGGATATATGCCCCCGAAGGAACAGGCGTCAATCAATATCTGGAAAGCATTGATTCTTATAACCAGCGGGCGGAATCTCCTACGACATGGAAAAAACAAGTATATACCGGAGATGATTATCTCCAGAAAATGCTTGCCGATC
>PPYE01662852.1_pt1 | contig 16614 bp, 19 predicted proteins | sample 1559881 | NCBI WGS metagenome assembly PPYE01 (sample SAMN08240022, study PRJNA423297) | Human gut metagenome, whole genome shotgun sequencing project. | reverse complement strand
AGATTACAAAGATTGACGATCAGGCAGAGGATACGAACAAAAGCTTCACCATTCGCGTGACAGATGACAGGCTTCTGGGAAAAACGGGAGGGATCGTACAGGGAATGAGCGGTTCTCCGATCCTCCAGAATGGAAGGCTTGTCGGCGCGGTGACACATGTGTTTGTTGCTGACGCATCCTGTGGATACGGCATATTTATTGAAAATATGCTGAATCTGAAAGAATAACAATATTTCTCTATTTGTCGATGAGTGTCGAAGAATATTCTGAATTGTCGTGCAAAAACACTACTTTTTCCGGCAGTTGTATTGAATAACGAAACAAATAAAATTATAATATTTTTGAGTTTGGAAATGAACCCTGAATGGAGGGCCCGCCATTCGAATATGTAACTTTAGCAGGAGATCTTCCAGCCTGAGCGCTGACCGACCGGAGAGCATGCAAAAAGCGCCAGGCGGAACATTTTGGAGTGGAGGAGAGAAAGAATATGAACAAACTGAATATAGCAATAGCAGACGACAATGAACGGATGCTGGATCTGTTGGGGAACATCATTCATCAGGACAAAGAACTGGAGCTGGTCGGACAGGCGGAAAATGGCAAGGATATGTATGAAATTATCAGGAACAAGGAGCCCGATGTCGTCCTTCTCGATATTTTCATGCCGAAGATGGATGGATTGACTGTGATGGAAAAGGTAAATACAGACAAAACACTGAAGAAACGCCCGGCATTCATCGTGGTGTCCGCAGTCGGACAGGAGAGGATCACGGAAGATGCGTTCAACCTGGGAGCCTATTACTATATTTTGAAACCTTTTGACAATGAATTTTTACTTGACAGAATTAAAGATATCGGAAATTTATCCAGCGGGAAGCGCACGCTGCACAGACCTGTACAGGGACAGGCAGTCCTTCCAAAACCGGAGAGAAATCTGGAGATGGATGTGACAAACATTATACATGAAATTGGAGTTCCGGCACACATCAAAGGCTACCAGTACCTGCGGGATGCGATCATCCTGTCTGTAGATGATGTGGAAATGCTGAATTCCATTACGAAAATCTTATACCCAACCATCGCGAAAAAGCATCAGACCACGCCGAGCCGTGTGGAACGGGCGATCCGCCATGCGATCGAGGTCGCGTGGAGCCGGGGAAAGATGGATACCATCGACGAACTGTTCGGATATACGGTAAGCAATGGGAAAGGAAAACCGACAAATTCGGAATTTATTGCATTGATTGCTGATAAAATCCGTTTAGAATACAAAAAAACACTTTAGTTTCAGAAGATAGTACTTTTCATTCTTTGGAAAATGGGCTATAATTATCCTAATAAATGATTTTGGAGGGTTACACAGATGAAAAAGATTTTATTCGTTTCTTCGGAGGCCGTACCATTTATAAAAACAGGCGGACTGGCAGATGTTGTGGGGTCTCTGCCAAAGTATTTTCCAAAGGAAGAGTACGATGTAAGGGTCGTGATACCCAAGTACACCGCAATCAAGGAAGAATACAAAAATCAGATGCGCTATATTACGAATTTCTACATTGACCTCAACTGGCGTCAGCAGTATGTGGGAATTTTTGAGACCGAATATGACGGCGTAAAATACTATCTGATTGATAACGAGGAACACTTCGGAGGAGCGACACCGTATGCGGGAATGCCGTGGGATCTTGAAAAATTTGCATTTTTCTCAAAGGCGGCGCTGTCCATCCTTCCCACCATTGATTTCCGGCCGGATCTGATCCATTGCCATGACTGGCAGACCGGCTTGATTCCGGTATACCTGAAGGAACGTTTCCAGGCAAATGAGTTCTACCGGGGCATCAAGACGGTATTTACGATACATAACCTGAAATTCCAGGGAATCTGGGATCGGAAAACGATTCAGAATATCACAGGGCTGTCCGATTATTTCTTTACTCCGGACAAGCTTGAATTCAAGAAAGACGCAAACTATCTGAAAGGCGGACTGGTATATGCGGACGCGATCACAACGGTAAGCAATACCTACGCAGAGGAAATCAAGACTCCGTTTTACGGAGAAGGACTGGATGGTCTTCTCCGGGCGCGCTCCAATGACCTGCGCGGTATCGTAAACGGACTGGACTACAACGATTACAATCCGGAAACGGATCCACATATTTATAAAACGTTTAATGCAAAGAATTTCAGAAAAGAGAAAGTGAAAAACAAGACAGGGCTTCAGCAGGAGCTGGGTCTGGAAGTAAATCCGAAGACCATGATGATCGGAATCGTCTCCCGTCTGACGGATCAGAAGGGCTTCGACCTGATCGCCTATATGATGGAAGAAATGTGCCAGGATGCGGTGCAGTTTGTTGTTCTGGGAACTGGTGAGGCTCAGTATGAGAACATGTTCCGCCATTTCGCATGGAAGTACGACAAGAAAGTATCAGCAAATATTTATTATTCTGAGCCGCTGTCCCATAAGATCTATGCAGGCTGCGATGCGTTCCTGATGCCGTCCCTGTTTGAGCCATGCGGACTGAGCCAGCTGATGAGCCTGCGCTACGGCACGCTGCCGATCGTCCGCGAGACCGGAGGACTGAAAGATACCGTACAACCGTACAATGAGTACGAAGGAACAGGAACAGGATTCAGCTTTACCAACTACAATGCCCACGAGATGCTGGGAACCGTGCGCTATGCCGAGAGAATCTACTATGACCACAAGAGAGACTGGAACAAGATGGTAGACCGCGCCATGGCACAGGATTATTCGTGGAACAATTCCGCAAAACAGTACCAGGAAATGTATGACTGGCTGATTGGATAAACAGAAGGGAGTGCCGCTCAATCATCCATTATTGATGATTTTGCGACACTCCCTTTCTTGTATGCAAAAGGAATTGACGCAGGTTCCCCCGTATGGTAAAGTAAAAATATCCAATATCTGCCGCACCGTTCGGCGCGGTTCATTCCCTGAAAAAATAACGGAAGAAAATGAAGGAAAATCAGTTGACAACCTGGAAAATTTGTAATACTATGGACAGGTAACGAACATTCGTTCGCATAAAGGAGAAGAGATCATGGCAAATAATGAAGAAAAGATTCGCGCATTGGAAGCTGCGCTTGGACAGATTGAGAAACAGTATGGAAAAGGTTCTGTGATGAAACTGGGAGATTCTCAGACCAATATGAATGTTGAGACCGTGCCCACTGGTTCCCTGAGTCTGGATATCGCCCTGGGACTTGGCGGTGTACCGAAGGGAAGGATCATCGAGGTGTATGGTCCGGAATCTTCCGGTAAAACAACCGTAGCTCTCCATATGGTAGCGGAGGTACAGAAGCGCGGCGGCATCGCCGGATTTATCGATGCGGAGCATGCGCTGGACCCTGTTTACGCAAAGAATATCGGTGTTGATATCGACAACCTTTATATTTCACAGCCGGACAACGGTGAGCAGGCTCTGGAGATCACTGAGACGATGGTACGTTCCGGCGCTGTCGATATTATCATTGTGGACTCTGTCGCGGCTTTGGTTCCGAAAGCGGAGATTGACGGCGACATGGGAGACAGCCACGTAGGACTTCAGGCGCGTCTGATGTCCCAGGCGCTCCGTAAACTGACGGCAGCGATCAGTAAGTCCAACTGTATCGTCATTTTTATCAACCAGCTCCGTGAAAAAGTCGGCGTTATGTTCGGAAATCCGGAGACAACCACAGGCGGACGCGCGTTGAAATTCTATTCTTCCATCCGTCTGGACGTCCGCAGGATCGAAGCGCTGAAACAGGGCGGGGAGATTGTCGGAAACCGCACAAGGATCAAAGTGGTAAAAAACAAAGTGGCTCCGCCGTTCCGTGAGGCAGAGTTTGATATTATGTTTGGAAAGGGAATTTCCCGCGAAGGCGATATTCTGGATCTGGCGGCAAGTCTTGGCATTGTGCAGAAGAGCGGAGCCTGGTTTGCATATCGGGATGATAAGATCGGACAGGGACGTGAAAATGCAAAACAGTATCTGAGAGAGCATCCGGAGGTCATGGATGAGATCGAACATCAGGTACGCGTTTCCTACGGACTGGAAGAGGAGACCGAAAATCAGACCATTGCGGAAGAGACCGAAGAATGATCGTAACAGAAATACGGCCGGTGACAAAAAAACGTTCTCAGGTCTATGTGGAGGGACAGCCCGCTTTTGTATTATACAATGGCGAGCTGTCCCGCTATCATATCCGGGAGAGCGAGGAAATCCCGCTATCCATATGGGAAGAGATCACAGGAGAGCTTCTGATCAAACGCTCCAGAAAACGCGCTCTGAACCTGCTTCTGAAAGGCGACCGGACCAGGAGCCAGCTGCTGCAGAAACTGCAGACAGACGGCTATCCCATGGAGATCGCGGAACAGGCAGTGGAATATGCAGAATCCTTCGGATACATCGACGACCGCCGGTATGCAGAGAACTACCTGAACGGACCGGGAGCGAAAAAGAGCCGCATGGCAGCCCGGATAGAGCTCACAAGAAAAGGCATCGATCCGGAACTGATCGACAGACTTATGGAAGAACAAATAGAGACAGAAGAAGACAGCGAGCGGGAAAAAGTCCGTACCCTCGCCTGGAAACGCCTTGGCCCCGCACATCGGCTGAACGAAAAAGAATACCGCCGCATCTACAGCTATCTGGCACGCCGCGGATTCATTTCTACCGATATTCTTTCCGTATTGGAAGAATACCAGAAAAACGCTTTGGAGTATGACGAATGAATTTTTTGAATCGTATCAGATGTGCCAATAAGCAGATGCCAATGAGTAAAAAAAATTCTTAAAACCATTGCTGTTTTATTCAATATGACATTTTCATACGGCTGGATATATTTCGACATTTACTCCAGTTTAGAATTGATCGTTTTTATCTGCGGATTGATAATTTTGAGGCGCAGCACAATCATAGAAACGATTGTCACAACAGCAATCGGTATTATAGCTGCAATGATTCTTAACATGATTCTTCCTTTTTATTGGGGATAAAGCTGCACCAAACAACGAAATATCCCGCCGCCCTACCGGCGGCGCCATTGAGCAGGAAATCATTTGTGATTTCCTGCTCGATAATTTTTCTGGGTGATTAAAATTTTTTATTCTTTTCGTTTACAATGTTTTATGCAAATACCTAAGCCGAACAATGAATACGATCTGACCGATCGTATATGCGCCAATGATGGTAAAGCATGGAACTACCGTCATGTACCCCTCCCTTTCCATACACTCTGAATCGGATATTCATGAGCTGCCGTCTTACAACTAACCGTACCAAAAACACAGAAATCTAGAGGAGCGTGGGATGTGGTATGCGAAAACCGCGTGCATCTGTGGGTTTGGTTGGAATTGTCGCATGAAAACATTCAGCCATAACCAGAAAGCAGACCAGGGCAGAGGTGGTGCGTGTATCGGAGACATCTGCGGGGATGTGAGAAAATCTTAATGTTCGGATGCTTCTCCGGATGGGACAGACGAAGGGTTTCCAGCCCGGAGGCCGTCTCCGATACACGCACCACCTCTGCCCTGGGCTGCTTTCGTCCCTACTCCCTTACCAAATATGCGCAAAAATTTTACAATCGGATTGACAAAGTTGTTGAAACATTATAAAATTGAAGTGTTGTAGAAATTGTACAATGAAAATTAAATAAGGAGGTGCTCCGGTAATGGGTGCAATATTGTATGTTCTTGTTGCAGTCATTGCTGTAGTAGTCACGTTGCTTATTGCGGTTCCGATTACCAGAAAAATTGCTGTGGAAAACAAGGTCCGTCAGGATGCGGAAAAAGTGGGCACAGCAGAGGAAAAGGCAAGAAACATTATAGACGAAGCCTTGAAGACAGCCGAAACTAAGAAACGGGAAGCTCTGTTGGAAGCGAAGGAGGAATCTCTGAAAACAAAAAATGAAGTGGAAAGAGAGACTCGCGAGCGCAGGGCAGAACTGCAGAAATACGAGAAGCGTGTCCTTGCCAAGGAAGAATCCGTGGACAAGAAAGCGGACGTATTAGAGCGTCGTGAAAACGAACTTGCAGCAAAAGAAGCAAATGTCAGAAAGAAAGAAAAGGAAGTAGACGAATTACACACAAAAGGAGTACAGGAACTGGAAAGAATTTCCGGTCTGACCTCCGAAGAAGCAAAAGATTATCTGTTGAAATCTGTGGAAGATGAAGTGAAAATCGACACGGCGAAGCTGATCAAGGAACTGGAAGGCAGAGCCAAGGAGGAAGCAGGACGAAAAGCCAGAGATTATGTGGTGACAGCGATTCAGAAATGCGCTGTGGATCATGTGGCTGAGAGTACCATTTCTGTGGTACAGCTTCCAAGCGATGAGATGAAGGGAAGGATCATCGGACGAGAAGGACGAAATATCCGTACCCTTGAGACACTGACAGGCGTAGATTTAATTATTGACGATACCCCGGAAGCAGTCGTGCTGTCCGCGTTCGATCCAATTCGACGCGAGATCGCAAGGATTGCACTGGAAAAATTAATTGTTGACGGTCGTATCCATCCAGCCCGCATTGAGGAAATGGTGGAGAAAGCCAAAAAAGAAGTTGAGCAGAATATTCGAGAAGAAGGCGAAGCGGCTGCTCTGGAAGTTGGAGTACATGGACTCCATCCAGAGCTGATTCGGCTTTTGGGAAGAATGAAATTCCGTTCCAGCTATGGACAGAATGCATTAAAGCACTCAATAGAGGTAGCACAGCTGTCAGGACTTCTGGCAGGTGAGGTGGGCTGCGATGTACGTATGGCGAAACGCGCAGGCCTCCTGCATGATATCGGAAAATCCATCGACCATGAGGTGGAAGGTTCCCACATTCAGATTGGCGTGACGCTCTGTAAGAAATACAAGGAGTCCGCTCTGGTGATCAATGCAGTGGAAGCCCATCATGGCGATGTAGAACCACAGTCTCTGATTGCATGTCTGGTACAGGCGGCAGACGCAATTTCCGCTGCACGTCCGGGCGCGAGAAGAGAGACACTGGAAACATATACCAACAGATTAAAACAGTTAGAGGATATCGCAAACTCCTTCAAAGGGGTTGAAAAATCTTTTGCAATTCAGGCAGGAAGAGAAGTCCGCGTAATGGTAGTGCCGGAGCAGGTATCAGATGCTGATATGGTACTGATCGCGAGAGATATCTCCAAGCAGATCGAAGCAGAACTGGAATATCCAGGACAGATCAAAGTAAATGTAATTCGTGAAAGCCGCGTAACTGATTACGCGAAATAATCCTGTCCGGAGCCGCACAGGCCGGTCAGAAAATGCAGAGAAATGAGAGGAAGCTGTATGCCGCCGATGAAAGTCGGCGGTGTACGGCTTCTTTTTTTTGCTGCTGTTTCATATACTGAAAGGAAACATGGAAAAGGGAAGGGAGGCTCCGTGAGAAAATTTATCAAACGTGAATTTTTTCCTTTCTGGAAATTGTTCCTGCTTCTGTTTGCGGCGGGATTTGTGCTGGGCACCGTGTTTGCCAACCTTGCGTACCAGAATCGGGGACAGGATGTGACAGAGTTGCAGATGTTTTCTTTGGAAGCAGTGGGTTCGGCGGTACCGGATTCCAAAGATTATTTTTTTTATCTCCTGCCGCGGCGCCTTGCGGGAATGGCGGTTCTGCAGGTGATCGGTGCGACTGTACTGGGTGTGCCGCTGGTGATCGCGGAGCTTCTGGGATATGGCTTTTTCTTTGGAACATTTCTTGGTATTGCGCTGCTGCAGAACGGAATCCGGGGAATGCTCCTGTTTGCGGCAGCGCTTTTGCCGCAGTATCTGCTCTATGTTCCGGCGGCTTTTGGAATGTTTACAGTGATCTGTTATATGTCCGGGCAAGTGATACAGAGAAACCGTTTTTTTGGAAAAAAGGCGGTGCAGTACAGCCTGTGGTGCCTGCTGTTTCTGACGGTCGTCTTATGGGGGATTTTGCTGGAATGCTATGTAAATCCGTTGATTCTGCAATGGCTGATTGAAAGTTAACAGAAAGTTAACAATTTGTAGTGCACAATATCTGGTAGACATAACATGGAAGTGGACACAAGATATCAGAAGTTTCCCGAAAAGCCGGAAAACCCGGGTTTCTGCTGGGGGAAAACAGAATTGCAATTTGAAAAAAATATGTTTATAATATTCCACAGAATTTGGTGGAAAGGTTACGGGACACGGATGCGGAAGGCAGACACGTGTCTTTCTGCTTGGACTATGGTACTTGAGAAAAAAGAAAACTGGAAAATAAAAGACGCAATCTGGGAGTTTGTTATTTATCTCCATACGGTGAAAAAGACTTCCCATAATACGGAAATTTCCTACGAGCGTGATCTGCGAAAAATGGAACGTTATCTGGCAGAGCATCAGGTGACGGATCTGAATGCAGTGACGGATTGTTCGACGCCAAAAGGAATCCGGGACAAGGCGATGCTGGAACTGCTTTATGCGACGGGAATCCGGGTCAGTGAACTGATCCAATTGAAACTGGAGGACCTGAATCTCCAGATGGGTTATATTACCTGCGCAGGACAGGAAAAAGGGCGTGTGATCCCCTTTGGGAGCGCTGCGCGGAACGCACTGAAGGAGTATCTGGAGAAGGGCAGGAAAAAACTGCTGCGGGATGGGAACGGCGAGTATGTGTTTGTGAATTGTTCCGGAAAGCCGATGAGCCGTCAGGGATTTTGGAAAGTGCTGAAAACCTACGGCAGGGAGGCTGGGATCAATGCAGATCTCACACCGCATATTCTCCGCCATTCCTTTGCGGCGCATCTGCTGCAGAATGGAGCGGATCTCAAGAGTGTCCAGGAGATGCTGGGGCATTCAGATATTTCCACGACACAGATGTACCTGGATATGGGGATTTATCAAATGCGTGCAGTGTACAATAAATCCCATCCGCGCAAGTGACAGAAATCAGGAGGAAAAGACGGATGAGCAAATTCGGATTTGCGCTTTTATTTCTGCTGGGGCTGCTGATGGCGCTGAAACCGCTGTGGATGTGGAAGGCGGAAAAGTTTTTTAAACTGAAAGACGGAGAGCCTACAAAGACCTATCTGAAAATGAGCCGTGTCGGCGGCGCGGTGATCAGTGTGGCATCTTTTGTGGCTATGGTAGTTTCATTTTTCTGATTCAGAGAACAGAAGAAGACAGAGTGTGTCTGAAAACGATATTCTGCAAGGTGAAGAGTATTCAGTGAGGCTGGTCCGTGCATAGAATAGGAGAAAGAGAGCGAATCGGAAGCGGTATTCTGCAGGAACATCAGGATGCAGACTCCTTGGAAAAGGAACCTTCCGAAGGGAGAATGTGTATGAAGATCAGGATCGGGAAAGGGATTGTGCCGCTGAGACGCGTGCCTGGGGATGGAGAGTGCATCGATGAAGGCCTGTACGGGATGGAGGCAGAGATCCTGGAGTGCCGGGGCAGATGGATCCGGATCCGGATGTTTTATGGATATGAAGGGTGGATTCCAAAAGAGGACGCGGTACCCCTGGAGCGGTGCGGAGGCAGGGAAGAAGATTGGCGAATGGTCAAAGCAGCGTTTGCGGATATCAAACGCCGTCCCAACGTACAGGCGGAGACACTGCTCTGGGTTCCAAGAGGTTCCTGGCTGGAGGTATGCGGCGTGTGTGAAGACTGGCTGACGGTACGGCTTGCCGGAGGAACCTGCGGGTATGTTCCGGGTGTCTGCATTCAGACAGTGCCGGCGGAAGCTTTACGGGAAACAGGAAAAAAATATGGGAAGCTTCAGGAGACGGAACTGAGACAGCGGCTGGTGGAGACTGCGTGCAGCTATTTTGGAGCGCCGTATCGGTGGGGCGGAAAGACGCCGCTTGGCATTGACTGTTCCGGGCTGGCGCAGATGACGTATCTGCTGAACGGGATCATCATCTATCGGGATGCGAAACTGGCGCCTGGCTATCCGATGCGGCAAATCCCAAGGGAAAGGAAACAGCCGGGAGATCTGCTGTACTTTCCGGGGCATGTTGCCGTTTATCTTGGAAACCAGAGATATCTGCATGCGACAGCAGCGGCTGACCGCTATTGTGTCACAGTCAACAGCCTGGATCCCTGCGAAGAAGATTACAGAGAAAATCTGGCAGACAGCCTGACCGCTGTGGGAAGTATCTTTTGATGATGGAAAAGTAATGACAAAAAGTCACCCGTGGAAAGATTCTTGGGTCAAAGAATCTTTCTGCGGGTGACTTTTTGTCTTGAACAGGTTTTCATATGATCAGCAAAGATCGGCGATCTTATAGATCAGTTTTTCCGTGTCCTCCCATCCCAGGCAGGGATCGGTGATGGATTTGCCATATACATGGGTTCCGCAGCCGATCTTCTGGCTGCCTGGTTCCAGATAGCTTTCGATCATCACGCCTTTTACCAGCTTGCGGATATCCTCAGAGTACTGGCGGTTGTGCATAACCTCCCGCACAATACGGATCTGCTGTTCGTACTGCTTGTTGGAGTTGGAATGGTTGGCGTCGATGATGACCGCCGGATTTTTCAGATTAGTCTCTCTGTATTTTTCCAGCAGAAGCTGAACATCCTCATAGTGATAGTTCGGGATTGCGTTTCCGTGCTTGTTGACCGCGCCCCGCAGGATCGTATGAGTCAGCGGATTGCCGGTAGTTTTCACTTCCCAGTTCCGGTAGATAAAGGTATGGGAACCCTGAGCGGCAATGACAGAGTTGAGCATGACAGAAAAATCACCGCTGGTGGGGTTTTTCATGCCTGCCGGAATGTCAAGGCCGGAGATCGTCAGGCGGTGCTGCTGATTTTCCACGGAACGGGCTCCTACGGCAACATAAGAGAGAATATCGGACAGATAACTCCAGTTGTCCGGGTACAGCATTTCGTCGGCGGAAGTCAGTCCGCTTTCCTCGATCACACGCATATGCATTTTGCGCATTGCGATCAGTCCGTGGACCAGATCCGGCTTTTTCTCCGGATCCGGCTGATGGACGATCCCTTTATAGCCTTCTCCGGTAGTACGCGGTTTATTGGTGTAAACACGCGGGATAATGATCAGTTTGTCAGAAACTTTGTCGGCGACTTTTGTCAGACGGCTGACATATTCGCAGACGGCATCTTCGTTATCCGCGGAACAGGGACCTACGATCACAAGGAATTTATCGGATTCCCCAGTGAATACTCTGGCAATTTCTTTATCCCGCTCTGCTTTGACAGCTGCCGCGTGGGCGCTGAGCGGATACTGCTCACGGATATCTGTTGGCGTCGGCAGTCTTTTTTCAAAATTGAAACTCATGATAATCTCCTTTTTCTTCTGTCCGCCGGTACTCCGACGGTATGACAGACCCATTATAATACAAAAAGTAAGGGCTGTCGATATTTTTTTCGGAGATTTAACCGAATTTCCAAAAAAATTAAGTTGATGTACGGTGTGACTGTTTTGGAAGAGGAACTGTTCCGTCAGGTCTGCGCATTTACTGCGCGGACCGTATGAAAACGCAGTGCTTATGGGCATTCGCCCCATCGCGAAGCGATCTTTCATGGGCGAATGCTGTAACAGTTCAGCGGGCTGAACTGTTACTCGGAAGCAGAGGCCGCAGGAGAAACAGATACAGAAACGCCGCTGTCCCTACATCCAGAAACAGCACCGCGAGAGGCGGAAGCCCCAGGGCGTCCAGAAGATGATGGACAGGAAACGTACATCCGGCGGCGGTCAGCATTGCTCCCGCAGGAAACAGCAGAGCGGGTACCGCGTAGAAGGAAAAATGCACTTCCCGGTACAGGGAGGTCAGCCGGAGGAAGGTGGTCAGGATTTCGCTGGCAAGAAGTCCGGACAGATAGCCTTTGATCCCCTGGGATGGAACGGCAAACCATACAAAGGCGATACGGATGCCCAGACCGGAAATATTCTGGACAAAAACTGCCTTTGTTTTGCCAAGCCCGGTCAGGATACTGGAAAGCGTGGAGTCCAGATACAGAAAAGGACAGAGAAACGCCAGCGTCCGAAGAAAGTTTCCGGCTTCCTGACTGCGGAACAAAAGTATGCCCATGGAGTTTCCGTAGAAAAAGAAGATTCCAAGAGAAAAGATTCCAAGGATCATACAGAAGCGAATCGTCTGGGAGATGGTGGCGGCAATGGAACTGCGGTTTCCGGATGCCTGTTTCCGGGCGACGTCCGGCATGAGCATTACAGAGACGGAGTTGGTGATCGTGGACGGAAAGAAGATCAGAGGCATTGTCATTCCGGTCAGAACCCCATAGATGCTTAATGATTCCGAGACGTTCATCCCACCGGCCTGCAGGCGTGCTGGGATCAGGATAGTTTCCAGGCTGTGGAGCAGGCTCATGAAGATCCGGTTTGCCATCAGAGGATAGGCAAGGAGAAGCAGCTGCTTCAGATAATTTCCCGGATTTGTAAGAGTGTGGATGCGGTATCCCAGGCGGGAAGTCTCAAGACGGATTACAATCAGGGAGAAAAGACAGGAAACCACATCGCCTGCGAGGGTGCCAAGCGCTGCCAGCAGAGCTGAAGGAGCCAGGCCTTCCTGAAGAAAGATCAGGTAGATCAGGTAGGAGGACAGCACCCGCACGGTCTGTTCCAGGAGCTGACACAGAGAAGGAACTGCGGTTTTGTTCTGCCCGAAATACCATCCTGCGATACAGGAATGGATGACGGACAGAGGGATGGAACAAGCCATAACCTGCAGCAGAGGTATGGTGCGCGGTTCGCCGAGAAATACGGTTCCCACCGGGACGGAAAAATAGTAAAGGAGAAATGCGGAAACAAGAGCCAGGAGGAAAGAAAATACCGTTCCTGTTACCAGAAAATGCAGGGCGCTGGTCTTGTCTTTCTCCGCTGTTTTTGCCGCGATGAAACGGGAAAGACTCGTCTGGATCCCGGCGGAGCAGACTGCCAGGGCCATACTGTAGACCGGGGAGACCAGCTGGAAAATTCCCAGCTGTTCCGCACCAATCGTGTGAGAGAGGAATATTCTGTAGAAGAAACCTATAATTCTGCTGACCATCCCTGTCAGTGTCAGAATGAAGGTACCGATCAGTAATGCTTTTTTTCGTGACAACGGCGGCCTCCGAAAGGGTTGGTGATTGTTACAGATATATGTAAAAAACATGCTTGACAGAACAATGCGGCAGTGCTATTCTAAAAAAGACATAAATCCGAGTGGTTTAGTCGGGATTAACCTTAATGATGCAGTAAATGCGTCAGATGGAGGAAAGAATGAAATTATCTACGAAAGGAAGATACGGGCTGAGAGCCCTGATCGATCTCGCCGTCCATGCGGACGAAGGAGCGGTTTCCATACAGAGCATTGGCGAGCGCCAGAATATTTCGGAGAGCTATCTGGAACAGCTGGCGAGACTGCTGAAAAAGGCAGGGATCATCGTCAGTGTGCGCGGAGCCAAAGGCGGTTATCAGCTGGGACGTCCGGCGGGGGAAATCTCTGTGGGCGATATTCTGCGGGCGCTGGAGGGAAGTCTGGATGCAGTCACCTGTCCTGCCAACGAGGGCAGCGGAAGCTGCGGGGAAGCGGATTTTTGTGTGACCCGGTTTGTATGGAAGAAAATCAATGACAGTATCACCCAGGCAGTGGATACCATATATCTCAACGAACTGGTGGAAGAAAGCCACCAGCTTGCCTGCTCAGGCACTGCGGAAAATAACGTGGCAGAACGGGCATGCAGCAAAAGTACAGAAAAGAAGCATAAGGAGGCAGAACAATGATTTATCTTGATAATGCGGCGACAACAAAGACAGCGCCTGAAGTTGTGGAGGCGATGCTTCCGTATTTCAGCGAATTTTATGGAAATCCTTCCAGCATTTATGAGATTGCCGGAAAGAGCAAGGAAGCCATTACAAAAGCACGAGAGCAGATCGCGCAGGTGATCGGCGCACGTCCGGAGGAAATTTACTTCACGGCAGGAGGAACAGAAGCGGACAACTGGGCGTTGGCAGCCACCTATGAAGCATATGCGTCCAAAGGAAATCACATCATCACAACAAAGATCGAGCACCATGCGATCCTGCACACCTGTGAATATCTGGAAAAGCAGCGGGGAGCAAGGGTAACGTATGTGGATGTGGATGAAAACGGTATTGTAAAGCTGGATGACCTGCAGAAAGCGATCACCCCGGAGACCATCCTGATTTCCGTAATGACCGCGAACAATGAGATCGGAACGATCCAGCCGGTGGAAGAAATCGGAAGGATCGCGAAAGAACACAATATCCTGTTCCACACAGATGCGGTACAGGCGTTCGGACAGATTCCGCTGAATGTTGACGAATGTCATATTGATATGCTCAGCTCCAGCGGACATAAGATCAACGGTCCGAAAGGAATCGGATTCCTTTATATCCGCAAAGGCGTAAAGATCCGTTCCTTTATCCACGGAGGCGCTCAGGAGAGAAAACGCCGTGCCGGAACGGAAAATGTGCCTGGAATCGTGGGATATGGGGCTGCGGCCAAGATGGCAGTTGACACGATGAAGGAGAGAACCGCGAAAGAAGCGGAACTCAGAGATCATCTGATCCACAGGATCCTGACAGAGATCCCGAACAGCCGGCTGAACGGAGACCCTGTGAAACGTCTTCCAAACAACTGCAATATCAGTTTTGAATTCATTGAAGGCGAATCCCTTCTGATCATGCTTGATATGAAAGGGATCGCGGCATCCAGCGGCTCTGCATGTACCTCCGGATCACTGGATCCGTCCCATGTACTGCTCGCCATCGGACTGCCCCATGAGATCGCTCATGGCTCTCTGCGTCTGACACTGAGCGCGGAGACGACCCGTGAGGATATCGATTACACCGTAGACCAGATCAAAGAGATCGTTGCGAGACTGCGCAGCATGTCTCCGCTTTATGAGGATTTCCTGAAAAAACAGGAAAAAATAAGGTAACAGTTCAGCTCAGGTCTGTGCATATGCTGCGCAGACCGTAAGAACGTGATTCAGGAGTGCAAAACCCCATCGCCGAAGGCGATTTTAATGGATTTTGCATGTAACAGTTCAGCAAGGCTGAACTGTTACAAAATAAATACAGAAAATACAGGAGGAAATATAGATATGTACAGTGATAAAGTAATGGATCATTTTCAGAACCCGAGAAATGTAGGAGAGATCGAGAACGCCAGCGGCGTGGGAACTGTAGGAAATGCAAAATGCGGAGATATCATGAGAATGTATCTGGATATTGACGACAACGGAATTATCCAGGACTGCAAGTTCAAGACCTTCGGCTGCGGTGCAGCCGTTGCCACCAGCAGCATGGCGACAGAACTGGTGAAAGGAAAAACCATCCAGCAGGCGCTGGAAGTGACCAACAAAGCGGTTATGGATGCTCTGGACGGACTTCCGCCGGTGAAAGTACACTGCTCTCTGCTGGCAGAGGAAGCAATCCATGCGGCACTCTGGGACTATGCGGAGAAGCATGGCATCAAGATCGAAGGACTGGAAAAACCGAAGTCTGACATCAGCGAAGAAGAAGTAGAGGAAGAATATTAAAACATGGCAGGAAAAAAAGTGGTTGTCGGGATGTCCGGCGGCGTAGATTCTTCGGTAGCTGCCTATCTTTTGAAAGAGGCAGGCTATGAGGTGATCGGAGTGACCATGCAGATCTGGCAGGATGAGGCTGAAACAGTTGTTGAGGAAAACGGCGGCTGTTGCGGCCTTTTGGCCGTGGATGACGCAAGAAGGGTCGCTCAGCATCTGGAAATCCCTTATTATGTAATGAATTTCAAAAAGGAATTTAAGCAGAATGTGATGGACTATTTTGTGGACGAATATCTCCACGGTAGAACGCCCAATCCCTGTATTGCCTGCAACCGGTATGTCAAGTGGGAATCTCTGCTGCAGAGAAGCCTTTCCATCGGAGCGGATTACATTGCAACCGGTCACTATGCCAGGGTTGCCAAGCTTCCCAATGGAAGATATGCCATCCGCAACTCTGTCACTGCGGCGAAGGACCAGACGTATGCGCTTTACAATCTGACCCAGGAACAGCTTTCCCGGACTCTGATGCCGGTGGGGGATTATACTAAGGATGAGATCAGGGAAATTGCGGAAAAGATCGGGCTGCCTGTGGCGCACAAAAAAGATTCTCAGGAAATCTGCTTTGTGCCGGATAACGATTATGCGGCGTTTATTGAAAGAGAGACAGGCATCCATGCCCCGAAGGGGAATTTTGTCAACACAAAAGGCGAGATCCTAGGACAGCATGAGGGAATCACCCATTACACCGTCGGCCAGCGCCGCGGCCTGAACCTTCCCATGGGACACCGGGTGTTTGTGCTGGAGATCCGTCCGGAGACCAATGAAGTGGTGATCGGAGAAAATGAAGAGGTGTTCTCTCACCAGCTGCGGGCGAATCACGTCAACTATATGGCAATCCCGCCTCTGGAGATCGGGGAAGAATTTTTCTGCATGGCAAAAATCCGCTATGGACATAAAGGATCCCCGTGTATCGTCAGACGGACCGGAGAGGACGAGATCGTCTGTTCGTTCCCGGAAAAAGTAAGGGCAGTGACTCCGGGACAGGCTGTCGTCTTTTATCAGGACGGCTATGTGGCAGGAGGCGGCACGATCCTGTCCGGAAGCAGAGAAGAAAGATAAAGACTGCCCACAGGCATTGTTTTACAT